>Ga0063231_10000600_pt1 | contig 10254 bp, 9 predicted proteins | sample LauGreSu1BDMLBSD_2_FD_56231 | JGI IMG/M metagenome (GOLD analysis project Ga0063231, IMG submission 56231) | Freshwater lake microbial communities from Lake Michigan, USA - Su13.BD.MLB.SD v2 (version 2) | ecosystem: Environmental > Aquatic > Freshwater > Lake | place: Lake Michigan, USA...
TGGTCAAATTAGGATCTTTTTCACAGATGGCAGCAGCTGCTTCTTTGGCAATTTCCATGGTTGGTCGGTCATTGATCAAACTAGCCAATTTAAAATTCAATGCACCGCTTTGTCTTGTGCCATCTATATCTCCAGGCCCTCTAATCTCTAAATCTTTTTCTGCTATGACAAAACCATCTGTGGTATTACACATGATTTTTAATCTTTCTCTTGCCTCCCTGCTTGCCTTCACACTACTTAATAAAATACAATAACTCTGCTCTGAACCTCTACCTACCCTGCCCCTTAATTGATGCAATTGAGATAAACCAAATTTTTCTGCACTCTCTATCACCATCACCGATGCGTTGGGTACATTCACGCCAACTTCAATTACTGTGGTGCCTACTAATTTGTGTATCCCCTGATTTAAATCTGTTCATGTTCTCGGACTTTAAATCATTGTGCATCTTTCCATGGACCATACTAATTTTGTAAGTAGGCTCTGGAAAAAAACTTTTTACTTGTTCGTAGCCCTGCATCAAATCCTCGTAACTTAACTTTTCACTTTCCTCAATTAAAGGATACACATAATAAGCTTGACGTCCTTTTTGTATTTCTGATTTTACAAAATCCATCACACTTGCGCGCGATGTTTCGTATCGATGTACTGTTTTGATAGGCTGTCTTCCTGGAGGTAATTCATCCATAATACTATAATCCAAATCGCCATAAGCGGTCATGGCTAAGGTTCTTGGAATAGGCGTTGCTGTCATCACTAATACATGTGGTGGTATAGATGCTTTTTTCCAAAGCTTTGATCTTTGCTCCACACCAAATCTGTGCTGCTCGTCAATGACTGCCAATCCTAATCTTTTAAATTGTACTGGATCTTCAATCAATGCATGCGTGCCTACTACAAAATGAATCGTATCATCAGCCAATCCTTTTAATATTCTTCTGCGCTCCGCTGCTTTGGTGCTTCCAGTTAAAATAGCCACTTCTACAGGCATTTCTTTTAAGAGCTCGGTTAAACTACTATAATGTTGTTGTGCTAAAATTTCGGTAGGCGCCATCAAACAACTCTGAAATCCATTGTCTGCAGCAATGAGCATCGCCATCAATGCAATCATAGTTTTTCCACTGCCCACATCGCCTTGCAGCAATCGATTCATCTGAAACCCTTTTGCAACGTCTTGTCTAATTTCTTTAATCACCCTTTTTTGTGCACCTGTTAATTCAAAGGGTAAATAATTGTTGTAAAAAGTATTAAAGTAGTCTCCAACTTTTTCAAACACCTGACCTTTACTATTCTTATGTCGATCAATCTTGATTAAATTCAATCTGATTTGTGCGATGAATAATTCTTCAAAAATCAATCTTGACAATGCCTGCTTATATTTTGCCTGACTGGATGGAAAATGGATTTGTCTAAATGCTTCCCATCTTCCCATTCTATCTACTAATAAATGCGCAGGTAAATTTTCTGGCAAATCCCGCTCACTTATTTGTTGAAACAATACTTGAGTTAGTTTGCCTAATTGCTTTCCGTTCAATCCCCTAGACTTTAATTTCTCGGTAGAACCATATACCGGTTCAAGCAATGATTTTTGAGACATGGTTTGCACCTCAAATGGCTCGATTTCTGGATGAACTATTTGTGGCTTTCCATTAAAAAAGCCTAGTCTACCAAAAACCAAATAGGTCTGCCCCTCCACTAAATTCTTTTGAACATACTGAATCCCCTGAAACCAGGCCAATTCCAAATAACCAGATTCATCTTTTAATTGGGCAACCATCCTTTTTGAGCGCTTCTCTCCAATTGAATGTAGACCCAATAAGACTCCTTTTACTTGGACAAAGTCCATATCGGGGGTCAATGCGGCGATTGGCGTCACCTTGGTCTTGTCTACATGCCTATGTGGGAAATGTTGTAATAAGTCGCCGAAAGTATAGATACTAAGCTCTTTTTTAAGCAATTCCGCCCTCAAAGGGCCTACACCCTTTAGGTATTCGATGGGACTGGATAAAAGAGATGCTAGGCTCAAGCGATTTTTTTTAGATTCAGGGCAAATATCCCAAAAAGATGGCAAAAAATGGGATTGCGATTCATTATCTTCGCACAGCTATGGAAAAGGAAATCGTATTGAGTGGAATTAGGCCTACAGGCTTCTTACATTTAGGAAATTATTTTGGTGCGATGCGCAATTATGTCCGCATGCAAGATGAATACAATTGCTATTTTTTTGTAGCCAATTGGCATAGCTTAACGACCCATCCTGATACAAAAACTTTACAAGAAAGTGTGTTGCGTGTAGTCGCAGAAAATATTGCATGTGGATTAGATCCAGAGAAAGTGTCATTATATGTTCAAAGTGATGTGCCAGAAATTGCAGAATTGTATTTGTATTTAAATATGTTGGCTTATAAAGGCGAACTAGAAAAGACAACCACATTTAAGGATAAGGTAAGGATGCAACCAGAAAATGTCAATGCTGGTTTATTAACTTATCCTGTATTACAAGCGGCAGATATCTTAATTCATCGCGCGGTCAAAGTACCTGTTGGAAAAGATCAAGAACAAAACTTAGAAATGGCGAGAAATTTTGCAGAAAGATTCAATCACCGTTACGGAGAGACGTTCCCACTACCTTATGCTTTTAATTATAACAGCGAACTAGTTAAAATAATGGGCCTAGATGGTAATGGCAAAATGAGTAAGAGTGAAAATCAGATGACTACTTTATTTTTAGCGGATGAAGATGACTTGATTCGTAAAAAAGTGATGAAAGCAAAAACAGACCAAGGACCTTCAACTCCGAATTCAGTAAAACCCGACTATATCCAAAACTTATTTACGCTAATGGGTTTAGTGAGCACCGCTGATACTGTAAAAAAATTCGAGGACGACTTTAACAATAGTTCAGAAGGCAATTGCATTATTCGTTATGGCGATATGAAAAAACAATTGGCCGAGGACATGGTTCAGTTTATCAATCCAATTAGAACCAAAGCAGCAGACTTACAAAACAATAAAGATTTACTTTTAAAAATCATCCATCAAGGTGCTGACAAAGCAAGAGCAAGTGCTTCAGCTACTTTGACCACTGTTAGAAAAGCAGTTGGTATGGAATACCTATAAAATCAACCTGAATCATTCAACTACACGCATAAGATTATGGCAAAAGCAACAACTAAAAAACCAAAACACGTAGCAATCGCAGGCAATATTGGCGTTGGTAAAACAACACTGACCGAGTTGTTGAGTAAACACTACCGTTGGATCCCCCAATTTGAAGATGTGGACCATAACCCTTATTTAATGGACTTTTATGACGATATGCCAAGATGGAGCTTCAACTTGCAGATTTACTTTTTGCATGGCAGATTGAATCAAATTTTAGAAATACAAAAAGGGACCGAAACCATTATTCAAGATAGAACCATCTATGAAGATGCCAATATATTTGCTCCCAATTTACACGAAATGGGTTTGATGAGTAAGCGTGATTTTGATAACTATTTTGGCTTTTTTAATACCATTAAATCAATGGTTCAACCTCCAGATTTATTGATCTATTTAAAAGCGTCTGTTCCAACCTTGGTTTCTCAAATTCAAAAAAGAGGAAGAGAATACGAAGAGAATATTCGTTTAGATTATTTAAAAAGATTGAATGATTACTACAATAAGTGGATTGATAATTATTCAGAAGGACCATTGCTTGTAATTGATTGTGATAAAATAAAATTTGGTGAATCTGAAGAAGATTTAGGCCATATCATTAGTAAAGTAGATAGTACTTTGTACGGATTATTTTAATTTTTTATAGATGCAACAAATCACAACGGAAATACTAGCTCAAATTAAATCCATTGTTGGTGCGGAATATGTATTCACTGACGAAGAGAGTTTTGAAAAATATGGCAGGGACGAAACAGAAAAATTACATTACAGTCCGGCTGTCGTAGTCAAACCAAGAACACCACAAGAGATTGCTGCTTTGATGCAATTAGCAAATAAGCACTTGATACCAGTGACCCCAAGAGGTGCAGGCACAGGTTTAACAGGTGGTGCCCTACCTCATTTAGGAGGCTTGGTGATTGCTATGGAGAGATTCAATAGCATCTTAGACATTGATGAAAGAAATTTACAAGTGACCACTGAACCTGGTGTCATTACAGAAGTTTTACAAAATGCAGTAAAGGAAAAAGGCTTGTTTTACCCTCCGGATCCAGCAAGTAAAGGATCTTGTTTTATTGGAGGTAATATTTCCGAAAACTCAGGCGGACCTAAAGCAGTAAAGTATGGTGTAGTAAAAGACTATGTTTTAAATTTAGAAATTGTTTTACCTACGGGTGAGATTATATGGACGGGTTCGAATGTGTTAAAAAATGCAACGGGTTATAATTTAACCCAACTTATTGTTGGTAGCGAGGGTACATTAGGCATTGTGACTAAAATTGTTTTAAGGTTAATCCCGCATCCAAAATTTGATTTATTAATGCTTGCACCATTTGATAGTTTAGAAAAAGCGAGTGAAGCAGTGAGTGCTATTTTTAGAGCAGGTATTACACCAAGTGCAATGGAACTCATGGAAATTGAATCTATTAAATTAGCTAGTAAATTATGTGAGAGCACTGCAATTACGATTACAGATAACTTGGCTGCCCATTTAATTATTGAAGTAGATGGNAATGATAAAGATGTATTGATGAAGGATATGGAAGCCATCGCTGATGTTTTGGCNAATTTTGAAGTGGGTGAATTGTATTTTGCAGATGATGCCCAACAAAAAACAGAACTTTGGAAAATACGCAGAAAAGCCAATGAGGCCTCTGTNGCTGCAGGNTATACNATTGAAGAAGANACTGTGGTACCTAGAGCTGAATTGCCTAAATTAATAAAAGGTGTTAAAGCATTGGCCGCTGAGAATGGATTTAAAGTAGTTTCTTATGGACATGCTGGTGATGGTAATTTACATGTAAGAATCAACCACCCACTTTACAAAAAGAGCTATGAAAATGAAGTGATACAAGATATCCTTTTTAAAATATTTGAATTAGTGAAATCCCTTGGNGGCACTATTAGCGGAGAGCATGGCATTGGGCTTATTCAAAAATCTTTTATGCCAGTAATGTTTGATCCTATCACTATGGAATTAATGAAGGGCATTAAAAAAGTATTTGATCCAAATCATATTTTAAACGCTGGTAAAATTTTTGATTCTAAATAATGAAAAAGAAATTTGTATACCTAATCTTATTTGCTTTATGCAATAGCATTACAGTTAATGCACAAGAAGTTGTAGAGACCATGCCATCATTGAATGTAAACCCAATTTTTATTGGAGGTAATTTAGTGATTGGTGGTGGCGCCGGTTCATTTCAACTTGGACTGAACCCCGAAGTCTATAAGCGTGTCAATGATTTTGTGGATTTGGGTGCTTCAACAAATTTGTTCTTTCAATCTTTTAATCCAAATATGAGCAATGGGTTACAAGGGGTATCATCCAGAAGCTTCCAACTTGGTGTGGGAGGATTTACAAGAATCTGGCCACTTGAAAAGTTTTTTATACAGGTTCAACCAGAATACAATTATACCTGGAGTAGGTTCAAAGACAGGAGTACTTTAGATATCAATTCGGGCGCATCAAGAAGTATTGGTTTTGGTGCAGAGAGCCTATTGGCTGGTATTGGATATGGTACTAGATCAGAAAATGGGATGACCTATTTTAGTGTCATGATTGATTTATTAAAAAACCCAAACTCCCCTTACAGAGATGGGTTCAATAGAGCGGACCCAATTATTAGAGCGGGTTTTGCATTCCCTATTCTGCGCTCCAAGCGTGAATAGTCTGCATCACGGCTTCCGCATCTTTCGCAACTGTGATTCTATCTCTCCAATCATCATACATGAAGCCTTCATTGTGCATGTGTTCCATCATAGCAATCAACGGCGAATAATATCCTTCCCAATTCAATACGATTACTTTTTTTTGATGGATGTTTAAATTGTTCCAAGTAAGCATCTCAAATAATTCATCCATAGTGCCCATTCCGCCAGGTAAGATAATTGCTACATCTGCTTTTTCGAATAATATTTTTTTTCTATCATGCATTGTTTCCGTAACAATCAACTCCGTTAATCCTTGGTGTTGAGCCTCCCACTCTAATAAAAGTTGAGGCATGATTCCTACCACCTTTCCATTTTTTGCTAAAACAGCATCCGCAATAGCACCCATAATGCCTTTACCGCCTCCTCCATAGACCAATTGAATCCCATTTTCACCCAATGCATTGCCTAATTCAATTGCTTGATTTGTAAATCCGGATTGATTCCCAGATTTAGAGCCACAAAAGACGGTTACAGATTGTATTTTCATAGATTAGAATTAGTTAAGATCTGACACAAAATAATCAAAAAAGTCAAAGATTCTCTTTACTTTGCCATATCAAAAATGACAAATAATCAACTATGAGTGCAACTACCCTCTTTATATTCGTAATCCTTTACTTTTTAGTGTTGTTAGGCGTAGCTAAAATCACTGGCAAGAACAGCAATAACATGTCTTTTTTTATTGGCAATAAAAATAGTAATTGGATGTTGGTTGCATTTGGTATGATAGGCACTTCTTTAAGTGGCGTTACATTTGTGAGTGTCCCAGGTGCTGTAGGGAAGGATGCATTTCATTATTTACAAATTACACTGGGATATTTAATTGGTTATTTTGCTATCGCTTATGTTTTACTACCCATTTATTATAAATTAAATTTGACTTCTATTTATAATTTTCTAGAAGGCAGATTAGGGTTTAGCGCATACAAGACAGGGGCCTCCTTTTTTATTCTGTCAAGAACATTAGGGGCAACTGCTAGATTGTATTTAGTTGTCAAAATTTTACAATACTTTATTCTTGACAATATGCATGTACCTTTTTGGGCTACTACAGTAGTCATTTTAGTCATGATCTTATTGTATACTTATGAAGGTGGTGTTAAAACAATTGTTTGGACAGATACATTGCAAACATCAGGAATGTTAATGGGTTTGATTATCTGTAGCATCTATATCTTATCAAAACTTGATTTAAATGTATTTGAAGGATTGACTGCAATGCAAAACCAAGCTTTGGCCGGAAATCCATCTATGCACTTAGCCGATGTATTTAGCATGGACGTGAATAGTAAATCCTTTTTCTTGAAACAAATTATTGGAGGTGCATTTGTCACCTTAACCATGACTGGGCTGGATCAAGAAATGATGCAAAAAAACATCTCAGTCAAAAATCTTAAGGATGCACAAAAGAATATGGTCACTATAGGGTTCACCATGTTAATTGCAATTAGCTTATTTCTTTATTTAGGTGGCTTATTACATTTATACGCTGCACAAAATAATATCACTGCCACAGGCGATGATTTATTTCCAACTTTGGCTTTAAACCACATGCCTCCTTATTTATCCATTATTTTTATTCTTGCTTTAATTTCTGCCCTATTCCCAAGTGCTGATGGTGCGATCACCGCTTTAACTTCTAGTTTCTGTATTGATATATTAGGAATACAAAGAAATAAAAACTTGACAGAGGCAGAACAAAAAAAGATTAGACAAAGAACTCATTTAACTTTTGCTTTGATTTTTTTAATCATGGTCATGGTTTTCAAATGGATAGACAATAAGAGTACGATTGATTTATTATTGAAAATCGCCTCTTATACNTATGGTCCACTACTAGGTCTNTTTGCGTTTGGAATCTTAACAAAAAGGAGCTTGAACAACACCCTTGTGCCAGTCATTTGTGTTTTGGCGCCAATCCTTTGTTTAGTACTTGACTATTACCAAGCACAATTATTTGGAGATTTCAGAATTGGTCAGGAACTATTGATCATCAATGGAGGAATAACTTTTATAGGATTATGGCTCATTTCAAGGGCTAATAGCGAAAAAAATTAGACATTTGCAGCATGGATTTTATTCAACAAGCTGCCAACGACTATGTAACGCAATATAGTGATGCCACACCAGCCTATTTAAGGCCTATGTATGAGCATACTTTACTAAGTCATCCTCATGCGCATATACAAAGCAATTGGAACCAAGGAGGCTTTTTAAGCTTTTTTAGTAAGCTACTGGCACCACAATCCATTTTAGAAATTGGTACGTTTTCGGGCTTTAGTGCATTATGCTTAGCAGAAGGATTAAATCACACTGGTACGATAGATACCATTGAACTTAGAGCAGAGGATGCCAATGCAGCCAGAGTACATTTTGATGCAAGCCCAAAAGCACATCAAATCATCTCACATATTGGAGACGCCAAAGCAATCATCCCTACCCTTCATAAACAATGGGATTTAGTGTTTATTGACGCAGACAAGACTGGTTATATTGAATACGTTAATTTAGTACTACCTATGCTTTCGGATAAAGGCGTGATTATTGCAGATAATGTATTATTTCACGGGCAAGTATTTGAAGAAAACATCACAGGAAAGAATGCTTTAGCAATACATGCATTCAACGAATTTATTTTAGCACATGAAGGCATTGAAAAAATTATGTTGACCGTTAGAGACGGATTAACCTTGATCAGAAAAAAATAATATGAAGCATACCCTACTCCTCACATTGGCTGTTTGGATAACTATCCAATCAGGTTGGGCACAAAACAATGCAACAACAATAGCTTATATCGCGCAGTATAAAACGATTGCGATGAAGGAAATGAAACGCACTGGGGTACCTGCTTCCATCACCCTTGCTCAAGCAATTCTTGAATCCAATAGCGGTGAAAGCAATTTGGCCAAGAAACATAATAACCACTTTGGCATCAAATGCAAATCTGATTGGACTGGAGCCAAAGCCTATCAAGATGATGATGCAAAACAAGAATGTTTTAGAGCCTATGAGACAGCTGAGGTGTCATTTAAAGACCATTCTAATTTTTTAAAAAATAGACCAAACTACGTGGATTTGTTTTTACTGGATCCGGTAGATGATACTGCATGGGCCTATGGTCTTAAGAAAGCTGGATATGCTACTGCTACAGACTATCCTAAAAAATTATTGAAGATCATTGACGATTATGAGTTAGCGCAATACAATTTCCCAGAACTTGAAAATGAAGTGGAAGAAGAAGAAGCAAGCGCCAAGGTGCTTGCTGATACGCCCGTGAAAAAGACACCTTCTGATGGTCCCGTAAACAAGGTGCTTGCTGATACGCCAATAAATAAAGTAATTACCGATACTCCTACAAAAAGCTTAAATAAGCCTACAGGTATTGCTCAAATGAATACAACAAATAATTTGGCTCCATTACCTACACAAACATTGCCTGTTCAAACATTACCTGCACCACAAAAAGACACTCTTAANAAAGATACGATAAAAAAGGAAGTCATTACAGTTGTTCAAACAACAAAAATAGAAAAAGTAAAAATAGATACGACTAAAGCAGCTACTATCACTCAATCTGTTTTACCTAAACAGCCTACATATAATTATCCCGAAGGACAATTTAGAATCAATCAAGTACCAGTTATACTTGGAAAGGAAAAAATGTCTTTTATAGAGATCGCACTTAAATACAAAGTGCCATTGTATAAATTATTTGAATACAATGATATAAAGGCTTCGAATCTTTTGGAGAGAGACCAGTTAATTTTCCTTGCTCCAAAAAAGAAAACAGGTGCTGCCTCATTCCATATTGTAAAATACAATTCTAGTTTGCAAGAAATTAGTCAACTAGAAGGTGTTCAATTGAGTCTGTTGAAATTATATAACCCTGATTTAGTGGAACCATTAAAAGAAGGCACACAAGTAATATTATTTAATAAAAAGAAATAGCATGTCTACCATTCAAGTTCTAGATAAAACATTTGAGCCTTATTTAAAGGAAGCAGCCATTCAAGAAAAAATTACCGAGCTAGCTGGACAATTAAATAAAGACTATGCAGGAAAGCGCCCTCTATTTTTATCCATTCTAAATGGCTCCTTCTTATTTACCGCAGACCTATTCAAACAAATAACAATAGAGGCAGAGGTAAGCTTTATTAAATTAGCGTCTTATAAAGGCACTAGTTCAACAGGCAATGTGATAACAGCAATAGGATTAGATACCAATGTAAAAGATAGACATATTGTTATTTTAGAGGACATTATTGACACAGGTAAAACCTTACACCACTACCTTCCACAATTGGATAGCATGCAACCTGCTTCTGTTAAAATTGCAGTATTGCTCAATAAAAAAGAAGCTTTACAATATCCTGTTA
>Ga0063231_10000604_pt1 | contig 10221 bp, 12 predicted proteins | sample LauGreSu1BDMLBSD_2_FD_56231 | JGI IMG/M metagenome (GOLD analysis project Ga0063231, IMG submission 56231) | Freshwater lake microbial communities from Lake Michigan, USA - Su13.BD.MLB.SD v2 (version 2) | ecosystem: Environmental > Aquatic > Freshwater > Lake | place: Lake Michigan, USA...
GGCGCATGGCGTGGCTGCACCCCCCCAACAAACCAACATCGACCTCTGGTAAACCTAAGCTGGCTTTTTCTGAAGCAAGCAAAATATCACTGGATGCAGCCATTGCCAAACCAGAACCCAAAGCTGCGCCATTGATGGCACAAATGACCGGTTTGGCACATTCGCGAATGGCATGAAAACATTCGCGGGTACGGCGGGAATGGGCAGGTAAGTCACCGGGACCTTTGATGACTGAAGCGCGGCCTTTCAGATCAGCGCCTGCACAAAACACCTTGCCTGCACCCGTCAAAATGACAGCCCGTACCTCGTCCATCTCCGAGATTCTGTCTAAGGCCGCTGTCAATTCATCATTCAGGGTTCGGGTGAGCGCATTAACGGGCGGCGCATCCATGGTTAAGATGGCCACGTAATCTTCAAGATGGTATTGCAATTGAGTCAGGTCATTCATCATTCATTCTCAGTAAAAAGTGTTTGTCATTTATCAGTAGAGTCTATGGATCTCTAGGCTAAGGAGATATGCGTATTTTTGTCAAGTCAGTTATGCAGTTTGCATCTTTTAAGCCTAGAACTTACCCTGCTTAAATCAGTGTTTTCGCTGTGATCACTTTGACCAATCGCTAGGATAATTCAAGGATGACCCAACATCGAGCCACCAGTTATCAGCTTGACATCACATCGGACCTCCAAAAATGGCGATCGTTTGTTGCAATTGCTGAACTTGGAAGCTTAACGCGGGCTGCCGTTTTTTTAAACAGCAACCAATCATTTTTGAGCAGACTGATCAATGCCTTAGAACGTGAATGCAGCGCACGGCTTTTTATCAGAACGGGGCGTGGGGTTGAGCTGTCAGAAGTTGGCGCCAAACTCTTTGTTGAGGTGAAAGACTTACTAGAACGGGCACAAGCACTAGAGCATCACATCCGCGCAGATCATCGCGACCCCAGTGGTAGCGTCATTATTGGAACACTCCCCTCCATTGGCACCATGCTGATGCGGAAATTGTTTGTAGAGATCAAAGAGAAACACCCTAACGTCAAAATTAAGATCGTCGAAGGCTCCAGTGGACAAGTTGAAGAGTGGCTCAATGATGCCAGGGTAGACATTGCAATTTTGTACCGCTACGGCAACTTGCAACCCGATCACGAAGAGTTACTGGCAACAGTTGACAGCTACTTGATTGGCTACAAAGGCGACAAGATCACGAGCAAAGAATTTGTGAGTTTCAAAGAATTGGATGGCTTGCCATTCATCCTCCCATCTTCTCCCAACGGATTGAGGACAACTTTAGACAACATCGCACGGCAAGAGCACGTGTCAATTGCGCCAGTGATCGAGGCCGATTCTTTGCCATTGCAAAAACAGCTGACTGAACAAGAACGTCTTTTTACGGTACTGCCACTTCATGCCGTTTGGCACGAGGTCAAGTCTGGCCAATTGCAGGCAGCCAAAATNATCGAGCCAGCCATTCAGCGCTCTGTCGTGATGTCGTTCTCTAAATCAAAGGGACCGTCGCGTGCCATGACAGCTACAGCTTCAACCCTAGTGAAAATTGTGAACGAAATGGCCGAGCAAGGTGTTTGGCACTCCTAAGTTGAGACGGTTTTTTCTCAAAGACACATTCAGATCAAACACAATGGTTTGATAAAAGCAAAAAAGGCAAAAATGGCAATCACTCCTGAAGTTATCAAGCAGGTCACTGCACAACTCTACGATCGATCGCTGCGTGGCATTCCGGCAGATACCATGCGAGGACTTGAGCTGGCCGATCGGAGTGAATCCAACGAGACCGCTCGCCACACTTTGAAGATCATGATGCAGAGCGCTAACGCAGCTTCAAAGGGAGGACACTTTATTTGCTCGGACGCCGGCGTTCCGGTTTTTTTCATCAAGGTCGGGACCCAAGCCAACTTTTCTGGCAATGTGCGACAAGCCATCACAGACGGCTTTGCTGAACTTGTCAAAACCATACAACCTCCACTGCTACCCCATGTCACTCACCCACTCACACTTGAGAGAGGCTATGAGGGCAAGGGCATGCCCATTGTGACTTTTGACATGGAAGATGGCGCAGACTACATCGACATTACTTGTTCNCCCAAAGCTCTNGGCTCTGGTCGGTGGGCCGCATTGGAAATATTCAGCTTTCCCGACTTGGACACCATTGAAGCCTATGTGCTTGACGTTGTGATTCGCGCTGGCTCTCAACCCTGCCCACCAGTGGTCATTGGCGTTGGCATTGGAGGTACGTTCGACTATGCAGCCAAAATGGCCAAAGAAGCCACTTTGCGTCCTATTGGAGAGTCTCACCCCGAGCCATTGGTGGCCGCTATTGAAAAACGTTTGCTAAAGGCTGTTAACCAAACTGGTTTTGGGCCCATGGGCACTGGCGGCGACAACACAGCCATGTCGGTTCATGTCAACTATGCTGCTGGGCACGGTTTTACGCCCGTTGCAGTTGCATTCAATTGCTGGATCAACCGCAGAACTCGAGCGCGTATTTTCAATGATTGTTCGATTGAAATACTGGAGTAAATCATGGCCATTCAAACACATCGAATGAATTTTCCATTGTCTGCCAGTGATGCCAGAAAATTAAAGGCGGGCGATCAAGTGATCATGGATGGCGAAATTATTGTCACAGCAGGACTGCCTACGCATCAAAGGCTCATTGGCTGCTTGGATGGCAAAGAACCCATGCCGATGGACCTCAAAGACAAATCAATTTTCCATCTTGGCAGTTACAGTCAAGTTCCATCTTGGCAGTTACAGTCAAGAGACCACAACGTCAGCCAATGGCTCACCCAGCTTGAACTTGCTGTACATCAATCCAACCACCAGCACGCGATTTAATCCACTCATGCCTCGCCTGATTACAGAGCTCCAGTTGCACGCTGTCGGCGGCAAAGGCGGCCTCGATGAAGCTTGCGTTTTGGCCATGGAAAAAGTGGGCTGCGTCTACTTGTCTTTTTTAGGCGGAGGTGCCGCCTTGCACACCGAAGGCGTGAAAGAGGTGCTCGAGGTTGGTTGGAGCGACATGCTGATGCATTACAGACTGGTGCGTCTGCGTGTAGAGGGATTAGGGCCCGTAACCGTGGCCATTGATGCGCACGGGCAAAGCACCTATCGGCAAGCTCAAGACCAAGTACGGGAAAGGCTGCCCGCCATACTCTCAGAGATGAAAGCAAGCAGGCTAAGCCAACCAGAATGACAAGGTCAGTCTAGCTTGACACCAACAGCTTTGGCCAAAGCACCCCATTTGAGAGACTCTGACTTGATGAATGTGCCAAATTCTTCTGGACTTCCACCCACGGGCTGAACACCTTGGGCCCTGAAAAACGCAACTGCTTCTGGACTTTGCAAAACCTTGTTCATTGCTGAATTGAGCTTTGTAATATTTTCAACAGGTGTCTTTGATGGTGCCATCAAGCCATACCATGTACCACCCTGAACACCTTTGAGATTGGCTTCAACAGTAGTGGGAATTTCAGGCAATGCGGGCGCTCTTTGAGGAGCGGCCACAGCCAAGGCTCTCAGCTGACCGCCCTTGACGAAAGAAACAACGGCGGGCACATCGGCCAGCATCAGGTCAACTGTGCCAGCAATCAGATCGGTGGTAGCAGGCGCCGCACCCCTGTAAGGGATGTGGGTCATGAAAATACCTGCTTCTTTTTTCAGTAACTCTGCGCCAAGGTGAGTCGAAGTACCACTGCCAGCAGAGGCAAAGTTCAATTTACCAGGATTGAGTTTTGCAAATTTAACCAGGTCGGCAAGTGTATTGAACGGGCTTTTGGCAGAAACAACAATCACAGAAGGTGTTGTGACGGCATAGGCCACCGCCGTCAAGTCACGCTCGGGGTTGTAAGACAAATTTGTCATCAGGGAAGGCACGATTGAAAGTGCGCCTGTTGACGAAAACAAAAATGAATGGCCATCATTTGACCGGATGACCTCAGATGCGCCAAACGTTCCACCGGCACCTGCCTTGTTGTCGATCACAACTGGCTGACCCAAGTCATTGGCCATTCTGGTACCGATGAACCTGGCGAGAGTATCGGCAGGGCCGCCCGCTGCAAAGGGCACCACAATTCGAACGGGCTTGCTAGGCCATGACTGCGCAAAAGCAGCAGTGGATAAAACCGCAGCGCAAGATAAGGCCAGTACTTTGAGTAATTGAAGACGTGTCATCACTGTTGAATTCCTTTATGCCTTGAATTATGCGAAAGACTGAGAGTTTCAGACATGCATCTGGGCGCAACACAGTTATGCATTTGGCTATTGGTTATTAGCTGCTTCACTTGAAGTTTTGTTAGGTTTTGGTACTTTTCCAAGCAATTTGGGTGGCAGCTGCACATTCATGCATTACCGTCAAAGCTCTGTGGGTCGCTTTCGCACCAATGACGAATGGATTTTTTTCAGTTGCTAATTGCGTGCGTAATTTGGCCAGTTTCTCAACGGCTTCATCGTACCCATTGTGGTTGGAAATAAAAACTTCAATGTTTTGTTCCAACGCAATTTGTCTGGCTTTATCGGTTGCATCAATATAGCTTTGGATGCGGGACATGCGCTCAGGACGCATGCCAAAATTAAATGCAGTGCCTCCCCATAAAAAAGCCCGATGGGTTTGGCGTCCTTGGCGAACATTGAACAACAAAGAAATTGTGCCAAGCGTATGCCCCGGTGTCAGCATGACTTCAATTTTGGTATCGCCAAGTTGGATCACATCGCCATGTTGAAGGGCCAGGTCTTTAGATATATCTCTTTGGGGCGCCCTGCCCCAATAGGGCCGATCAAACTCCAACTGAGTTGACATCATTTGCCAGTCAATTGCACTGAAGTGAATGCTGGGTCCATAGCGACGTTTTAAATAGCCAAGGCCACCATAGTGATCACCATGACCATGGGTTACAACGATCATTTTGATCTGGGCGGGGTCTAGGCCAATTTCGCGCATGCCTTTGTCAATGATGTTTTCAGCTTCATCATCATTGTCCATCGCATCGATCAAGATAATGCCTTCACTGGTGGTGATGGCCCAACAACTCACCCATTTGCTACCGACGAAGTAAAGATTGTCAAACGCTTTGCCAGGTGGTGGCGCAGGCAAGGCCATCATCTGTTGAGGGGTCAAACTGTTAGGATCTCGCAAAGACCTATCAGCCACTTCGGCCAATTTCAAATACGGCAGCAAATCGGTCCCAGCCGCAATACGGGCTGCGTTTAGATGTTTTTGAACTTCAGGAATTTGCGCTTGCGCTGTCGTGATGAAACCACCTGCAGAAACACAACAAGCGCAGCCATAGCCAATGAATTTTCGACGATTCAATTTAGATGAATCTTCATTGGCAGGGCTTCTTAAGAAATCAAATAGCTTCATTGAAGTTCCTGTTGAAAAGAATAATTATCTTTGACCGTCGTGAACCGAAACTTTGTCTTTGGTCAAGCCACCCAAACGTGAGTGCACACGACCCCCTGTTCCCATGACCAATGCATACAAAATTTCATTGGGGCGTGGCGCGTCTTGAATACCCACTTCCATGCTGTTGAAATGACTTCTAACGTAACAAGCATGTATGTAATGCAAGGGGACCATCAAGCGGTACCCAGCGCTGGCCACTGCCTTGCTGGCAGGCACAATGGCCTTGGGTTCACCCAACATGGAACGCATGGCCCAGCCGCCCGCCTCATGCCAAACAGCGCCATGCTCCATTTCACCGTTGACACCCACGATGGCTGCTTTGCTGTAGACCTCTACATTTTCTTTACCAAGGGTGTCTACCAACTCTTGGGCTAGAAGTGTGCCAAGGGAACGCAATTCAGCCATGAAGGGCATCAAATCAGGCTCATAGCGACCCGCATAAGGATTCTCAATCACAGCACAGGCTGCCGCCAATTTCAAAGGCACTTCGGCAACAGGGCCACCCTCATGAAATTGAGTTTCAATGATGAGGCTGCGCTTGCGAATTTTGATGAGCGACATGAAGGTCCTTTGGAAAATTATTGCTTTGGAATCTTGGCGTTGTTTACCACTTGCGTCCACTTTTGCGTTTCAGACGCAACCATCGCGCGCATTTCTTCCGAGGTGCTGCCACGCACATCGCCGCCCATTTCTTCCAGTCGAGACTTCACGTTGGGCAACTGAATCGCCTTCAGGGTTTCGGCATTCAACCTGTCAATGATGGGCTTGGGTGTACCGGCTGGGGCCATGAGACCCGCCCAAGAGCGAACGTCATAACCAGGCACGCCCTGCTCTGCCACGGTAGGTACTTCTGGCATGCCACTCCAGCGCTGAGGACCCGTTGCAGCAATGGCTTTCAATTTTCCGCCTTTGATGTTGGTCAACACGGCTGTAGGCGGCGCAATAATGAACGGTACATCACCCGCCAAAAGTGAAGTGATGGATCCAGCGTCACCGCGATAGGGAATATGCAACAAATCTACCTTGGCCATGCTGGCCAGCAATTCGCCAGCCAAATGATGCGTTGAGCCAATACCTGCAGTGCCATAAGCAATTTTTCCGGGGTTGGCTTTGGCTTGCTTGAGAAGTTCAGAAAAATCTGTGATTTTGCTGTTGGCATTCACGACAATTAAAAATGGAAAGTACGTGATGGTGCTGATCATTTCGAAATCCTGCACTGTTTTGTAGTTCAGGTTGTTGTAGATGGCGCCTGCCACAGCATGTCCACCAGTGGCCAACAGCAAGGTATAACCATCGGGTTTTGACTTGGCCACTGTGGTTGCGGCAATGGTGCCGCCCGCGCCTGCTTGGGCATCCACCACCACAGCTTGTCCAAGGGTCTTGGCCATTTCGGTACCCACTGCGCGAGCAATGGCGTCGGCGTTGCCACCCGGTGCAAAACCTTGCAAAATTTTGATGCTGCGGTCAGGATAAGTTTGCGCCGAGGCAGCGCTCACCAAGAACATACCCATCGATACGCACATGGACTTCAAAATCATTGATGTGAAAGTTTTTTTCATATTGTCTCCATTGATGTTTAAACAAGGATCCTTCTTAATGAGGATTTAGTACGATTTTTCCCAAGGTGGCGCCGCTGTCTAAAACGATGTGCGCTTGCACCACTTCATTGAATGACATGATCGTTGCAGGTGGTGCTTTGACCTTCTGCGAAGCCATTAGATCAATGGCTTGATTCATGAGGCTACGCCGATTGCTGACATTCTCATCAAATGTGTGCATTGAGAAACAACGCACACCTAAACTTTTGCTGAGCAACTCACGCATCAGGCCAAACACATCTGTGTCGGGTTTGCCCGTGATGATGTTGTAAGAAATAGCCAAGCCCATGGCACTCAAGCTGCGCATACAAGCTGTTAAGTAAGCGCCGCCCAAATGGTCGTAGACCAAATTGACTCCGCGTCTTTGAGTGGCTTGCATCACCTGTGCCGTGAGTGTCTCTGGCACAGAATCCAAAACCACATCAAAGCCGTTTGCCAATGCAAAGTGCCGTTTGTCTTCTGATCTGGCAGTGCCTATGGTTTGAAAGCCATGCAGTTTTGCAAGTTGCGACAGCATGGTGGCAACCCCACCCGCAGCACCTGTGATCAAGACAGAGCGCTGCTCCTCGCTGGGCATCAGACAAGCAGCCTGTATCAGCGCCAAAGCCAATTGCAAGTTGGGCAAACTGACGGCGTCTTGGTGAGAAATGCTATCGGGTAAGGGGTAAGGTGCGCTCTGTGGCACCACAATAGATTGCGCATAACACCCTCCCCGCTGGGCCAAATCGCGGGAGCTGACCAATACCCGCTGCCCCACAGACAATGCTTGTACACCTTCTCCCACAGCATCCACCACACCCGACATTTCAGCGCCAGGCGTTGCCGGCAAAGGTGGCATCCATTTGTAGGTGCCTTGTCGAATGAGAACGTCTGGCCTACCGACCCCAATGGCATGCGCCTTGACTCTCACCTCTCCAGCTTGTGGCGTTGGCTCGGGCGCATGCTCTATGCGCAAAGCCTCAGGCCCACCGGGTTGATGAACGCGCACAATTTGCATGGAGGTCAGGCCTGTGCAGCGATTTGATTGACCAAGGTGCCGATGTGCTCAATTTCAACCTCGCACACATCGCCAGGCTTCATGAATTTAGGCGGCTTGCGGCTCCAGCCCACACCTGCTGGCGTGCCTGTTGCAATCACATCACCAGGCATGAGCGTGAAGATGGTGGAGGCATAGCTGATCAATTTGGCAATTGGGAAAATCATGTGACCCGTGTGGCTGGACTGCTCCACCACACCGTTCAATCGCGTGACCAATTTCAATTCTTGATTGGGCTTGATCTCATCGGCTGTGACCATCCAGGGACCAAAGCCACCGGTGGACTCAAAGTTTTTGCCAGAGGCGATTTGCTTGGCATGGAATTGCCATTCGCGAATGCTGCCATCGTTGTAGCAAGAATAACCTGCCACATGGTCAAAAGCATTTTCTTCTTTGATGAAGCGTCCTGGCTTGCCAATGATGACAGCCAACTCGCCTTCCCAGTCCAAACTACCCGACACCTTGGGGCAAATGATGGGTTGGTTGTGGGCCACTTGTGAACGCCACACGCGCAAGAATATGGGCGGCTCTTCAGACAGTTCACGGTGCATACCGGCTGCCAAAACTTCTTTGTGGTGGTCCATGTAATTGCGTACCGCACAGATAATTTTTTCTGGCTCTGGAATCACTGGCAAGAAAGTAATTTGACTCAATTTAGCCGCGGGTGTTTTACCCACAACATGNTCTTTGGCTTTTAAGTAGTCACCGGAGCCAATNTAAGCNGCCAAGTTGGCGTGNTGTGGCATTTCCTTGCCCAGATCGATGACATCGTCTTGNCCNACCACAGCACCCCATGTGGGTCCATTTGCGCCAATGAAAGAAAGTAATTTCATGTTGATTCTCTTGATGAATGAAAAGGATTATTTGAAGGTGGCGGCTTGCCAGTCTTCGATGAGTTTGAACGTGGGGTCGCTTCTGCAGATGGCTTCTGTTTCACGCAGCAGTGTTTCGTCGTCCTTGGTCAGATCTAAGGGATCTCCGTGAGGCTGAGAAATATAGAAAGGCATGTCGATGTAAATCTCAACCGTATTGCCCTCTGGATCTGCAAAGTAAACAGACAATGCGTTGCCATGGTTCAAAGGCAAAACTCGCGTGGCACCCAGTGCTTCTGCAGACTTTTTCAAATCTCTTAAATGCTGAATGGAGGGCACTGCAAAAGACAACTGCATCACAGTGCTAAAGGTTGCATCGGCTGGCCGACCTCCTGCTATGACCAGTTGGTGATGTTGATCGGGGCTGGCACTCAAAAACACCAAAGGTGCTTTGAATGTTTTGCCCACACCTCGGTCTGTTTCGACCAAACCAAAAACAGTTTTATAAAAATGCACCATCTTGTCGACATCGGTGGCATAAACGCCAAAATGGGACAGAGTGGGTCGACTTACTTTCAGCATATGGATCTCCAAATATCAATGCGTATCTTGATGCCACTGCGCCAAAGCTTTGAGAGCGTTCTTTTGCGTACTCAAGACATGTTCTTGGTGAAGTTCTTGCGCGGTGGCAATATCGCGTTTGAGGACAGCACGCATCAAAACTTTATGCTCTTCGCTTTTGCGTTTGATCACAGTTCTGTAGCGCGCTGAAATGTGGCGGTACCTCTCCGCCTGGTCAAACAGACTGCTGCTGATCAACACCATTCGCTCCGAAGGACAAGCACTCATCATGGCAGCATGAAAAGCTCGGTGAAGTGCACTCCATTCAGCGTTCAAGACCACGGGGCCTTCTGGCAACCGGCTTTCAAGTTTTTCAAGCACGTGGAAACTGGCAATGACTTGCGCTTCCCAATCGTCATCGCCATTCTTCATAGACTGCTCCAAAGTGGGCAGATCAATTAGCAATCGCATGCTGGTGATGTCCTTCAGATCAACATCAGAAACCAATGCCACACGAAAACCTTTGCGATCGTCTGAGCGCACCAAACCTTCTTCGGCAAGCCTGTTCAGCGCCTCTCTGATGGGGCTAGATGAGAGGCCATAGGTCTGCTGCAAATGCTCTACTTTCAGCTTTGCGCCAGGCAAGTAAGCCAATGACAACACATCTTGCCTAAGCGAGGTGAGTGCAATTTCAATGGCTGTGGGATTTTGACTTTTATCCATAAATTAAATTTTATGCACAAAAACCAAATAAAGCACACTGCGGATTACCCTTGAAATGAAGGCTTCTGGCAAATC
>Ga0063231_10000607_pt1 | contig 10205 bp, 8 predicted proteins | sample LauGreSu1BDMLBSD_2_FD_56231 | JGI IMG/M metagenome (GOLD analysis project Ga0063231, IMG submission 56231) | Freshwater lake microbial communities from Lake Michigan, USA - Su13.BD.MLB.SD v2 (version 2) | ecosystem: Environmental > Aquatic > Freshwater > Lake | place: Lake Michigan, USA...
GGTCAATCACTGACCCAACCAATGGCTTTACGGCAATTCACCGCAAAGCGCTAACGGCGATTCACCTGGACAAGCTTCGTAAGTCCTACTTCTTTGAGTCCGATCTGCTTTTCAGACTCAGCATCACCAATGCTGTTGTTGTTGACGTGCCAATGGAGGCTGTCTACGGAGAAGAGAAGAGCAATCTCAAGATCGGCAAGGTTTTGGTGGAGTTCCCTTGGCGTCACACCGTGAACCTGTGGAAGCGAGTCTTCTACAAGTACTACCTGCGCGAGTGGTCGGTTGCCAGCATTGAACTACCTTTGGGATTTGGCTTCACGGTTTTCGGTGCATGGTTTGGTATTGCGAGGTACCTAGAGGCGTCTGAAGCTGGCCGTGCTACCACTGCCGGTCAGGTGACTCTCTCCGCGGTTGCCCTGATTCTCGGGGTTCAGCTGCTACTTTCATTCTTGTCTTACGACGTTCAATCGGAACCTAGGGTTCCAAGACAAAAGAGATAATCGAGGATTGGTTTGAAGAACCTACTTGTTGCTGTGAAAGACTGGAAAAACCTGGCATTTGCTGGCTCGATGCTGGGAGTAGCTGCTTGGGTTTACTCAAGAGTTGCAATGGTAAACCCAGCCATCTTGGGTGACGAGTACCTTTACTCCATAAACGCTCGAAAGGCTGCCCCTTGGGACCCATCTCCAGCCGGTGACTTCTCGAACTATCTCTTCAATCTGGTTTACTCCTCAACAAACCTCTGTGGGGATGCTTTCTACACCTGCGGCAAACTACTTAACCTTGTGTTTTTTGTCGGCTTCTTGACGGTGATATTCATCATTGCCAAGCGCTACATGAACTACTGGATTGCCTTCGCATTCACAATCCTGGCTGGACTATCACCGCTGAGCGTTTACACATCTATGTTCTTGCCGGAGTCGATGTACTTCTTCTTCCTTAGCCTGGTTTTTGCCGCTGTCTTGAAGGCTGCCGACACCTACGCATGGAAGGACTGGGCGGTAGTTGGAGCTTTGATCGGCGTTACATCATTGGTGAAGCCGCACGCCTGGCTGTCAGCCATTGCAATCGGCATCTTCTTGGTTGTTTTGGGCTTGACCAACGCGAAGCATCGATTTGGCCCACTGTTCAAGGCAATCGGCGCAATCTCACTTGGCGCAATTCTTGGACGCGTCATTATTGGATTCTTGGTGGCCGGACCGAAGGCCTTGAGCTTCTTTGGTCAGTACCTAAATGCTGGAGTAGTTGAGCAAATTGGCGTGACCGCACCCGCAGGTTCAGTAGCGTCCGCTTCTGCAGTTGCCACAACTCCTATGAATGGAGTAGTCAGCCTGTTCGGCACGCAATTCAACATTCACATGCTGACCATTGCAGCGCTTATGGGCGTGGCTATTTTGGGTGTCACTGTTGGGGTTGTTGAGCTTGCTCGCACTAGGGAGCTGACCAAGGTAACCGCGCTCTCGCTTTTCGCGTTCATCTGGCTGTTCAGTCTCGTCATTGAAGTCGTTGTCTTCACCGGTTGGATTACAGGCGGTGGTGACGACCACACCACACGTGTTCTTGAGCGCTATTACGACTTCTTGTTTATTGTGGTGCCGCTGGCCGGTCTTGCGGCTTTGACTTCCAAGTTCATGGCTGAGACTAAAATCTGGATTCGACTTCCACTTGCGGTGGTCATGTTGGTCCTTATCACTCCGGCGTTCTCTGGATTCTTTGGCACCTTGACTATTCAGATTGCTGACGCACCAAACCTTGCTGGTCTGGTTGTGAACCAAGATGTATTCAATGCAGCAGCACTATTTGGATTTGCATCCTTGCTTGTTTTCGCATTCTTCCCGAAGTACACGCCACTAGTTCTAATCGGTCTATTGCCAGTCACCATGGTTGGAACTGGATATCAGATCCAGGACCAGTACCAAGGTTTCCGTGGCGAGCTCAATGCTCAGGACAAAGCTGGTCAGTATTTGAGGGCGAACCTCACTCCTGAGCAGGTTGACTCCACTTGGATTGTCGCGACTTCTCGTTTTGAAGCGACCAACGTTGCCATCTGGGCAGACTCGGCAAAGATCAAATATGACCTTTTTGGCGCGGCTTCAGTTTTGGATGCATCTTTAGTTCCAGAGGGAACAACTTACATTCTCGTAAATGGTGATCTCACATACTCCGGTGCTGTGCTTGAAACGATTCCTGGTGAGGGTTACACGCTTCATAAGATCGCCGAGTAACCATGGACTCATATAAGGCCGATTTCTTAATCGTTGGCGGTGGCATAGTCGGGCTTGCTATAGCTCAGGAGATTCGCACACGCTTTCCAGCGGCGAGCGTTTTGATTCTCGAAAAAGAGTCAGGTGTCGCTCTGCACGCGTCGGGTCGAAACTCCGGAGTAATTCATGCCGGTTTCTACTATTCACCAGAATCTCTCAAAGCCAAGCTAACCAGGGACGGCAACGAGCGCATGAAACGCTTCTGCCTAGACAACAATCTTCCAATCTCTCAAAATGGAAAAGTTGTAGTGGCGCAAAAGCCGGAGGATGTTCCAATTCTGACTGAGCTACACAGAAGAGGCATCGCTAATGGTGTTGAGGTCGAACTGGTAGACACAGGCCGGCTGGAAGAGCTTGAACCCTTGGCTGAAACCATTGACATGGCGCTGTGGTCGCCAAACACTGCGGTTGCGGACCCTGGGGCAGTTGCGACCAAGCTTGAAGAATTGCTCATTCAATCTGGAGTCCGAATTCTCTTCAACAAGCATGTCGAAAAGATTCACGACAAGCGCGCCTTTGTCAAAGGCGGAGAGGTCTTTGAGTATGGCCACCTCATCAACGCTTCCGGGCTCTATTCAGACGTAGTCGCGAAGGAGCTTGGTTTCGGATCTAAGTATTCGATGATTCCATTTATCGGGCTCTACTACTACGCACCGAGCCTCAAGGGCACTTTGAATAGACACATTTACCCAACACCGGATCCAAGAAATCCATTTTTGGGCGTGCATTTCACCAAAACTGCCGCGGGAGATGTCAAGGTCGGTCCAACTGCTATTCCGGTTTTATCCAGAGAGCAATATGGGCTTTTCGATGGCCTCAAGCTAAACGAGATGCTGGGTATTCTGGCTAACTATCCTCGCTTCATCGCTTCCAAGCACCACGACGTTTGGTCTCTTGTCAAGACAGAGCTGCCAAAGCTATCGAGAACTCACCTTCTTGGGGAGGCTGCAAAACTTAGCTCCAGGATTGATGTTTCGAAGTTCACGGTTGCCGGTAAGCCGGGCATTCGAGCGCAGCTATTTGACAAAACAGAAGGCAAGCTGGAAATGGACTTCGTAATCGAAGGGAACGAGGAGTCGACTCAAGTTTTGAACGCAGTGTCACCGGGATGGACCTCATGCTTTAGCTTCGCTGAATACGTTGTGAATGACATGGAGACAAGACTAAGAGCATGAAAATTCTCGTCGTTCATGAAGTGAGCTACCTGAGAAAAGTTGTTTACGAGATACATGAATTTCCCGAACTGCTTGCCCTAAAAGGGCACGATGTAACCTTTTTTGAATTCGATGAGGGTGCTACTCGAGACACTCTTTCTGACCCGAGGGACCGAGTTATAAGCGGTCGAATTCACGATCGAGCCAAAATTAGGCTGGTAACTCCGCATCGTCTGGGCTTTTTCGGCTTAGATCGCATTTGGGCAATTTTCTCCTCAATACGCCCCCTCAGGTCTCTGATTAGAGACGGCGAGTTTGATGTCATTCTCAACTATGCGGTTCCGACCTATGGCCTGCAGGTGGGGCTCCTCGGGCGCTTTTACAAGGTCCCAGTCTTGCAACGTGCGTTGGATGTGGCCAGCAAGATTCGAAAGTCGGTTTGGAATCCTCTAATTGCTCTGTTTGAGAGGGTTTGCTTCAAATTGGCAACCGAAGTTTCAACAAACAATCCAGCAATGTCCAAGTACGTTCTTGAGTTGATGGGCGGTGGTTTTGCGAACAAGATTGTCATGCACTACCCGCCCCTTGATGAGCGCATCTTTAAGCCAACACCCAGAGACGAAACGCTTGCAGCCGCCTTGGGAATTGCGACTACCGACAAAGTTGTCATGTACATGGGAAGCTTCTTTTATTTCTCAGGTCTTGACGACGTCATCAAGGACATGCCTGAGCAACTTTTGTCGACTCCAGATCTCAAATTGCTATTAATTGGAGGCGGCGAGCAAGAAGCGCTGTTGCGCGAATTGGTGGAAAAGCACAAACTTCAAGAAAAGGTCGTTTTCACTGGATTTGTTCCATTTCATGATCTTCCTCGATACATGACGCTTGGGAACGTGGCCATCAATCCTCTTCAGGTCTCTACCGTTGCGGGAGCAGCTTTTCCTCACAAGGTCCTGCAATACATGGCAGTAGGAATCCCAACGGTGAGTACCAAGCTAGAAGGACTTTACGCAGCTTTTGGTGACGAGTCTGGAATTGTCTGGACAGAAAATTCGCCCCAAACCCTTGCCGTTGCTGTTCAAGGACTTCGCGCTTCCGAGCCTGAGAGGACTTTGCAAATTAGAATTCAGAGAGAAGTTTTGAATTCCAAGTTCTCTGTAGAAGCGACAACGCGAGCGCTTGAGGATTCACTCAAGCAACTGAGTATTGGAAGAGGAAAGTAATGTCTAAAGTAATCATCCTTGGCGTCACTGGAATGCTGGGAAGAGGAGTCCTTGAGGCGTTCAAGGGCTCTGGGCACGAGATTGTAGGCACGGCTCGTGCTGGATCAAGCTCTAGCGATTTGGGCTCAATCAAGGTCGTTGATTTCGATGCCATTACTGATGATTTGAGCAAGTTGGATTCCGTGGCTGCAGCTGGTGACTGGGTTATCAACTGCATCGGCATCATCAAGCCCCACATCAAGGATGACAACGCTGACCAGCGCAGGATAGCGATGTTGGTGAATGGCATTTTCCCTGATCAGTTGGCACGCTACTCAGACGCTCACGGCCTAAAGGTTATTCAGATTGCCACTGACTGCGTTTATTCAGGCATGCAGGGAAAGTACTCAGAAACAGATGAGTTCGATGCCCTTGATGTTTATGGGAAAACCAAGAGCCTGGGCGAGGTCCCATCATCATCGATGATGCACTTGAGAGTTTCCATTATTGGCCCGGAGCACGGTCGGAGCACCTCCCTCTTCGAGTGGGTCAGGAACCAGTCAAAAGACGCAGAGATTTTCGGCTTCACCGACCACGTTTGGAACGGTGTTACCACCTATCACTTTGGTCGACTATGCCGAGGAATCATTGAGCACAATGACTTTGTCTCTGGCGTGACCCACGTGATTCCAGGTTCAACCTTGACCAAGGAAAACCTGGTTCGAGCAATCGCCACCCGCGCCGGTCGCTCGGACATTACCGTGACCCCAAAGGCCTCTGGCAAAGTTATTGATAGAACTCTCAGCACTGTCAACCCTGAGGTTGTGGCGAGACTTTGGAAGAATGCCGGCTACGAGTCAGCGCCTACTGTCGAGAAGATGATTGAGGAAATGCCTATCTAGGCTCGTCCAAGTTCACCAATTCCGTAACCGTAGTTTCGTTCGATTGGCCGAGTCTTTGGATTTGGTGCGTGACCAGACCAGTTTCCCGACTTGAATCGCGAAATGAGGTCCTCCGCAATTCGCTGGGAGGCGTTGCCGTCTCCGAGAGTGTGGGTCCAGCTAGTGCCTCGCCTGTCGGCAGCTGAGGCGATGATGTTTCCTAATTCTGCATCTGTGTGAGTGGCGTGAGGGTCAAACTTTACTGAACCGCCGCAGTCATAAACCTGGGGGCGCTCTGTAGAGGTCCTCATTTGAACTGATGGCACACCGAGCACCGCCGCTTCTTCGACAATAGTCCCAGAATCAGTAAGCACAGCGGTCGACGAGTTGATTAGCTCCATAAGTTCCGCATAGCCAATCGGATCTATAACCTTCACGTTTCCTGGAATGTCTAGGCCAAACTCTCTAAGACGCGCCTGTGTGCGATAGCCAGCAGGAAAAACAACGATTCCTGGACACATAGAAGCAAGTTTCAAAATTTGTGAAAGGGAATCTTTACTGTCCACGTTCTCGCGTCGGTGACATGTCATGGACCACAGTTCGCCACCCTGATAACCGTAGGAGGCAAACAATTCCGCTCGCTCAGTGTCCGAAAGGCGAACTTTACCGGACCGGAAGTAGTGCTCTAGAACATCGACGATTGGGTTACCAGTGACGATTATGTTGTCAGGATCAAGACCTTCAATTACACCCTGCTGCTTGTACTCGTCAACGTACGCGTAGATAACGTCGGCTAGGTGATCGATGGCGGTTCTGAACTTCTCTTCCGGCATACGCCAGTCGTAAGATCGCATGCAACCTTCGATGTGCACGATGGGAATATTCTTGGCAGCAACAGCAATAGAGCCTGTGACTGTGTTTGTATCCCCTAGAAAGACAACCGCATCCGGCTTTGCCTCGTCCAGGTATGAACCCAAGCTGGTGATTAGAGAGCCAATCATTGATTGATCTGAAGCCGTATCGAGTTGCAGGGTTACATCTGGCTGCGGAACGTCTAACTGTCTGAAGAAGATGTCCTTCATGTTGTCGCTGTAGTGCTGTCCAGACCAAACAAATTCAAAGTCGCTACCAAGTGCTGACTTTAGGTGCTTGATAATCAGGCTTGCACGAATTACATCAGGTCTGATGCCAAGCACCATAGAAATTTTTGGCAAAGCTATCTTTCTTCAATCTTCCATGGGTCCCAAAGACGCGACTCAAATCTAATATCATCTGCTGCGCTCTCGGCAAGAGTTGAACTCGAAAAGAACATAAGGATCGAATCAGGAGAGAGGGACATAAAGCCATTTGCGTAGCCCGCAGGAATTAGCAAGGCCCCAGGCTTAGAGCCTGAAAGAACAAATCTCTCAATCGGCAAGTCCTTTGATGGGTTTTCCCAGTCGTCGACCTTCACGCCGGCGACGAGAGCGGAACCTTGAAGACAAACCACGGCTTTGGCCTCGTGCTTGTGCCCATGCCAAGCTCGAATGAAGCCTTGCTTGTGATTCTCGACCACATAGAAGCGCTTGTAGCCGGCCAAGGCAAAGTCATTAATGAACTTCAGCGAACCTCTGTCATCAACTGCAAGCCCACCTGCAACGAATTCAATTTTCGAGGTCATTACTTAGCTCCTAGCAACCCCTGGAGGGCTGCTACGTTGCTGAACCGCGGCAAACTGACATCCGGAATGCGGTTCTGGGAAATCGCTTGGTAAATCTCAACGATTCCATCATCGACCGACCACTGAGGCACAAAGCCCAGCTCAGTCCTAGCTTTTTCGCTGGAAACTGCATAGTTTCTGGCGTCTTGGAACGAGGACTCTGTGATCTTTAGAACCGCACCTGGAACGTGCTCCTGGATCTTTTCAGCCAGTGCGATGATGGTCAGGTTCTCAGTGTGAAGATTGTAAATACCAGTGCTATGGGTGTCAATGTGTGGAACCATGGCGGTTGCAACGTCTCTGACGTGAAGTAGTGGCCTGTACTGCTGCCCACCAAAGACGCTCATCTGATTTTCTTTGATGGCCCTAATCGTTAGAACGTTAAGAACAAGGTCCACTCTCAATCTCGAGTATGTGTCACTGAGTCCAAATAGGGTTCCTAGTCTGAAAATCAGAGTCTCGTTAGGTGCCGCCAAAAGCACTTTCTCAGCCTCGATCTTGGATTCCGCATAGAGCGAAAGTGGGTCGAATGGACTCGATTCGTCCAAGAGCCCATCCTGCGCTCCGTAGACGCTACAAGTTGACGGGAAAATGATTCGGCCACTGAAATTAGCCACGAGGTTTCGCACGGAACCAACATTGGTTTCCATTGTGAATTCTGGATTCAAAGCGCAAGCTGGGTCTCCTACGACGGCAGCAAGCCAGATAACAGTGTCAGCCCAGTCCAAATGTGGCTTCAAGGAATCAATGTCATTGACATCTCCATAGACGAAGTCAATACTTTTTAGGTAAGCATCTTCATAGACAAGCTTGTCGAATACTCGGACGTCATGACCTGCTTCGACCGCCGCGTCAACCAAATAACCGCCGACATATCCCGCTCCACCGGCAACTAAAACCTTCATTGCAACCTCTTCTGCTTTCCAGTCGATTGAAACTCGATTGAGGCTATTTCATGCGCCCCACTCGAATTTTGCGAAGCTGTCTAACAGCCCCCACTAAGTATCTCAGAAAATACCTCAAGGGGCTCTCGCAAATCGTCCGGACGGCCCAAAGAAGTATCTTGAAATTCCATAGCTTGATGGAGTCTAAGTCGTCGGAAATTTCACTCCAATGCACACTGCCTCTTCTCATCTTGGAGGCATGGGCTGCTTGAACCATCAATCCTAAAATGTGAGACTTGAACCCATGATTCTTGAAAGTAACAAAGTCGAGAACAAGCTTCATGTTGCCAGTTGCCCTTGCGCCTTCAAGGTGAGTCCGAATTAAGTCCCTAAGAGACAAAAGAAGATTCTCGTAACCGTAGTAGTAGGGCCTCTCAAGCAACACTTTTCCCCAGGAGAACGGAAGCACGGTTGCGCCTATGCCAGAGAGATTAACCCCAATCAAAGCCACGCCAATTTGTCCCCAAATTCCAGAACCTAAGGCTTCGCGAAGGGTGGGATTCTCGAGAATCTTCCTACATGATGGCACGTGGTAAACGCTTCCCCAAGCGAGTCCAATCTCGTATCCCCAAGTGCCCAGGTCAGCACCTTTAATTCGAATTTCACTTTGTGAATCTCTCCACGGCCATGTGCCCTCGATGAAATGACTGGGAGTTGAATAATTTAGGCGTTGGATCAAACACTCAAGACCATGTGAGTCGAGTCCATCGTCATCTCCAATGAATAAAAAGTATTCGGTTTTGGCAGCCAGAATTAGTTCAAAAATGTTTGGCACAGCGCCGAGATTGTTTAGTTGCCGGATTGAAGTAACTCGCACTGATTGACGATACTCACGAATGAATTTCTCAACTATTTGCTGGGTGTCATCAGTGGAGGCATTGTCAGAAATCAAGAGCTCAACTTGATCATTGAGAGATTGAAGTGTAGGTCCGAGTTGCCTAAGGCACTCAGCCAAGAGTTGACTTCGATTGTATGTCGGAATTCCAATAGTCAGGGTTGGTGCGATCATGACTGAAGTCTAAACGGGGTCCCTCGGACAAGAGTAGAATCTTGTCAAGGGTCGCGGCTTATCACCCGTTCGAGGAGTCTCCTCGTGATCACGCGAAGATTGAACGCCAGCCCACACTTAAAATGGCTGCTATGTCACCATTTTGCTCAAACTATAAAGCGTCGAGGTCTCTTTTAGCAGAGTGGGAGATTGCTAGATTTTAGAAATTCCCTCACTTGAGCAACGGCAACGTTTCTGGCTGATTCATTAGAGGTAGACGCCAAGCTCCACCTCACCGTGGAATCAAAGTCAACAACATTTTTCCACTCCAACAAATGGGCGGCCAGCTTAGAGTTAAGCGTCAGTATCTCCGTCTCTTTCGGAGTGATTTGGTCAAACAGCTCGTAGACGAATTCGGGGAAGAGCTCCTGTATTTTCTGAATTACACTCTCTACGCTTTTGACGGCAAGCGAATCAGGACCAAAGTTCAATGCGAGGGGGACATCCTCGAAGTGCTTTGAGCGCAGGAGCAAGAGAATGTAGCCTGCGAGACAGTCAAGGACATGCTGCCAGGGCCTCACCGCGCTTGGGTGTCTAACTCGCAACCGCTGGCCCGATTCAATGGCTCGAATTGCATCTGGAAGTAGTCGATTCTCACTTACGTCGAAAGCGCCGATCACATTTCCTGCTCGAGCAACGTGCAGTCTTAGGTCCGGATTAGTCGCTGCCCAGCTTTGAGTGAGGATATCGGCCATCGCCTTGGAAGCTGAATATGGATCATGCCCACCCAGAGGGTCGGTCTCAACATAGGAGCCTTTGCCATCGTCTCGATAAACCTTGTCCGTTGTAACAACCAAGCTGATTGGAGGTGTATCGAGTTCAGTCACAGCACGCAGGAAGTTTAGAGTTCCGTCAACATTGGTTGTGTAGGTCTCAATTGGGTCCTCGTATGACCGCAATACCAATGGCTGAGCAGCCATATGGATAGCAAAGTCAGGTTGACTGGCCCTCATGGCACTGCGGACGTGTTCCAAGTCCCGAATGTCGCCAATGAAGTGGTGCTTGACCTCACG
>Ga0063231_10000610_pt1 | contig 10191 bp, 14 predicted proteins | sample LauGreSu1BDMLBSD_2_FD_56231 | JGI IMG/M metagenome (GOLD analysis project Ga0063231, IMG submission 56231) | Freshwater lake microbial communities from Lake Michigan, USA - Su13.BD.MLB.SD v2 (version 2) | ecosystem: Environmental > Aquatic > Freshwater > Lake | place: Lake Michigan, USA...
CCGCTCGACCCTAGCGCGTTGTTCGTGTTGTAGGAACCGCCTGCGCCGACGATCACCGTATAGCTCGTGCTCGGCGTCAGCGAGACGCCGGTGGAATACACAACTCCACCAGCTCCACCGCCGCCGCTGCCACCGGCAGCGTTTCCTCCACCGGCACCGCCACCTGCCACAATGAGGACCTCGGCGGTGTAGCTGCCTCCGGCAATCATTGCCCGGCGCATCATCGANCCCATCATGGGATNACCTCCGCAGTAACGCGCAGCGCGATCGTCGCGATGTGCAGGTTTTCCGATCCAGCCGTCGGGTCGGCGTACAGCACGATCTCGCCCCACGACGGGCCGGCAAGCGTGGCGGTCTGCGTCGCGGTGAAGCTGGTGGTGGCGGTGCCGCCGCCAGCGCTGACAACGGAGCCGGTGACTGTCACGGATTTGTCAGCCACCGTCAGCTTTGCCTTCGGCGTGTAGCCGGTCCAGTTGAAGTTGTTCCCGCCCACCTCGTGGACGTGAAAATCGATCTTGAGCACTTCCCCTGGCACCACGGTGATGCTCGGGATCGGAGTTGCCAGCGTCAAGTTCATCAGATGCACCTATACGGGTTGGGACGGTCGAAGAACGGGAATGCGTTTCCGGCGGTGTCCATCACGACATGGACAAGGACCTTCGCCGAGAGCTCCGCGGTTGTCCAGTTGCCGCCGCTGTACCGCGAACCGACAGGTCCGAACTGATCCGTTGGCGTCGCATTCACGGCAACGCCATCGACGCGGGTCGCGGTGTTGTGGTACTCACGGAGGTTGATGCAGTTGGTGTAGTCAAAGGTGAGATCGGTGCCGACGGTTACGCCGGAGCCGGTGAGCGGCGGCGGGAACCACAGGCGAATCGTGTAGGTCCAACGGTAGCTGGCGCCGGCGATCGCGCTTGCCTCGCGCACCTCGCACAGGCCAAGCGTGACGATCTGCCCTGCCCCCATCTCGCGCCGTGCCCAGCGCAGCGTGTCGCCATTGTCGATCGCGGTCGCCGCGCCCTGCGTCCACGAGTTGACAACCGCGCGGTTTGCGCCGGCGATGCCCTCGTTGAAGATGGGACGTGTCCAGCTCACGGGTAGGCGGGTTGGGGTGAGGTAATCTCGGCCATGTTGAGAGCGCCGATCATGGTGGCGAACGTAGCCGTGCTCGGGTACTTCTGGAAGAATCCGATCTTGTCGGCCTGGAGCACCACGACACCGGCTACGGTCGCGCCGGACGTGCAGAGCGGCTGACCGGTCGGCTTCGGGATCGGCACCTGCTCGAGGTGGTACCAGGCGTCGAACAGGAACTGGTGCTGGATGCGGTACCACTCGTAGGACGGGCTGATCGTGAANCCCTGGTACACGACGGTGCCAACGTCGCAGCCGAGGAAGGTTGCGTCGTTCCGCTTGCCGATGTAGCTCGCGTAGCTGCTCGTCGGCGGCTCCGGGGTCGCCTCCCGAGTCCGGTCCCAAAGCAGCTCGAGCGTCATCGTCATCTGCGGCACCTCGTAGGTCGGCGGGTTGCCGTTGAGGTCCACTTTCGTACCGCCGATGTCAACGACGCTTCCGGGCCATGCCACCGTGCCGTTTGCAGGGAACGTCGGGGCGATGCGCCACATCTGTGCCGCACGGACGCCGCTTGAGCGCGTGACCTGGACATACTTGCCGTCGGTCAGCGTCGTTGTCTCGAAGCTGCCGAACCTACAGGTCACCTCCCAGACGTATGGCATCTCGCGCTGCATCGTCGCCTCGACGCTGCGGCAGACAAACGTCTTCAGGAACGTCTCGGACCCGTAGATTCCGGACGGCAGTCGCTGACGCACGCGCGGCAAGCCGGACGCGGTGTACATCTGCTGATCGCCCGGATAGGTGTCTCCGGAGCTTGCTGGCGTCCATCGGACCTGGTATTGAAGGTCGAGCGTGTGCTGCTCGCCAGGCATTGCCAGCGAGTAGTTCCGCGTCTCCGGGCGCTCGATGACGGTCCACGTGCCCATTAGAACGGCCTCCCCATCTTGCTCGCGATGTCACGGAGCACGGTCAGGATGTCGGCAATGCCGGCTGCGCCGGTCAGCGTTTGGTCGATCGTGGCGTTCCGGAGCCCGCCGGCGGCGGCGGTCGCCTGACCGGCTGCGGCGATGCCAGCGGAAATGGTCGGGTCGGCGGCGATCCGCTGCGCCTCGGAGCGGCTGGCGGCAGATTGCGCCTGTATTGCCTGAATCACGCCGGGCGCGACGGCCTTGGCGATCGTCTGCTCGTCCTGGTACTTCTGAATCAGCGCCTGCGTCTGCGCGTTGGCGGCGTCGAGGTCCCAGGTGGTCGCCATCCTGGTCAGCTCGTCCACCCGGTCGTTCATCAGCGCCGTCGCCTGTCGGATGGCGTTGAACGCCACCTGACCGACGTTGAACGCCGCCGAGATGCCGGACGCCATTGCCGTCCGTGCGCTCGACTCGTTGAGCTTCTTTAGCTCCTGATTCGCCCGCGCCACGCCCTTGACCACGCCGGACGGGTCAACCTCGGCGCGGATGACTGCCTTCATCTCTTTAGCCACCGGACACCTCCTCGGCGAACTCCTCGATGCCGCGACGTGTCCAGGGGAAGAGCTGCTGCGGTCGCTGCCCGGTCATGGCGCACGCGATGACCCCGAGCAGGAACTCGCACCGCTCGGCGGTGGTCATCTCGGTGCGTGCGATGCCGAGCGGCATGGTCATCCGTTGCTCCGGGCTTGAGATTCGCCACAGCCGCCGCTCGGCGGCTCCGTAGGGCGCGGACCGTTCACCGCCTCGAGCAGGGCCGCGGCGATGTCGCCGCGGATGGACGCCAGCTGATCGTTCCGGTCCACGAACCGGCTGCCGTCGGGCATGGTGATGTTGTCACCCCACCAGAACTGGTCGGTCCGGCTGCGCTGGTAGTCGCCGAGCGTCGGCTCGCGCACCACCACGTCGCCGACGCCGTCGATCGTGACGGTGCGGCTTCGGGCGGCGATCTTGGACAGGTCGAACGGCATCAGGCTTCCTCGACCGAGACGTTCCACATACCGGCCTGGGTGCCGTCATCCGAGCGGCTCGCGCTGACGATGTGGCCCGTGATGGCGTAGGCGATCGAGCCCTGGTCGGTGAACGTCACCACCACGGATCGGTTCACGGCGTCGGCCAGCGTGGTCGGGTACAGGTGCGTCCGGAGCGCGTTGTCGGTGCTGCCGTCCTGCGCCATCATGTCGAACGTGACGGTGCGACGGACGCGACCGGGCGCACGCTTCTCGCGGAAATCCGAGAGCTGCGTCACGTCGATGCTGCTGCGCTCGAACTGCACGGACACGTTCTTGATCGGGAACGTGGTCGCGCCGGCTGCGTTGAAATTGAGCGTGACGGAACCGCCGTAGCCTGAAATGAGTGCCATTTATGTCTCCGATGCGAGGATGGTCATGGTGATGGTCGCGATTCGCTCCGCGTCCTGCTGGCCGTCATCCGGCGTCTCCGCGGAGAACGCGACCGACAGCTCGGACATCATCAGCTTGCAGTCGTTGCCGGCGTCCACGATTGTCGCGCTCTGCCATAGAGCGACTACCGCATCGGCCATCTGCGTGACCACCTCGACCGTGTCGGCGATGCACGCGACCTCGACCGAGATGATCCAATGGTTGGTATCGGCGACCGTGCCGCGCATCTGCGCGTCGAGGTTCGCCGCGGTGAGCTCGTACACCATGCACGGCGTCGGCGTTCCGGCATTCCGCATCCCGACGGACACGGTGTAGCCCGTGGTGCCGAGCGCGTCGTAGACGGCCTTGGAGATGCTCTCAAGCGGCACGGCGAAGCCCTCCCATCACGAGCGACGCCTGGCGCAGGATGGCCTCGGCGATGGCATTGCCCATAGCCGTTGCGTTGGACCGCGCCCACCTCATGCTGATAAAGGAGCCGGGAATGCGGCGCTTCGCGCCCTTGTGCCGGAAGCCTGATTCAAGCAGATGCCAGATGCGCTGCCGCCCCTTGCCTCGCTTGGCGCGGTAATCGACGCCGATGCTGAAGATCAGCGCCCCGTAGCCCTTCTGCGCCCGCTTCGGGCCGTCCAGCCGGGTCGAGGCGGCGATCGCTCGCCGGTGCAGCCCCTTGCCCTGGTATCGGGCACCGCGCCATGCCGTTCGGAGCTTGCCGATGTACGGCTTGGTTCCTTCGCGGATCGCCTTCTTGCGGACGCGCTCGTTGAGCTTTTGCGGAAGCTGCGAGAGCGTGCGGCGCACCTCGGCGCTGTCTACCGAGATCCGCACGATGTTGGTCGCGCCGCGTCCTGCGCTCGGGCCGAAGAGGCTCATTCGGTCACCTCCACGGCCTCAATCTCGAGGCGCCGGCGGCGCTGGTCCATGTCCCAGCACGCTCGGCAGTTGAACGTCCGGACGGTGCCGTTGTCGTTCCAGAGCAGCCGGCTGCGCGAGGTCAAAGACGGGAGCCAGCTCGCAATGATCCGCCACTCGGTGCGAACCGCCGGGCCGCCGTCATCCATGACCTCGGTCGTGTTGGACGCCTCGACGTGCGCCCACACGGTGCCGATCGTCACCCAAGCCTCGACCGCCTGGCCGAACGCATCGACCGTGCGGACGGGGTTCTGCACCGTCAGCGACAGGCGCAGCATCCCGCTCGGGACGGGAGCGGCCATCAGCCAATCCCCTTCCCCATCATGGCGCTGATCCGGTCCCAGTAGTCGCCGGGCAGCGTCACCGTGTCATCTCCGCGGCTCTGGACGTGCTGCGCCACGCGCTGGAGCAGCATCATCTCGAGCAGCGGATTCAGCGTGTTGGAGCCCGCCGTCACGGTCAGGACGAGCGGGTACGTCAGGTCATCCTCGTCGAGGCTGGCGTACTGGATGCCGTTGATCGTGACGAGCGTCAGGCTGATCGTCGCCGCGTTGTCATCGACACAAGTGCACGCCGTAGCCGGCTGGCGCTCGAGCCGGACGAGCTTCTCGGTGTTCGCCGGCTCGAGGCCGACGTACTGGGTGCGGNTCACGGGATCGACGCACCAGCCGGTGCGCTCCTCGAGCTCCCGCTTCGCGGCCTCCCAGGCGATAGAAATGGCCGGATCGTCCTCGTTGTGAGGGATCCGCGCCCATGCCCGAAACTTGGGAAGGTCTAGCGCCATCTTTCCTCCGCAGCGGGCGGGGGGGGACGAATCCCCCCCGCGCCCGCCTATGCGAGAGTCCTATCAGGCGTTGGTCACCTGGAGCTGCACGAGGCTCTTCACGCGGGTGAANGCCGAGTTGGCGAACGCCATGCCCTGGAAGATNACGCGGGCGCTGCTCGCCGCGGTGATCTCGTCGCGGATCATGCCGACGCCGCCCCACTCGCGCACCGAGAAGCCNTCGGAGATGTTGCCGAGGACCGCGATGACGTTCTTGCCCGTCGTGCCGGTGGCAACGTGCGCCGGGAGGTACTCGGTGACGTACACCGGGAGGCCCATCAGGGTGAACGGCGCAGCCTGGGTGTTCGTCGCGTCAGCCGACGGGATGAAGACCGGGACGTTGTTCACGAGGATGCCGGCGATCGCCGCGTACACGTCCTGCGGCAGGATCCAAGCCGCCGAGCCCCAGTACGCAGCCGGGAGCTTGCTGTACCGCATCTCCGACAGCTTCGCGATCGTCGCGCCGGCGGTGATTGCCGCGGCNCGGCTGGTGCCGCCCGAGGTCGCCGTCGTGATGTTCACGTTCGCGTTGACGGTGAAGATGCCCGTCGGCGCGTTGGTGCCGGAACCGCCGACATAGCCCCACTCGAGGTTCTTGGCGAGCTGGCGCTGGAGCGAGTCCATGACCTCCGCCTCGACATCGAAGTTGGCCTGCCGGATGAGCTGCTGGCTCACCTGGGTGTAGGGGATGCACGGGACGGGCGAGATCGGCACCTCGACGAACGCCGGGTCGATCGACGTGCGGGCCGTCGAGGCGGTGTCCGGCTGCGTCCACGCCGAGGTGTAGTCGGCGGTGGCAAGCGAGTTGTAGCGCAGCGCCGGGTAGCCCTGGACGCCGGTGCGGAGGTCGGCGAGGTTGCGGACCACCGTGTTCGCGTCGAGGTACTTGAGGATGCCGTCCTCGTACATCTTCGGGATCAGCACGCTGCTCGAGGCCGTCGAGATGATCTCGCGCTGCTCGGGGGCGCGGCCGCCCTTCAGGTAGCCGAGGAACTGCTCGCGGTACTCGGTGGACGAGCGCCACTCGATCGCCTGCTCGCGCTTCTCGGCGACCACCTTCGAGGTCGCGGCGTGGCTGGCGAACTTCTCGCGCAGCTCGGCGGCGCTGCGCTTCTGGTTGAGGTCCTTCAGCTCGTCCAGGAGCTCGCTGGCGCGGGCCTCCTGCTCGGCGGTGATCTGGTCATTCGCGAGAATGCCATTCACCTCGGTTTCGATGGACTTGCGACGCTCGATGATCTCTGCCTGCTTCATGTGAGTGCCCTCAATCGCAGACGAAGCCGGGCTAGCGCCGGCGCGTAGTTGCGTGCCTCGGCGCTCGTCTGCGGATACGCGCCGTTTTCAACGATGGAAATCTCGCGGAGGTCCACCTCCGAGAGGGTCCGCTCGCTGCCCTTCCAGGCGTCGGAGCGGACGTAGAAGCCGAATGACATCTCGGTCAGCACTCCGGCCTCGACCAGGGCGCGAACGTCACGCGCACGCTGGGTGTCCGGNAGATCGACCTCGAACGCGAGTCCCTTGGTGTCGCTGCCGAGCTTCAGCAGCCCGCTGCGGGTGTTGGCGAGCAGCTCGCGGCGATCGTGCCCGACGAGCATCGACACGTTTCCCGACATGCTCGAGTCGAAGGCGCCGCGTGCGACCCGCTCGACAAACGGCTTGCCGTTGTTGACGCCGCGAACGGTCAGCGGGTGGCTTGGCGCGTCGTAGACCGCCGCATAGCCGGCAAGCTTGTTGCCGGAACGCTCGAAGGTCGCCGTGCGGATCTCAAGCATTGTCGCCCTCCGCGTCTGGGTTGCCGTCAACGATCGCTCCGGACGCGCCGCCTGGCATCGACACGGTCGGCGTGTCGAGGCCGTCGATCGGCGGAAGGCCGAGATAGTGCCTGGCGTCGTTCGGCGACATGATTCCGGCGAGCACCAGCTTCGAGAACGCCATGCCCTGGTCGCGAAGGTTGCCGCGGGTGATCGGGGTCGTGTCGATGTGCACGCGCTCGCCGGGGGCGCAGAGCTTGCGCTGGAGCTCGCTCTCCCACGCGGACGCCCACGCGGCAATTGCGCCGTCGGCGTATGCGCGGGCCGTCTCCGCCTGGCTTGAGAGTGCGCCGCCGCCCTGCTGGAACAGCATCTCGGGCGGCACGCCGAATGCGCGGGCAATTTCCTGCACCGAGAAGCGGCGCGAGTCGAGCATCGAGCTGCTCGTCTCCTGGCTGATCTTCTCCGCCTTCATGCCCTCGCGCAGGATCAGCGGGCGGCTCGCGCCGTCCGCGGTCGCGTGCATGGTCATCCAGGCGTCGCGGATCGCCTGNACCGTCTGGTCGCTCATCGCGCCCGGATGGCTGATCGCGATCTTGCCCATGCTGCCCGTCTTGACGAGCGCNGCGTGCGCCCCGTCCTCGTCGGCGGCGAGCTGCATGGCGTGCCGCGCCATCTCGAGCGGCGAGCGGAACCAGCACGGGTTGAGGTGNTCCGGGTAGCAGCCGACGTGCAGGATCTGGTCCTGATTCAGCACCGTGCTGCCGATGCGGTAAATCACGCCGTCATCGGTNACTTCGCCGCTCATGGCGTCGGCGGGGATCGGCTGGAGNTCGGCGATCGCGCCGTCAGACGANCGGCGGATCAGCGCGAGGCCGTTGCCGTGCGTCAGGGCGACCGAGGTCGTGTAGCGACGGAACTCGTAGCCGGACTGCCACCGGCTGGCCTCACGGTTCATCAGCATCGAAACCGGGTGGTCCGGGATCGTCTGTCCGTCGCTGTCGAGGACCGAAATCGGGAGCCGGGCAATGTCCGCGCTGATCAGCTGCGTAGCGCGCACAACGGCGGGGATGGCGTCCACCGGCGCTGACACAATGGGCTCCGGTCGCGTGTAGATGGCTACACCCGACTTGAAACCAAAGAACCGAGCGAACATTGCCCGAAGCTCCATGGAACGGATGGAACCGAAACGCCCGAATCCGTCTACTGCGATTTTTGGAATCCCGGTCTAAAGAAACAACCGCGAGCATGGTCGCGGTTGCCGCCCCCTTGGGCCTCGAACGATTGCTGCTGACACAGCAAGCGTTCCACCACCGAATCGGCTCGGTGCGTCTAATTGTCTGGGATGATGCTATCCGATCTGGCAAATTAAAAAGACCAGCGTTCGCTGGTCTTCCGGGCCCCTGCCCTTCAATCCCGACGCATACCTTGCGTCCGCACTATGCGCCGATGGGGGTCATCGGGCGATTTCTGGAAACGGATGCTACCCGATTGGGCAGACGCTCGCGCTGACGCCCGTCACCTCGCGGACGCCGTTGTGCTCCATGAGCAGCGCCGCCATGTTCCCGGCGACCACCGCGTCGGTGTTGCCGTTGCTTCGCCCCTTGACCGGGCGGATGTTGCCGACGTTGTCCTTCACCAGCCGCACCGCCTGGAGCGCCGAAGACAGCACCGGATCCGGCTCGTAGAACAGCTGCCGCGACTTCAAAAGGTCGCCCCACAGCTTCCACGCCGGAGCCATCGTCCGGATCGACTGATCGATCGGGACGATCGGCCATCCGCGATCGGCCCACCGCCGGATGTCCCGTGCCTGGGACGGGTTCTGGTCCACTCCGACCTTCCGCACGTCGTAGCGGGCCATGATCACCTCGAGCTCGGCCTCGATGATCGCCATGTCGTGCCACTCGCCAGGCATTCGGCGCAGATGTCCCTGTTCGCACCACTTCGACAGCGGGCACTTCGACCGCTTGGCGTCGGCTTCGATGTCCAGCCCCGCCCACCAGGACACGTTCCGGGCGCGGATCCGCCCGCCGTCCACGACCATCACGCACAGGGTCGTGAGGTCGAGCTGGGTGCCGTACCCGCCGCGGCTCAAATCAATGGCGACCACCGCCGGGGATCCCCGTAGCCGATCCCAGTCGCAAGCCTCCGACTGCCGCTCCAGGACCGANAGGTCCACGTCGGTGGTCGCCAGTTCGTGGTAGCGGCACGCCAGCTGCGTCTCGAACTCCGCAATCTGGACGGGATCGCCGCTCTCTAGCATCGTTCGCGCCGCCATCTCGAGCTGCGTCGGGTCGATGATCGTCCCGAGCCCGGGGTGCGCCTTGATCCATGTCGCCGGGTCCGATGCCTGATCGTCGGCGTCCAAGCCGTACAGCATCGGCCACCAGCCGGCTGGATACGGCTGTCCGGACGCGATCGCCCGCTCGAGCGCGTCCCAGTAGCCCCAGATNGGGCGNGTCTTCATCTCCGGATCGGGCGTCGTGGCGTGCAGCGCNTGGCTGCTCGGGAACTTGGCAAGCCCGGTCANCAGCCGCCCGAACGCCTTTTCCATGCGTGCCGTCTCGTCGGACACCACCGTCCGCACCGTCAGGCCGTCGAGCGCCTTGTCGGTGCACGGAAGCGACGTGTACCGGTTGCCGCCGTGCGTCACCTTGCCGGGGTGCGCCGGGGTGCTGCCGCCCGTCGCGTGCCATTCCTCGTTTCCAAGCGTCTCGGACATCACCCGCATCCGCTCGAACGTCTTCTGCGCGAGTCGCCCGTCCGGAGCGACGCTCGCGAACTCGAGCCGCGTCGTTGGGTCGCTCATCGCCGCCATGATCAGGCTCGCGGCGAACTCCGTCTTCCCGTTGCCGCGCCCGACGGCCAGCAGAAGGTTCTTCGTCGCCGGGGTGTCGGTAGTCCGCCCGTCCACGATGCGACGCCTGGCGAGCAGCAGCATCGCCACCATGCATTGCCAGGGCATCCACACGAGCGGGGTGCCGGCGCCGGCCTCGGCGCCCTGCCCGCACCGGAGCGCGAACACCCGGGCCGCGTCCGCTCGAGCATCGTCCCACCAGACGCCGTGCTTCGCCGGCGCACGCCGCTCCTCGAGGTAGCGGCGACAGGCGTCCGTGATCCTCGCATTCGCGACGATGCTGCCATCCACCACCGACTTCGCGTAGGCGTCGGCCTGGGCGGCGCAGTCAACCGGCTTGGGCTTGCGGGATCGCTTCGCCATGTGCGTCAGTTTTGGAGGTCCCCAAAGCGCGGTGCCCCAAGCACTTGCACCC
>Ga0063231_10000611_pt1 | contig 10191 bp, 7 predicted proteins | sample LauGreSu1BDMLBSD_2_FD_56231 | JGI IMG/M metagenome (GOLD analysis project Ga0063231, IMG submission 56231) | Freshwater lake microbial communities from Lake Michigan, USA - Su13.BD.MLB.SD v2 (version 2) | ecosystem: Environmental > Aquatic > Freshwater > Lake | place: Lake Michigan, USA...
GCTTTCCTGCGGTCGATGCCGAATCGTATACACGCTTCAGACGCATGAACACAGAAGAACCTCCCAGAGCAGTAGCGGCTGTTTCGGCAGCTACTACGCCAACAGCAAAACCACCAGCAGTACCTAAACCGGGAGCAATCACAGAGCCAACAGCTGTCGAAATTCCGGCTAGTACAAGCTCAGCCATGATGCTTGGAATTGTATCCGGACTGTTGATCATTCCGCCAACCAGACCATCTCTGAACAACCGAACATAGTCCAAGGTTGTTGGNGTGTATGTACCCATTCTNTTCTGAATATCGGTAACATTTAGTTGATGCATGATACGCATCATAGCGTGATCTGAATTTGGCGAATCTGAAACGAAAGAAGAATCTACTCCGTTTTCAAGCAAGTACTGATTTACGATTGGGTTATTAAACTTAGATGCAAACCAGTTATCTGGGTTGAAGTTAGGATCTTCTCTTGTAAGAATCTTTTCAATATCCTTGGTATCTCCAGCAAGCTCGATATCCGACATTGTGCTGGTAATACCAAATAAATCCTGAGCGGCAAGCTGATCAATCCAGTTAAATCCTAGCTTATCATTTGCCTTGCTCTCTGCTTCAGCATACAATAACTTTGAGGAAATATCTCTGATCTGCCTCTGTCTATCAGTAAGCTGATCATATGGGACTCCGCTTAAATCCTGTAGCTGCTCGGCTTCCAGCAAAGTTGAAAGCGTCTTTCGATCTGCTTCCAGTACTTCGGGGGCAAGCTCGCTATCCCCATAGCGCATTGGGGATAGCGGAGCCTTGCCGATTAGTTGTCGCCATGCAGCACCCTTAGTAGGATCATTGGCAATACCGAGAAGTCCATCTGATATGCCAGTTAGGTTTCCCTCTAGTGCGCCTAAAGCCTGAGTCAAAGCATAGAACTGATTATAAGTTTCGGCCTTCTTAATATCACCTCTGCCGTAAGACAGGGGATCGGTAAGACGCGCTGGATCTAGAAACTCTAGGTTGTCGCCGTCATATGCAGCCAATACTTGTGCTGGCTTGTAAGCGTTTAGTTGGAGAAGACCAGCTGATGGTCTTTCTGAAACTATAGGAAATCCTTCTGAGTAATTTAACATTACTGTCCTTTCTGGGAGCTATGCGCCATGAATAGGTTATAGCATTAACATTTCTATTAATGCCTCAATTCGTGATTGTTTCGTTGTTTTACGGGTCTTACTCATATATCCATCGGGATACAGAGTCATTTCAAAATATCGTTGTTTAACATAAGATATTCGTGATGGATCTTTAATGATCCTATCTATATCTTCTGCCTTTGGAGCTTGTTTTCCGACTTGCTGATATGCTATTGCAATTTCTTCTCTGAGCTTCTTTTCTCTTCCTTCATCCAACACAAAATTATTTGGAGCAAGTTGAGAGATAACTTCATTCATTGTCTTGGCTGCTTCTTCCACAGTTGGCTTATTAAACTCAACTGAACCAGAAGCAGATCTAACTGTTTGTGTATTGTTTGGCATACGAGAAGCAAGGACACGAAGCTGATATTCTAGAGCTGGCTTAGATAAAGGAGACTCTTGAATAATTTTCCATGATGCTTCCGTTAAACCAAAAGAAGATTCTGGGCTATAGGGATTGTTTGAATTCTTGATATAGTGAACAACATTGAATTGTTCCTCAGGAATATTCCAAACAGTACCACCGCTTGATCTTCTGATCAAAGCCAATTCATCAGTACCGAGCACGGAGTTCAGCCAATCCTGTGGATCGGCATCTACATTGTTTTCTCGGAAGACTTGAATATCGTTTTTGTTTGTATCCATAAAGCTGGAGTATATGCCACGGAAGAAACCTTCCACAGTACCATAAACAGCAGTAGCAGCCGAAAGCTCTGGCAATACATTCTGTCCGGTTGCCATGCGCTCTTTGACTGTCTCTTCAATTCCCTGTCCAACAAAACCTTCTTCTCGTCCCTGCATTGCGATCTTTGCTCTTAGTGGGAGCGTTGATGAATGTCCGGGTAGGAAATACGAAGGGTGGACTTCTTCCACAGAAGCCGGGAAAGATCCCTTATCTGCATAGAGTTTTGTCCAATCAATGTATCTGAAATCAGGATTCTTTGTAAGATCCTTATCATGTACATACTTCATAAAGTCTTTTTGGAATGAGGCAATCTTATCCTGTGAGATGGTTGTGGGTCTTGCCAGACTTTCAATGGCAGTCACAGACAATGCTGGTGTTCTTTCAGCAAAGAATGTTTCTCTTGCTTTCTTAGCTCTGGCTTGCTTATCTTTGATTGTCTGGAGTGTGGTAGATTCCGCAGCCGTAGCAGCATCTATTACAAGTCTATAGTCTTTTCCGGCTTCCTTAGCTCTCAGCATGTAATACTGATTATCCTTGGAGTACAGATTNAACCCACTTGCTAAACCAGTTTCAACACCAGTGATAAACTTNTCACTCTGTGGTGAGTACAGAACTAATCCCTTGCTTTCTCCCTTTGGAACTACAAAGTCAACNGNAGAAGANTGAGTTGCCTTTTCAGCTCCTATGTTTCTTCCAAAGTCTCTTTGAGAGTTTGTTTGATAGACTCTCATTGCNTTGAAGANATAACCAAGGAATTCTACATTGGTCTTTGCACCGTTTGCAACGGCTTTGTCAAAGAGTTGCTTCAGGTTTGTATCTGTAAACAATGCCTTGTTCTTATCGTATGTCTCAACACCTTCAGCATCTCTGGCAATTTCCCAAGCTAATCGCTTGGATTTTTTAAGCTGTGGATCAGACATTACAATGTCGTGAACAGCTGTGTTGTTCTGAGCAAAGAATGCTTTGGCTTCTTCAAAAGTAGTCAAAGAACTGTTTACATTGGCTAGAACAGCAATCTTAGATGGAAGATACGGTTCATTGGTAGAATAGATTACTTGATCTGCTGGCATTGGTCCAGCATTTGGTGCTGACTCAGAATCAAAAGGAATAAAGGAATATCCATAGATTCCTCTTTCGGCTTCTAGGTATTTATCCATTCCTTTTTCAAGGCTGATTCTATTACCACCGCTTGGATCTGTTTCCTGTGGAATGTACAACAATGGAGTTCCATTTGTTGTCATTGGCGTTATGCTGCCAAGCTGTCGTGATCCTTTGGTTGTGATTACATCCATATAATCCACACCAGAGACACCCTTCATCTTAGTGATCTTGATAGGACGACCTCCTCTTGGAGTTCCCATAAAGTTATAGAGTGTCTGGCTGTAGTTAAAGTCTGCGTCAAACCAAGGAATTGCACCAGTGTCTGATACAATAGGTAGATCTTCATAGACTTTTTTAGCTGCGTTTAAACGACTGTCAAAGGAAGGAATAGCTCCATCGACAAACACAACTCTGTCTTTGTCGTTGGCTGTTTTCTTTTCCATTGCTGTCGGAGAAGCAGCGATGACATAGCGAAGCAAGTCAATACCTGAAATAGATGTCTGTATTCTTGCTCCGTTTTTATCTGTAGTTGTCTTAACACCACCGTCAAGCAAAGCTTCAAAAACTTCTACATCGACCTGTGGATTCATTTGTCGTGCAAAGTTAATTGCGGTGCTTCTGAAATCCTTGCCAACAGCAACACCAGTGTTTAACCAGTTGTTGCCAAACAAGTGCGCCTTGATCAATGCTTTGTCTTTGTTTGCCGGATCTTTGAGTTCTTCTCTCTTAACTTCTGGTAGTCCAGAAACAACAGGAGAGGAATCTAGAGATGCCTTTAGGTTTTCCATATAGGCCATGTTAGGAGCATAGAGAATCAAAGGCATTCCAGTATTTGGGTTGTTTGTTACAATATAACCTTCTCTTCTTACTTGCTCGTCTAGCAGCAACTCTATTGCTTTCTGTCGTGCTTCAGGATCATCTCCGTAAAGACCGGGATTGCTTTCTACGGTTGCTGCGACTCGGGCAATAATAGGAACTAACGAAGGATTCTCAGACAGCAGAGAAGCTGCTGAAATTGCTGGGGTTTCATCTATTAGATTACCAGCCTTTGGTGTAAGACTTAGTTCGTCTTCATCAATCGTAGTACCGAACTTTTTAAGAAGAGCATAGGTAACTCCGATAAGTTCTTCATACTTTTCTTGATCTTGTGGATTCTGAGAAGCATTGAAGATTGTTGTGTTTGTGCGGAGTTGCTGAATTCTTTCAAAGGTTTTCTTTAATGGCTCTCGCTTTAGTCCGGTAATCTGACCTAGCTGTTTGACATCAAACCCGTTCTTAGCGTGTAGACGCATCATGGATAGTTTAAGTTGCAGATCGGGAGAAAGACCGCTAACACGACCTAGAGCATTATCAACTAGGTGATCTGGTAGCTTTGCCAAAGCCACAGCAACATACGCTGCCTGACCGGGGTTGACTACCTCTGCTTCTGCGGTGCTCTTGACCATTGCNTCAAAGTCGGCGGTAAACTCACCTGTTGAACTGAAGACCGCGCTAGCAGGACCATTGCCGATATTGTCCATATCAACAAGAAGATCAAACTGCTGGTTATCAGCAAGGGCGTCTAGGTTCTCAAAGTTAACATACCAGTTCCCATCTGCTGCCTGTTCAACGGCAAACCTATCCTGACCGAAGCTATCCTTTATTGACATAGGAACATAACTACCATCAGGATTTTTTGTAAATCCAATGAGAGGATAGTTATTCTCATCTACTGGAACAGGAAGTGCTCCCATCATAGTGAGTGGCTGAAGCTTTGGATCTCTTGGGCCGATGCCGTTCTTCCATGCTGCCCAATTATTGTCTTTCTTTGCAAGACCATTGCTAATCTTCTGTGACTCATAAAGAAGTCTATTTGCAATCTGGTCGATATTACGCAGCTGTCTGCGGGATGTTACAGCCAAGTCCTGATAAGCCAATCCCATATTCTGAATGTCAAGATTTTCGGCAAAGTATTCTTCACTGCCGAGTACCTTGATTGCCTCATCCTTGAATTCCTTGCGAGTTCTTTCAATGCGATCACTGATAGACTCTACAAACTGTGCGTTGTTTCCTTTTTGGTTTTTGTCAGTAGAGTACATCTTTGTACTCTCCTGCTTATAAAACTCATCAAGCTGGCTTTCATACTTGCTTGCTAGTTCTGCTACACCGTTTTTCTTGGAAGTGATGAGATAATCAAGAACATTTTCATAAGTATTCAAAGCAATCTTAGATGCGTTTTCTCCAAGAGTGTACCAATCAATATCCGCAGACTCAACGCCAATGGGTTGCTGAGCGAATATTGTCTGACCTTCTTGATAGACATTTGGTACTTCTGGTGGTGTAAAGGCTGACCGTGGACCAGTAGCAAATATCGTCTGGTCAATGGGGTCTAGTCCTTTGTTACCACCTAGAATATTTTGTAATGACTTTTGAACTTCTCTATCAGATATTGCCATTATTTATATCTCCGAACATTGTTGGGTATTTAGACATGGCCGTATAGATAGTCTCAGCCAACTGCCTTTCAGTTGTAATTCTCTTGCTGTTGATCTCACCTCTAAGACCTCTTAGTATCTGATCCTGTGGGCTTGACTCTGGATTTATTGAAAAAGCCTCTCCCCAGCGATCAACGGTGAAACTACCTTGCTCAAGCATCTTGGTAGACTCCATCGCAGCCTGTCGTTCTTGTATGGATATCTGGGAACGCTGGGCAGATACTCTGGTATCAATCGCTTCTTTTACAGGAGCAATAGCCGCATCTCTTACGAGAACCTGTTCAGCAAAGGAGGGAGTGCCAAACTGATCGTCTGGAAATATCTGTGCTCTTTCCTCTACGGCAAAGCCGGGGATAAAGTTATTGCTCTGGTCATAAACACCAATGCGTCCGTTTATTACTCTGGATACATCGAATAGGTTCATCTGCTCAAGCTTGACTAAATCAGCTGTGTGCTGATCTACGGAAACATCTGGATCAAGTTCATTTGTTGAGATAAACTTATTTAGTTTTTCCTGCAAAGACTTGCTGTATACCTGTGCTGCTTTGCTTAGGTTTGCATTAGCAACAGTGGTTGATAGCTTAGCAAGTTCTGGCTCCAATACTTCTCTAGCCCACTGTGGAGAGTTAGCTACCTTATCACGAAGGAAAAATTCCTTGTTGGAAACTCCGCTGATATAACCCATCTCAATTAGAGTAACATTTATAAAGTCACTCTTTGCACCGTCTAATCCACGGGGATGCATTTTTTCATATGTTTTCCAATAAGTATTTCTAGCATCGTTTGTAAGACCGTTGATGTTTGTGTTTCTCTTCCAGTAATCAAATTGCTTTTGCTTATTGTTTGGGTACATTCTGGCTGCTGTTTCAGCAACACTTGAAATACTAGCAATGTCCTGTTTGTTGATTAGGTCTTTGTTTGCCTGTTCATTCTGGTTTTTTACGCCAACGCTTTCAGAAGCAATTTGTTTAAGAGAAGAGTATAAATCTTTTTTAGCCATTAGTTACCTCTTAAATCCATTGTTGGAAAACCTGACCAATCAGTACTACCAAAACCGCTATAGCCATTNTTTCCAGCNGCGGCTTGTGAGCCAGTGCTGCTTGTGTTTGATTGACCAGATGGTGGATTTCCGTACTTCATAAATGCATCAATACCTGTAGCCGCACCCTGTAGACCAGCCTGAATTAATCCGGTTGTCAAAGCTGCGCTTGAGTTGTCTGGGATTCCGCCCTTTGATGGAATAAAGACACCAAGATCTGGAGCTATTGACGAGGCTCGCTGAGCTAGTCTGGCTTGCTGCTGATTGACAATATCCTGATAGGCACTTCTATGGTTTAGCTTTAAGGCAACCATATTGTTTCCTAGTGATTCTATGTTCTGCCGAAACAATGCTCTTGCTGTTCCACTTGTTGGGGATATGCCACGATTCATTGTTGCAGACAAAAACTGAGCATTTACCTGTGCGGTCTGTTTGCTAAGAGTGCTCTTTTGATTTGAAAAGCTCTGGTCTAAATAAAGTTCAGACAGTGCTCTTTCCTTATTCGCTGCTTTTTCGATTTGAATATTACGCTCAAGACTAGCCTGAAACTGTCTCATTGCGTTTCTGTCTTGTGCTGCTTTTTGCCACTGGTTCTGGAAGTTGGCATTACGCTGCTGAATCTCCGCTGCCATAGACTCTGCTTTGGCTTTGCTTGATGCACCGAATGCACCAAAGATTCCAGAGGCNAGCGATAAACCACCCATAACAGTAGCTGAAATTGGGTCAAACATTATCGTTTTCTCCTTAGTATGGANTTACCAAACTTACTTTCTTTTGGTTCTTTTCCATTTAGTAGGACAGCACCAGAGACTCTATCACCTAGTAAACCTAGGGATCTCTTGCTGCTCATCCATTCTTTTACTTTATTTTTGTAATCTTCTTCTTGCCTGACAATCATTTCCTTATCGGGATCAATTGCCAATGCATCAGTCCAGTAAGACACGGCAGCAGCAAGGACATCCACACGGTCATCGTGCTTCAGTGCTCCACGCTTTTCCTGCATTCTGGTAATCTGAATTTGATTATCCTTGTTAAGCAATACCTGAGTATCCATGACAAGTCTGTGTTGAGACATGATTGGCTCAAGAGTATTGATTATTCGTACTTCCTTTTGACCGGATACCTTGAATTCCTCAATGGCTACCTGACCGCAGTTCTGCATGACTACTGGTGTAAGAATCTTTCCAAACATACCATCGCCATAGTTAGACTCATATCTAACTAGGTTGATGTTGTATTGATTGATTAACTTACAGATTTGCTTTAGTGTCGGTGTGTCGTATCCACCCTGAATGCCAAGGAGTTCATGGATGACAACATAACCATGAGCGAATGACGCAACGCATATTGCAGTCTCATCCGCGCCACGACCAGAGGGGTCAATGAAGAGAACGGTCTGTGAGTACGGGACAAACTTAGGTTCAATGTGCATCGGCTCATAGACTAGATCTCCCTTCATACCAAACGAGGATACCCGCCGATTGACCACGCTCTTTGCGTGGACTACCTTTACGGGAAATACCTCTGGATCGACATCAATAACGATCAGGTCTTGAAGCCTGAGCGGATACTTCTTGTTGTCTGCTGAAGTCGTTTTGAGTTTATAGTGGAGTTCAAAGTTTGTAGGACCAATCTTTGCTTCAAGTTCAGCAAGCTTCTCATCCGAGAATCTTTCCGGCTGAGTCGAACAACCCGACTCCAAGCCCAATTGCAACACATAGGTATCAACATCTTCAACATCCTCTGCATTATCCAAGTCTGGCATTACTGCTGGGAACTTGATAATCTTGTATATGCCACCTAGTTTGTTGTATACGGAGTCCTTGGATTGTGGCGTACCTAGGAATCGAATAGAAGAATCATCTTCTTTGTTCTTTACATTCTCAAGCTCAAGACATCTCTCCCAGAGTTTCTCTCTGGCCTGTGGACTGTCTGAGTTCTCAGGGATCTCAATGTCATCGCCAATGATCTTGTCTGCGTGTAGACCAGTAATCTGGGAGGTGATACCTCTGGCGGTAACGGATAGATCCTGAGTGAATTTAGTTCTGTTGTTTACATTAAATCCAAATGCACTATCCTTGTCAAACTCCTGTGGTTCAAGGGTCTTCATGTAGGGAACCAGAGTCAGGATTGATCTGGTCTGTGACACGAACTTAATGGCCTTGTCAGCCGTAGCAGAAAGTACAAGTACTGTAGTATTGGGATTCCGTAATAGAATCCACGAAACATAACAAGCCGTAATTACACTCTTTCCAGCACCTCGCCCTGCCTGTAGGATGTGGTCACTAGGACCGTCCTGCAGCCTATGGGCTATGGCATACTGGAGTGGGGTGGGTTCACCTAGACCCAAATACTTGAAACAAAAGTATAGGTGATTACGGAAGTCGTCTATGACCTCTGGGGGTGGCTTCATGGTTTGCCTCCTAATGGCCCTAGAATGGCCTATAAACGGTTCTAACGGATCTTGGCTATCTGGGTAGCCTGAATCAAACAAAAGGCTCCTAGAGGCATTCCTGCCCCTAGGAACCGTGGGTGTTAAATCTGAGAAGACTTAAACTTAAATGGCATTCTAGCCTTCATGGATTCCTCAAGGGTATCCAGAGTGCTGGAGGGAATACCATCCAACGCTTCCCGGTTGTCGTTTACCACGCCGCGAACGACTTGGTATAGGCCGGGAGTCGATTTAGTGTCATCCTTAAGATCGTCCAGTAGTCGTTCTACCAGACGCTGATTAAGGAGGTTGATTAGTTCTTTGTTCACTTCTTCTTGAAAAGCTCAGGCAGCTTGCTTACGGGAACGACAGAACCCGCAATGTAGCCGACTGCAAAGAGCATAAGAGCGAACCAAACTGAACCTAGGAATGAATCCATATTACTTACTCACTTTCTTGTATGCAGCATCGAACGCAGGATCACTGGCTCGCATGACTGCTATTGCTTCACGAATGGTGGTTGGATCTGTTTCATCCTTGGCCTCGGCAAGCACCTTGGCTTGCTGAAGCTTTTTATCTGGGATGAACAACCCTAATGAATAGACCACCTTTTTAATTAGAGTACCTACTCCGGTATACCAGAGAAGGAAACAAATGCCAATCACGGCCAAGGCAATAGCCCCGTATGTGATCATGTCTCCCCACCACGGGGTAGTATCTTTTACATTGCCAACCGCTCCTGCAATGTCAGCAGACTCGCCTATGATATTGTGGGCATGCTTGTGGGCTACCTTGATATCGGAGGTGCGTAGAATGGACATTGCTTCTTTTTGGATGTAATGGTTGCTGGTGGATATCTCTTGGGTTGAAGAGCATCCAACCAGAAACAAAAACCAGAGGTAGCGAATCATTTTGACTCCAGCATTTCGACACGGTATTTCAGTGCCTTAAGATCCCCAACTACTGTTAGGATATTCTTGCCGTTCTCAATGTCAGCCTTTACTAGATCTTTTGTTATCTCCTTGAGTTGCTTTAACTCTTCGGCATTGGATTCTATTAGGGCTTCTCGCTTGCCTAATTTGACAATGACAGTCACTACACCAATAGTGAGAATAGCCAACTGCATAACAGAAACATATATTGCAAGGTTATTCTCAGTCATTTAAAACTCCTTAACTAGTTCTCATCATTACATAATACTGACTATTAGCTGAAACAACACCTGTCATCGTTATTAGCTGAACAGAGCCTACTGTACTATAAGTTTTTGCTGTTGTTGTTCTATTG
>Ga0063231_10000616_pt1 | contig 10140 bp, 8 predicted proteins | sample LauGreSu1BDMLBSD_2_FD_56231 | JGI IMG/M metagenome (GOLD analysis project Ga0063231, IMG submission 56231) | Freshwater lake microbial communities from Lake Michigan, USA - Su13.BD.MLB.SD v2 (version 2) | ecosystem: Environmental > Aquatic > Freshwater > Lake | place: Lake Michigan, USA...
TTCCCACACCTGGCGGGGTGCCAGTGGTAATCACATCACCGGGCTCGAGGGTCATGAACTGGCTGACATAGCTNACCAATTTGGTNACCCCAAAAATCATGGTTTTGGTGGAGCCATCTTGCATGCGCTGGCCATTCAATTCCATGTACATCTTCAGATTTTGCGGATTGGGCACNTCGTCTTTGGTAACCATCCAAGGACCGATGGGGCCGAATGTGTCGCAGCCCTTGCCCTTGTCCCAAGTACCGCCCATTTCAAGTTGGTAGGCGCGCTCGCTCACGTCATTGACAGTGCAATAGCCAGCCACATAGTCGAGCGCTTCTTTTTGTGTCACATAGCTTGCGCGCTTGCCAATCACAATGCCCAACTCAACTTCCCAGTCTGACTTCAAAGAACCTTTGGGCAACATGACGTCATCGTCTGGGCCTTGAATGCAAGAAGTGGCCTTGATGAAAACAATGGGCTCTTTGGGAATAGGCATGTTGGCTTCAGCCGCATGATCGGCGTAGTTCAAGCCAATGGCAATGAACTTTGGCACGTGTGACACGGGGCATCCCATGCGGGGCTTGCCTTTGACCAAGGGCAGCTTGTCAGTTTTAAGTTTGGCCAATTTGGCCAAGACTTTGTCTGACAACTGTTCAGGGCCAATGTCGGAAACCACGCCACTGAGGTCACGCAATTTGCCTGCTGCATCAATGAGACCTGGTTTTTCTTTGCCGGGTTGGCCATAACGCACGAGTTTCATGGGAACTTCCTTTGTTAAAAATCGATGGAATTGTGAATTGCCACTTTTGATGGTGATGGTGCTGGTGATGTCGATACCGATGGCAAGATTGTGATCGAAATCACTTCAATAAGTTGAACGGCCACCGGATAAATCAAACACAGCGCCTGTTGAGAAGGAGCAATCTTCGGTCATGAGCCAAGTGACCATGGCCGCCACTTCTTCGGGCATGCCAAAACGGCCCATGGGAATTTTGGACAACATAAACTGAATGTGCTCAGGCGTCATCTGATCGAAAATGGCGGTTTTCACAGCGGCAGGCGTGACGCAATTGACCCGCACGTTGGTACTGGCCAATTCTTTGCCCAAGGATTTGGTAATGGCCATGACCGCAGCTTTGCTGGCACTGTAAGCACTGGCGTTGGGGTTGCCGTCTTTGCCTGCCACAGAGGCAATGTTGACAATGCGGCCTGCTGGACGATCTTTCAAATGCGGAGCCCATTCGCGGCAGCAATAAAACACGCCATTGATGTTGACATCCATGACTTGCTGCCAAGCATCTACCGGATAGTTCCAAACTTGGGTATTGGGACCTGTGATGCCAGCGCAATTGACCACGGCATCGACCGGACCGATCTTCAAAGTTGCCGCAGTGGCCGCAACCACAGAGGCATGCTGCGACACATCGACTTGCACACTGTGCACAGAGCCAGGGTGTTTCAAGCTGGCAAGCGCTTTGGCCATACCGGCTTCATCGCGGTCCCAAATTGTGACGCTACCGCCAGAAGCCAGCACACGCTCTGCAATGGCATAGCCCAAACCTGTGGCACCGCCGGTAATGACCGCGTGGCGGCCTTTCATGTCATATTGGTTCATGGAATATTGTTCAGTGAAGTGAGTTGATAAATTGAAAGATTCGAATTTAATTTGATGGCTTGAAGGCCGCTTAAATGGTCATGCCACCATCAACCATGTAAGCGTTGCCAGTGGCAAAAATGGCTTCGTCGGAGGCCAAGAAAACAATGATAGGGGCAATTTCATGGGCTTGTGCCAAGCGGCCCATGGGCTGACGGGCAATGAAGTTTTTGCGCGCTTGAACGGGATCGGCTTCTGCGTTGATGCGGTCATGCAAAGAAGGTGTCTCAACCGTACCAGGACAAATGGCATTGCATCGAATGCCTTGGGTCACATAGTCGGCAGCCACGCTTTTGGTGAGGCCAATGACAGCTGCTTTCGAAGCGCCATAAATAAATCGGTTGGGCAAGCCGCGCACGCTAGAGCACACGCTGGCCATATTGATGATACTGCCGCCACCTTGCGCCAGCATTTTTGGCAACACAGCTTGAATCATCCAAAACTGTGCACGCGCATTGAGGCTGAAAGCAAAATCCCAGTCTTTGTCGGTGGCTTGCAAAATGGTACCGCTGTGCACTACGCCAGCGCAGTTAAACAGGGCATCGATGCGCGGAATTAGCGCCACTTGCTTTTGAATATCGTCTTTGTTCAAGACATCAAGCACCGCAGTGTGAACATTGGCAACGCCCGCATAGCTTTTGAGCAGCTCGGCATTGACGTCGGTGGCCCACACAGTGGCGCCCTCTGCCGCCATGGCCATGACGGCTGCATGACCGATGCCTTGTCCGGCAGCGGTTACCAAAATGTTTTTGTTCTTAAGTCGCATGGTTGATCTCCAAATAAATCTGTTGCCGTTTTTCAATGGCATCCCAATTCCATAGGATGCCCAAGCCATTTGTGTCGGGCGGATATGCAAAGCCGTCTTGGACTTTCATGCGCGAATGTGTGATGTCGTCCAGCTGGGGAATGTATTCAACCCAAGTGGCATTGGGCACTGCGGCACACAAGCTCACATGCAACTCCATGAGGAAGTGAGGGCACACAGGCACATCGAAGGTTTCGGCCAAATGCGCCGTTTTGATCCACGGTGTGATGCCACCAATGCGCGCCACATCGGGCTGCACCACACTGCACGCGCCTTGCTCTAAATATTCGCGAAACTGCATAGGGTGGTACATCGATTCACCCACCGCCACCGGAATGCTGGTGTGCTCGCGCAAGTGCCGGTGCCCGCTCACATCTTCGGCAGGCAATGGCTCCTCGAGCCAAGCCAAATCGAGACCCTCAAACGCTTTGGCGCGGCGCACCACTTCTGCGCGGTGAAAGCCTTGGTTGGCATCGGTCATGATCTCAAAACCGGGGCCTACAGCGTCTCGCACAGCTGACAAACGGGCCACATCTTCGCTCACATGCGGCCTGCCAATTTTGATTTTGGCACCCTTAAAGCCCTCCTCTTTGGCTTTCAAAGTTTGCTCGACCAAAACCTCGGTTGACAACTGCAACCAGCCGCCTTCGGTGGTGTAAAGCGGCACCTTGTGTTGCGCGCCCCCCAACAATTGCCACAAGGGCAGCTGCTGGCTTTGGGCTCGCCAATCCCATAGCGCCGTATCGACACAGGCAAGTGCCAAGCTGGTTATGGCACCAACCGCTGTGGCATGGGTGTGAAAAAACAAATCTTTCCAAATGGCTTCAATGTGAACTGGGTTTTGACCCAAGAGGCGTGGCACCAAATGGTCCTTGAGCAAGGCCACCACCGAGCTGCCACCCGTGCCAATGGTGTACGCATAGCCCGTAGCCTGGATGCCATCACTGCAAAACAAGGTGAGCAAAATCGTTTCTTGGGTGACAAACGATTGAATGGCGTCGGTACGCTTCACCTTGGGCGGCAAGTTGACCTGCCGCAAGTGAACGCGATCGATGGTGACTGAAGTCATGGTGGCGATAAATTGATTGCGACGAGTTCGGGTTTGTTTGGATGAAAACAGTCTTGACCCTCACTCAGGTTCCATGTGAAGATTGTGCAACTGGTCTGACCAATTGTCCAATGCGCGTATTCCCTGACAAGCCGTCTTTGACCTCACATTGGTTGACCCCACTTTGAATGACCCCACGTTTTTAAATAAGCAAATTCTGTTCATGCCAGACAAGTCAGTCGAACCCCAAAGGCTTTACCGCCAAATTGCCAAACAAATCCAAGACCTCATCAAGTCTGGTGAGTTTGCAGTGGGTTCTCGCTTGCCCGCCGAACGTGACTTGGCCACACAACTGAGTGTCAGCCGGCCGTCGGTCAGAGAAGCACTCATTGCTCTGGAAGTTGAAGGGGTCATTGAAGTTCGAACTGGGTCTGGCATTTATGTGAAATCTTTGGGGCAAAGCTCTCACAGCAAGTCAAATTATCTCAACACCCCCGCCGAGTGGGGCCCCTTGGAAGTGATGCGTGCGCGCTTATTTATTGAGGCTGAAATGGCGGCATTGGCGGCTGAGTATGCATCGCCGGCCGATATCAAAGCCATGTCGGCTGCCTTAAAAGGCATGGAAAAAGATGCCAAGGCTGGGCGCATTCCACGTGACAACGACATTGCGTTTCACATGGCCATTGCCAACGCATGCGCCAACAGCGTCATGCAAGACACCTTGAAGCTGTACCTGCAAGCCAGAAACGGGCCTTTGTTTGAACGCCTTGGCGACTATTTTGAATCGCCAGCTTCTTGGGTTTCGGCCATAGCAGAACATCATGAGGTGTTAGCTGCCATTCAAGCACACGATTCAAAGGGCGCGCGCAAAACCATGCAGAAACACCTGCGGCAAGCCCACAAACGATTCAGCGCTAGCTGGCGAAGCGCACCTTCTCGAGCTTAGTTTTTCGCCAGCACATCCAAATCATTTCAACCAAAGGAGACACCATGACCACCAAACGAAANTCACTGAAAGCTCTGGCCAGCGCCAGCCTCATCGCCTTAGGGCTGGTAGGCGCGTTGGGCAGCACNGCCGTGCAAGCGCAAACCAAACTGAAATGGGCTCACGTCTATGAGACTTCAGAGGCCTATCACACAGAGTCTGTGTGGGCTGCCGAAGAAATCAAAAAACGCACCAACGGCAAATTTGAAATTCAAGTTTTCCCAGCTTCCACCTTGGGCAAAGAAACCGACATCAACCAAGGTCTCACTTTGGGCACGGTTGACATGATCATCAGCGGCCCTTCATTTGCAGCTCGCGCTTATCCCCGTTTCGGCATTGCTTACTATCCTTTCATCTTCCGCGATGGTGACCACCTCATTGCTTACTCCAAGAGCCCCGTNTTTGCAGAGATGGTGAATGAATTCCGCGCCAAAACTGGCATTCAGGTCACNGCCTATACCTACTATGGCGCGCGTCATACCACCGCGCAAAAAGCATTCACCAACTGCGCCGGNATGAAGGGCATCAAAATTCGCGTACCTGATGTGCCTGCCTACCGTGCCACGCCAGAGGCATGCGGNGCCAACCCNACACCCATTGCATTTGCCGAAGTTTATTTGGCTCTGCAAAACGGCACTGTGGAAGCCCAAGAAAATCCTTTGACCACCATCGAAGCCAAAAAGTTTTTTGAAGTTCAAAAAGCCATCATGCTGACGGGTCACATCGTGGACGGTTTGACCACGCAAATTGCGCCTCACGTTTGGAACAGACTTTCTGATGCAGAAAAGAAAATTTTTACCGATGTGACACAAGAGGCTGCTGTTCGCGCAACCGCCAAAATCAAAACGCGTGAAGCCGAGTTGGCCGAAGAGTTCAAGAAAAAAGGCTTGCAAGTGGTGCAAGTCGATCGCAAATCTTTCCAAGACGCTGTCTTGAAAAACAAGCCACTTGAATCCATGGGCTTTACCAGAGCTGATTTCGACAGAATTCAGGCTGCGAAGTAAGTTGTTCAATGCATGCACCGGGCCCTTCGGGGCTCGGTACATTCAAGTGGGTCGAGCCGAAAGGCCCGACCTTTGAGGTTTTTTGCGTTTTAGAAGGACAACCCATGAGCAACACCCCCGACCTAGACGCCATGCCCAAAGTGATGGGCGACGATGGTCAGTTTCATGCCGTTGATGAAGAAGTCGATTTGTCTGGCACCCCCATAGAAGCTTGGGTGGCCTTGGGATTTTTTTGGTTGCTCGGTGCAACTGTGTTCTACCAATTTTTCACGCGCTATGTGCTCAACAACTCGGCATCGTGGACCGAGGAAATTGCGCGTTACTTTTTGATTGCCGTTGTCTTCACTGGCGCCGCCATTGGTGTGGCCAAAAACAACCACATTCAAGTTGATTTCTTTTTTCGTTTCATGCCATCTTGGATGTCCAGAGTCATGACCACCTTGGTCGACATTCTGCGTGTGGCCTTTTTTGTGGCAGCCACCTTCCTAACTTGGCAAATGATGCAGAAGCTGGGATCTTACAAAATGACCATCGTCGATTTGCCCATGAACTTGGTTTACGGCGTGGTGATGGCAGGCTTTGCAGCCATGAGTTTGAGGGCCATGTGGGTTATGAAAATTCATTGGCAACGCGGCTTTACGGTCTTAGAGCGTCCCGAGTCAGAAATGACCGACCGCTGAATCTCTGTCCTTTTTGTTTAGACGCCTGAAAGTACTCGCATGTTAAAAATTCTTTTCTTGCTCCTCATGAGTGGTGGCATTCCAGTTGCTATTGCCATGGCAGGTGCGTCGCTCATTTATTTGTTCTGGACGCAAAGCTCGCCACCCTTTGTAGTCATTCACCGCATGGTGTCTGGCATTGACAGCTTTCCACTTCTTGCCGTGCCCTTCTTTATTTTGGCTGGCAACCTCATGAACAACGCAGGCATTACCAACCGCATCTACAACTATGCCTTGGCGCTGGTGGGTTGGATGAAAGGCGGCTTGGGCCACGTCAATGTGGTGGGCTCCGTTGTATTTGCTGGTATGAGTGGCACGGCCATTGCCGATGCAGCAGGCCTTGGCACCATTGAAATCAAGGCCATGAAAGACCATGGCTACAGCACCGAGTTTGCCGTTGGTGTCACCGCTGCTTCGGCTACGCTAGGCCCCATCATCCCCCCGAGTTTGCCGTTTGTGATTTACGGCATGATGGCCAATGTGTCTGTGGGCTCTTTGTTTCTTGCAGGCATCTTGCCAGGTGTTTTCATGGCTTTTTTGATGATGGTCACTGTGGCCTACTTTGCCCATAAAAACAACTGGGGCTCTGACGTCAAATTCAACTGGCCTCGCGTTCTCAAGGCCTTGTCAGAAACTGCCGTGGTGGTGTTCTGGCCCTTGTGCGTTTGGGGTCTGGTCACTGTGTTTGAAACACCACCCCAAATGACGGTGTTTGTGGCCTTGGCCTTTTTATTTGTGGCAGACAAATTGTTCAAGTTTCAGGCTGTGTTGCCCATCATGACGCCCGTGCTGCTCATTGGCGGCATGACCACTGGTGTATTCACACCCACTGAAGGCGCTATTGCAGCATGCGTGTGGGCGCTCATTTTGGGCTTCCTCTGGTACCGCACCCTGAACCTCAAAATGTTCGTCAAGATTTGTTTAGACACCGTCGAGACCACTGCCACTGTGATGTTCATTGTGGCGGCGGCCAGTATTTTTGGTTGGATGCTCACGGCCACAGGCGTGACGGCGGCCATCAGCGATTGGGTGCTGGGCGTGACGCAAGAGCCCTGGAAGTTCTTGCTCTTGGCCAACTTGCTCATGCTCTTTGTAGGCTGCTTCTTAGAGCCCACTGCGGCCATCACCATTCTGGTTCCTATCTTGGTTCCCATTTGCCAAAAATTGGGCATCGACTTGGTTCACTTTGGTTTGATCATGGTACTCAACCTCATGATTGGCTTGCTGCACCCCCCCATGGGCATGGTGTTGTTTGTGTTGGCACGTGTGGCCAAACTCAGCGTGGAAAGAACCACTGCTGCCATCTTGCCTTGGCTGTTTCCCTTACTGGGCAGTTTGGCGGTCATCACTTACGCACCCAGCTTGGTGCTGTGGTTGCCAAAACAATTTTATTAAGTCGACAACATGAGCCTTTTCATTCGCCTCCACTCTGCCGATGACGTGGTCATTGCGCGCGCACAACTTATGAGCGGTACCAGCGTTGATGGTGTTGCTGTTCGGGGTTTGATTCCACCAGGACACAAAGTGGCCACCCGTGCCATTCAAGCTGGCCAAGCTGTGCGCCGTTACAACCAAATCATTGGCTTTGCCAGTCAAGCCATTCAAGCCGGCGAGCACGTGCACACGCACAACCTCAACATGGGCNCAGAAAAAGGCAACTTTGAACGCGATTACGCCATCGGGCAAGATGTCAAGCCAGAGGCACCGCGCAAGCATGCCACCTTCATGGGCATCAAGCGCTCAGATGGCCGTGTGGCCACGCGCAATTACATTGGGGTGTTGTCCAGCGTCAATTGCTCGGCCACGGCGGCACGCGCCATTGCCGATCACTTCTCCAAACGCAACAACCCAGCTGCCTTGGCCAACTTCCCCAACGTCGATGGCGTGGTGGCACTCACCCACGGCACCGGCTGCGGCATGGACACTGAGGGCTTGGGTATTCAGTTGCTAGAGCGCACTTTGGCAGGCTATGCCACGCATGCCAATTTTTGGGGTGTGGTGGTGGTGGGTTTGGGCTGCGAGTCCAATCAACTCAACACTTGGTTGGCGCACAGCAGTTTGCGCGAAGGCGACACCCTCAAGGTTTTCAACATTCAAGACACAGGCGGCACGCGACTCACCGTTGAAAAAGGCATTGCGCTCATTGAAGAAATGCTGCCGCGCGCCAATCAAATCAAGCGCGAGCCCTGCAGTGCCGAGCACATCACGGTGGGTTTGCAGTGCGGCGGTTCTGACGGCTACTCTGGCATCAGCGCCAACCCAGCATTGGGCGCTGCGGTTGACTTGCTTGTGCAGCATGGCGGCACGGCCATTTTGAGCGAAACCCCCGAAATTTATGGCGCAGAGCACCTGCTCACACGCCGTGCAGTCAAACCAGAGGTTGCGCAAAAACTCATTGACCGCATTCACTGGTGGGAACAATACACCGAGATCAACGGCGGCGAAATGAACAACAACCCATCGCCTGGCAACAAGGCAGGCGGCCTCACCACCATCTTGGAAAAGTCATTGGGGGCCGTGGCCAAAGGCGGCACCAGCAACTTGCAGGCCGTTTTCGAATATGCAGAGCCAGTCAATACCCATGGTTTTGTGTACATGGACACACCAGGCTACGATCCTGTGAGTGCCACGGGCCAAGTGGCGGGCGGTGCCAACCTCATTTGCTTCACCACAGGGCGCGGCAGTGCCTATGGTTGCGCCCCCTCTCCCAGCTTGAAGTTTTCCACCAACTCCGCTTTGTGGAAAAAACAAGAAGAAGATATGGATCTCAATTGCGGTGAAATTGTCGACAACGGTGTGAGCATTGCCGACATGGGTCAGCGCATTTTCGAAATGATTTTGAAAACCGCTTCAGGCGAACCTTCCAAGAGCGAGCTGCACGGCTATGGCCAAAATGAATTTGTGCCATGGCAAGTGGGCGCCGTCATGTAATTTGAAAGTCAAACAATGAGCCAATGTATTCCAGCCGATCAGTTGCGGCAGCGTGTTGCCTCCATCATTCAACAGGCAGGAAGCCAAGCCGCGGAGGCTGAGCAAGTGGCTGCCAATTTGGTCATGGCCAATTTAAGTGGCCACGACTCGCATGGTGTGGGCATGGTGCCGCGCTATGTCGATGCTGTCCTGGAAGGTGGCCTCAGCCCCAACACCGGCGTGAAGGTTGTCCTAGACACGGGCCCTTTGTTGAACTTGGATGGTCAACGTGGTTATGGGCAAATCACGGGCGTGCAAGCCATGCAAATGGGCATTGAACGCGCCAAACAATTCGGCGTTTGCACAGTGGCACTGAGCCGCTCCCATCACTTGGGTCGCATCGGTCACTTTGCCGAAATGGCGGTGGCGCAAGGTTTGGTGTCGATTCACTTTGTGAATGTGTTGTCGCGCCCCGTGGTGGCGCCTTATGGAGGCGGCGACGGCCGCTTTGGCACCAACCCTTGCTGCATTGGCGTGCCCATGGGGCAACGCAAACCTTTTGTGCTCGACTTTGCCACCAGCCGCGTGGCGCAAGGCAAGATGCGCGTGGCATACAACAAAGGTGAGCAAGTGCCAGATGGCTACTTGATCGATGAAAAAGGCCACCCCACCAACAACCCAGGCGTGGTGGTGGTGCCGCAATCAAATGGTTTCTTTGGTGCGCTCATGACCTTTGGCGATCACAAAGGTTTTGGCATGGCCATGGCTTGCGAACTTTTAGGCGGTGCGCTTACGGGCGGTGGCACATGGCACCGCGAAGCAGACAACAAGCGTGCTGTGCTCAACGGCATGCTCACCATGATCATCGACCCTGTTCGCTTGGGCACGCAAGACGCCTTCGAAAAAGAAGCCTTGGCTTTTGAAGACTGGTTGCGCCAAAGCCCCAATGCGCCGGGTACGGAAGGTGTCTTGCTGGCCGGTGAGCCTGAGCGCAAAGCGCGCACCGATCGTCAACTCAATGGCATCTGGG
>Ga0063231_10000619_pt1 | contig 10116 bp, 4 predicted proteins | sample LauGreSu1BDMLBSD_2_FD_56231 | JGI IMG/M metagenome (GOLD analysis project Ga0063231, IMG submission 56231) | Freshwater lake microbial communities from Lake Michigan, USA - Su13.BD.MLB.SD v2 (version 2) | ecosystem: Environmental > Aquatic > Freshwater > Lake | place: Lake Michigan, USA...
TATAATTGATTCCTTTGGTTGTAAAATCACCTATCGAAGTCCATGAACATGTTTCTATTACTCATCACACTTCTCTCTTCATTTTCAATTCTTCATGCAGATGAGCCATATTTCACAAGGGGCAAAGCAAATATTCTCTCCTATGACATTTCACCAGGATGCCAAGGCTCTCGTCCGGCTGCACTTGGGTCCTTCAGCGGACTAAATGGTACAACCATTATAGTGCCGAGTGATACCAAGTTTTCTAATGGCAAACCCTTCCATGATTTTTACAATCAATGTGCCTCAATCACACCAACATCGATGGCTCAAGTGAAGATAGATGAAATGTCTATCACAACAATTGATCCGGATGGTGAAGTGATAACGGGTTATATTCTTTGCGACAATTATTGCGAACTCTATATCAATGGTCAATTGATAGGGACAGATCCTGTTCCATTTACTCCCTTCAATTCTGTGATTGCACGATTTCGAGTCAAGAAACCATATACTATTGCCATTCAGGCGGTGGATTGGGAAGAATTACCAGGTTTGGGAGCAGAGAACAATAATGGTAATCCTTATCATGCCGGCGATGGAGGAATGATCGCAGTCTTTAGTGATGGTACGGTAACCGATACTTCATGGAAAGCCCAGGTCTACTATATCAGTCCTGTTTCCTCACCCGATTCAGTTCAAATCAAGTCAGATAATACCCGATACACCAATCAGTCACTGAGAAATATTTCTTGTGGAGATTCTTGCTATGCGGCTCACTTCCCGATTGCAACAAATTGGATGATACCGGAATATGATGATTCAAATTGGCCAAAAGCTATTGAATATGCACCCACAACAGTAGGAGTGAATTTTCCTGCATGGACCAATTTCAGTTCTCTTTGGGGCAAGAATCAATTTATCTGGACATCAAACCTTGTGGTCGATAATCTTGTCTTATTGCGCAAACAAGTTTATGGCACAACAAATACGATTGATGATATGACTGAGATACCCTCTTTTGACATTCAATTACAAGATCATAATATTACAATTGCAAGCTCTACCTCTCATTCCGATGTGAATCTTCATGTATATTCAATACTCGGTGAGAATCTTGGTTCATATCCCATTGCACGATTGGAAAGAAATATTCCAGCAGAAATCACAATGAACACTCCCAAAGGAAATTATCTTGTATTGATGATGCTTGAGTCACAAGGTATTCCCTTGTTTTTCAAGCAATGCATCATGTCCTATTGAATAATTCATTATATCTTATGAAACACTTCACGCTCATCTTCATTATTGCTCTATTTTCAACGGCAGATGTTTTTGCTCACAATGTGCATTCACATGCTCATTCTTCTGCTTCTCCCAATGAGAGACAATGGATAAGTGCGGATAAGCATATACAGGGTGCATTGTCTTTCATGAAAGACGGCATGGTCTATATTGAAAGAAAGCATGATCTTGTTTCCATTCCATATGCCACACTCAGTCAATCCGATAGGGCATTTGTGGACAAACGCTATGAATTGATACGCAGATTCAATCTTCCCAGAAACCACCAATCTGTCGAACCTCACTCTCATGAAATTAAACATGATATTCCGGTGGCTATGATTTTCCTGAGTATCATTTTCCTTTCAGGAATATTCATTGCACTATCATTTTCCCCAAAGCTTGCTACGCTATTTGGAATTGCATTTGTTGGTTTAATCGGATATGGTTTCAATCATGGATATGAAGCTCTGAAGTTGATTCAGACAGATCCACTGACCATTGACTCGGCATTTATTCCATTTAAAAGCGAAGTAGTCACATCTTGGGATAATACCTATTTCAGAGTTGGTTCCATCGGCATTGCAAAAACGCATGAGATGATGAAAGGTATCAAAGCGTGGCAACAACAAGTACCGATTCCACAATGTTATCTCAATGCAAATGCATGGAGCATTCCATTGAATCCCGTAATGGCTCAAAGCTCTATTCCCGTGGATCAAACACATTTCACGAGAGGTGCAATCGCCATAGCAATCAATGGCATCCCAATTTTCAATCCATATACCAATACAGGAATCGATGCATACTTGGATGGTCAATTGGATGATTTTGGCGGTCATTCCGGTAGGGCCGATGATTATCACTATCATATAGCTCCCGTGCATTTATATGCTTTCACATCCATATCAAAACCCATTGCATATGCATTTGATGGATTCGCAATCTATGGAGCACTCGAACCCTGATGGTTCTGAAATGAAAACGCTTGATTCACATCATGGTCATGCAGATGCTTCAGGCATCTATCATTATCATGGAACAGTTCTGCACCATATATGATTGCCTCATTTGCAGGTGAAGTCACTGAAGATTCCACCTATCAATTGATTCCACAAGCCACAGCCAAAGGAGTGAGACCTGCTTTGACACCGCTCAAAGGTGCAACAGTAACTGCACTTACACCGAATGGTTCTAATTCAGGATATGGATTGAAATATACATTGAATGGTCAAACATATTCATGGGATTATTCCTGGACACCCCAAGGGAATTATACCTATGTGTTCAATGATCAGGATGGAAATAGAACGAATACATATAAAGGCAATCCCATTTGTATCATTCCAACTACTTCCATTCAAGAAGAGCACAATGTGCCACAGTTTTCATATGATGGACAAATAATTCGTATCACTCAAGGGAATGACATACAATCAATTCTAGAAATGCATTTATACGATGTACAAGGTCGATTGATCAGAGCACAACAAGGTGAAATAATGTCCATGAATGGTTTACTGAGAGGACTGTACTTTCTGAAACTTACACCATATAATTCCATACATACTGTGATGCATCAACCATGAGAATATTCACCCTCTTTCTTTTTTTTGCATTCCAAGTCATTGTAGTAAAAGCAGAAGTAACCCGCAAAACAATCAAAGAACTTCCCGATACCGGTCAAAACACAAGTTATACAAATGTTCCGGGTGAGGATGCAGACTATTCAATCAATCCTCCAAATTATACTGATCTCAAAAATGGAATTATACTGGATAATGTGACTGGTTTGCAATGGCAACAAACAGATGCCGGTGAAATGACACATGAGCAGGCAATCATNTTTGCNGATACATGCACNTTAGGAGGTTTTACTGATTGGCGTTTGCCAAGTCCTTTGGAAGCATATTCAATTATGATATTCAATAGAAATAAACCACCACTCGATATCACTGCCTTTGCAACTTCAACAGCAGAATATTGGTGGACAAATCTTCCTCAATACAATTAAACCTGAAGTACGAAGAGCATTTTTTCTGCAATGTGCTTTTTATAAAGGTCACCTGATTCAAACAAAACCTATGTATACATTCATGCGATCAACAAAGGAACCTGACATCGCATCTTCGAAGGAGGGAGTAATCATCCGAGATTCAATTCTAAAAGAAGAGAACTTTTAGAAATCACCGCCGAGTGAGACAAGCCATTGTGGTACGGACCAACCGAGATGTTCATTTCTCCATGCAATGTCAAGACGGATGGGTAATCCAAAGAGAAATGATCGAATGCCCACACCCATACTCATCATCAAATCACCGGAATCCGGATAGCGAAAACGCGCATAATCTCCGCTTTGTGCAAGATTCCATGAAACAGTATCACTCCATGCGGTTCCAATATCCATGAAAAGTGAACCCTGAAATGCTTGGAATAATACAGGAACAGGTCCTGCCAATAATGCCGTAAACAAAGGGAAACGCAATTCCGCATTCATCATCACATATTGTCTTCCAAATCGCTCATTCACATCCCAGCCACGAAGCGGAAGCACATAATTCAGAAATGCAAAATCTTCAGGACTTCTAAATGGCAATGTACCTCGAGCAAAAGAGCGATTAATCCAATTATCGGTTCCACCAAGAAAGAAGAATTGCTGATCAGGATTCGTACTCGTACCAATTCCACCTGCACCACGCAAAGCAAGGAAGAGGAAATTTTCCGTAAGTGTGAAATACTGCCTGAAATCCATGTCGAGTACTGCAAGACCCAATCCGGATTCTTGAAGCTTTGGTGCAGCTTGGAGTGACATTGAATAACGGGTACCTCGATTTGGACCATACCATCCGGGCAATGTATTGTCATAAACCATACCTGTTTTGCCAACAATCATATCACGCGATGTTATCGGCTCTTGCGGAAATTCAATATTCTCTTTTGTGAGATGCATATAATTCATGCCGAGCTCAAATCGACGGAAGCGAGAAGTTGGCAATGATGCAATGCCACCGATACCATAATTTCTAAACCGATAGAAATAATCATATGGTGCATTGTCGCTTCGTACCAAACCATATCCCACATTATGATTTGCGGTGATTTGCCAGTCTATGATATTCGGGAGATATGAATAGGAAAAAAAGAAATTGCTATTTCTGATATCAAAGAACAAATTGGCTTGCACATAGATTTGATGATCACCCAGCAAATCACTGAACAGCATTTGTGCCACGCCTTGATAACCCCAAAATGTATTCACACCAGCATTTGCCAAAATCACATCATTCGAGAAAGCAATTTTATAATCTTGCGCGGGAGTTTTCATCGGATCCGCGATTTCTTCCTCCATCTTTGCTCTTGCAATTCCAAGTATTGGAGAAGGCAATTCATCTTTTTGATATCGTGCAATGTCCTGATTTGGCTGAATGAGTTGCTGCCTGGAGAATGATTGCTGCCTGGAGAATTCAATCTCAATCCCCTGACCATATCCTTTGAGTTCTTGCGGAGGACTATACTGCACAATATCTTGCTTTGTGATAGTATTTGCACCCGATTCTCTTTTCGACATCATGAATTTGGTCAATGGAAGTGAATCATAGGCTCTGCGCTCCAATGGATAGCGCATTTGAAACAAATCATATCCACCATTGTTTTGCGAGGTGAATATCAATGTCGATCCATCCATGCTCATGGACAATTGCGTTATGCCATTGAGCGCATTCGTGCGCGGTATGAGTTTCGCGGATTCGAGTTGCAATTCATAGAGATTTCCGATGCCATTATTGTCGGAAACAAATACCAATGAAGCACCATTATTCGTGACTGCAAGTGAAGTTTTATCGGAAGTCGGATCAAATGTCAAACGACCCATCAATCCAGTTCCAATATCAATTTGATAGATATCCGATATTCGTTCATTATGTTTCCACATATTGAAATCTTCAGCTTTAAATGAGCCATTCACATAATCATCTCGATCAGACACAAAATAGATGATGCGTGAGTCAGGGGACCAAACAGGATGTGAATCGGAAAACACATCATCTGTGACACGGGAAATGCTCCCTGTTTTCACATCAAAAATCCAGATGTCCATTTGCTCGGCGACACTTCCCACAAAGGCGATTGATGCCCCATCCGGAGACCAAATCGCTGAAGTCACTGTCTTGATGCTGAATTCATGTTTTACATAATCACCGGATTGCACATCCACGATATAGAGTGCATCTTCACCACCTGACTTTGCCGAGATTGCAATCTTTTTTCCATTCGGCGACCAAGATATTCCCGGTGTGAGAATATTCAATTCCTCAAAATCCACTGCTCTTCCACTGCTGATCAATTCAATTGGTTCTTTGACTTTCGCATTCAATTGCATGAGAAAAACACCGAATTGTCCATCGCGATTCGAAATGAAAGCGAGTGTATCTCCCGATGGAGAGAGCGCGGGTGAGGAATTATAAAAGCTTTGATCTTTTTTATGATTCGTGATGCGAATGGCCATATCATCCAGATTCTCAAACTTCTCAAGATCCGGTAGATATTTCTTCTTCATTTCCCTGACCCATTCCTCAGAGAAATCCTCAACTGATTTACCAAATGATCCCTTGAATGCATTTTCAAGAGTGCCCGAAGCACGAAGTCTATTCAACAATTCACCGATTTTTCTTTCACCATATTTTTCAGCCACATACCAATAGAAAGCTTGTCCGCCACGATATGCATAATAACCGGTGAGATTATCAAATCCCTTCACATATTCACTCAATGCGATATCACGCATGAACATGTCTGTTTTCGTGTCATAACCACCATTCCCCTCATATTCGGCAAAACCTTCATTCATCCATAGAGGCAATTCAGTACGAATATTATTCGAAATCATGCTTTGTACCGAGCCACCATAAAACATATCATTGATCACTGCATGCACAAGTTCATGATGAATCACATGTCTGAATTGATCATAGCGACCTTCAAAAGGAAGCGTCACGCGATTCTTGAATAATTCAGTGACACCACCCACGCCTTCGGGCATGAATTCACCAACAACATTCGTTTGCTGAAAATCATTGTGAGAATTGTAAACAATTAGAGAGATTCTTTTTGATATGGAATATTTCAATCTGTCTTGAATCGAAGCAAGCGCTCTTTCGGCATGAATTCCTGCATAACGAGCAAGATATTCCCCTTCTTCATGAAAGTACACATCGAAATGCTTGGTCTTGATGAATTTCCAAGAAAAGTCCCTGTATTGAACCTTGTTTTTTCCAAATTGTTGAGCATGCATGGGAAATTCCCAAGCCAACAATGCACAAAGCATAATGGAAAAAACACTGATTCTATAAAACATGTGTATACCTGAAATTACCCATTAAATCTTGCGTAAATCTACGAAAAACGCGCCCCAAAGACGAACAAAACAATCGAAGATTTCCCATGGTCAATCAACAAAAAATATCACGCAAAAACCTATCACGAAATCATGCAGTGAGTTGTATGATAAAAGCCCTGAAACCCGCATAAAATCAACAATTTCAAGCAAGTCAAATATTCTTGTTCACATTCGCAAAAGTTTTCCACAAGCATTGTTCATGTGAGTCAAAAATGTAGTTTTGAATCACGGCAAAGCAGCATAAAGAAATTGCCTCCCCCAAATGATAAAAATCTACCTCTTGGAAGATTGAATTAATCCGATTCACTTGGAACCGGGTGAGGAAATTTTGGTGTTTATGCCTCCCACAGCACATCACCGAAGATGAAATTCGCGGGAATACGCCATTCCGCCATAAGTATTTGAAATTTCTATTTGATAACATACAGAATCCACTTTGTGATTCTAGTTTTTTCAGCTAATTTGCTCTCCGGATTTCCCCAATCCGAAAGCAGCATATTTACCTCAAAAAACACCTTTTTCTTAAGAGGCACTGACATGAATATAGTGCGACGCTTTACCCAGGCGGGACAGAGTCCATTTGACCAAGTTGAATATACCATGCGTTCATCCGTATTGCGCAATACGGATGGTTCCACCGTATTCCAGATGGATAATATAGAGGTCCCGGCTCAGTGGTCCCAAGTGGCTACCGACATTCTGGCTCAGAAGTATTTTCGTAAAGCTGGTGTTCCTCAACTGAATGCTGATGGAACTCCGCAATTGAATGAGAATGGCGAGCAGGTCACCGGTCCTGAATCATCCATCAAACAAGTTGTTCATCGCTTGGCGGGATGCTGGAGATATTGGGGTGAGAAGCACGGATATTTTGATTCCAAGAAAGATGCCGAAGCATTTTATGATGAGATTTCATATATGCTTCTCAAGCAAATGTCTGCACCGAATTCACCGCAATGGTTCAATACAGGTCTTCATTTCGCATATGGCATTACCGGAAGCGCTCAGGGTCATCACTATGTGGACCCCAAGTCCGGAAAATTGACACTTTCACAAGATGCATATTCACGTGCACAGGCGCATGCATGCTTCATTCAATCAGTCAGCGATGATTTGGTGAATGAAGGCGGCATTTTCGATCTCGTGACTCGCGAAGCTCGTATCTTCAAATATGGCTCAGGTACCGGTTCGAACTTTTCGAATTTGCGTGGCAAGGGCGAGAAATTGTCCGGTGGAGGCAACTCTTCCGGTCTAATGAGTTTCCTCAAGATCTTCGACAGGGCGGCCGGAGCAATCAAATCAGGAGGAACTACAAGGCGTGCGGCCAAAATGGTGATTGTTGACATCGATCACCCCGATATAGAGGAATTTATCGAATGGAAAGCTCGTGAAGAGGACAAAGTAGCATCCCTCGTTGCGGGCTCCAAAGTGTCGTCCACATTTTTGAAAGCCATCGTTGAAGAAGCGGTTGCCAATGGCGCGGATCGCAAAACCAATGATCAATTGAATACACTCATCCAAAATGCATTGCATCGCGGTGTTCCGATGAGTTATATTTTCCGTGTTCTTTCTCTTGTTGAGCAAGGATTTACCTCACTCAATTTTGAGACATTTGACACGCATTATGAATCAGAAGCATATGTCACTGTCAGCGGACAGAATTCAAACAATTCAGTCCGCGTGACAAATGCCTTCATGAAAGCAGTCGAGAATGATGAAGATTGGAATCTTACATGGCGCACGAGCAAAGGTATTGCACGCACCGTGAAAGCACGCCATCTTTGGAATAAAATCAATCTCAGTGCATGGCAATCGGCTGATCCCGGATTGCAATATGACACCACAATCAATGAGTGGCATACATGTCCGGTTGATGGTAGAATCAATGGTTCCAATCCATGTTCTGAATATATGTTCCTCGATGATACGGCATGTAATCTTGCAAGCTTGAATCTTGGCACATTCATCAATGAAGAAGGTGCATTCCGTATTGATGATTTCCGTCATGCGACCCGTCTTTGGACAATCGTTCTTGAAATTTCCGTATTGATGGCACATTTCCCATCCAAGAATATTGCTCAACGCAGTTATGATTTCCGTACACTCGGTTTGGGTTATGCAAATCTTGGCACCATCCTCATGATCAATGGCATTCCATATGACTCACCTGAGGCATTGGCAATGTGCGGTGCGATCACTGCGATCATGACCGGTGAATCCTATGCAGCAAGTGCTGAAATGGCGCGCGATGTCAAGCCATTCCCTCGTTATGAAGCAAATAAAGATCATATGCTCCGCGTGATTCGCAATCATCGTTTGGCGGCATATAATTCAGCGAATGCAGATTATGAAGCCCTCACGATTTTCCCAATGGGGATTGATCCAACATTCGTTTCAGAAGATTTGATCACTGCAGCTCAACAAGCTTGGGATAAAGCCCTTGCACTCGGCGAGGAATTCGGCTATCGCAATGCTCAAGTATCCGTGATTGCTCCAACCGGTACAATCGGTCTTGTTATGGATTGTGATACAACAGGTATCGAACCAGATTTTGCAATCGTTAAATTCAAAAAATTGTCCGGTGGCGGATATTTCAAGATCGTGAATCAATCCGTGCATAAAGCACTCGTGAATTTGGGTTATACCGAAGCACAAATTGATGAAATCGAGAAATACTGCAAAGGACATGGCACCTTGATTGGATGTCCTGCAATCAATCGTCAAAGTCTCAAAGAAAAAGGCTTCACAGATGAGAAGATTGAAGCAGTCAATAGTCAATTGGATAATGTGTTTGATGTGAAATTCGCATTCAACAAATGGACTTTCGGCGAGGAATTCTGCAAGTCACTCGGCTTTACAGATGATCAATTGAATGATTATTCCTTTGATATGCTCAAGGCATTGGGTTATACCAAAGCAGAAATCGAAGCAGCGAATGATTATATCTGCGGAACGATGACCATCGAAGGCGCTCCACATCTCAGAGATGAACATCTTGCAATTTTTGACTGTGCTAACAAATGCGGCAAAAAAGGCAAGCGTTATATCCAACACATGGCTCATGTGCGCATGATGGCTGCAGCTCAACCATTCATTTCCGGTGCTATTTCCAAGACGGTGAATATGCCCGCGGAAGCAAAAGTGACTGAGATCGGCGAAGTGTATCATGAAGCATGGAATACAGGCGTGAAGGCAATCGCACTCTATCGCGATGGCTCGAAATTGTCTCAACCACTCAATGCATCCAATGATGAAGATCTCGATGAAGTAATTCTTCTCGGCGATGAACATACACTTGATGAAACTCAAGGACCAAAAGAAGTCCAAGAGCGCATCGTGGAGAGAGTATATCATAGAGCAGAACGCAGAAGATTACCCAAAAAGCGTCGTGGTTTTGTTCGTGAAGGTAATGTTGGTGGACATAAAGTCTTCCTCCGTACAGGAGAATTCGAAGATGGTAC
>Ga0063231_10000621_pt1 | contig 10103 bp, 8 predicted proteins | sample LauGreSu1BDMLBSD_2_FD_56231 | JGI IMG/M metagenome (GOLD analysis project Ga0063231, IMG submission 56231) | Freshwater lake microbial communities from Lake Michigan, USA - Su13.BD.MLB.SD v2 (version 2) | ecosystem: Environmental > Aquatic > Freshwater > Lake | place: Lake Michigan, USA...
TCATAATCTTTTATCCACCCTTGGTTCATATCAATTAATGACCAAGCACCCTTTAATTTTCCTTCCAATTCATCCAAGGTAAGGGTTGGTTGATCCTTTAATTGCGCGGCAATCACATGTATTGCCGAACCTAAAACCTGCGCAGTTGAATCAGCATCTCGTCCACCACTTTGCTCAAGCATCCATTTCAAACCACACTCAGTAAATGATTCAAGTGAGCTAGGTGAAATACGAAGCTGCTCTTGTGGTGAAATAACTGGCAGATCAGTTGAAACCGGCTTAACACCAACCCAATGTTTTGGATCGGCAACTTTAACCCCATTACTTGCCAAGGTTTTAAGCGCCCTTGCTGCAAATTGTGAATCCTCTTTATCTGACACTGTTGCAATCCTGCGAAGTGCTGCAACTAATGCAGGTTGAGTAATTGATCTTTGAGATTGATGAAGCTGAATCTCCTGTGGTGCTAACTTTTCAAAGTAGGAGGATGGCTGCGTATCCTCCCCAGTAATTGCAGTGACAAATAATTGTTTACTAGCTCTTGTTAGGGCAACATTTAATAATCGCTTCTCATCTTGCATCAAACCTGCCGCTGAGATCGCATCTAATTGCTCAATATTGCTAATGCCATGTCGNAAGATTTCNACTAATCTCTCACTACCAAGGAGAGAGCCACGTTGCTTTAAATTAGGCCAACTTCCCTCTTGCATTCCGGCAAGTGCGACTAACTCCCACTCTAATCCTTTAGCTGAATGAACAGTCATTACTTGAACAACTTCACCACGTTGTGCGGTGGTGGTAATTGTGTCTGCAAGAATTTTCTCACCCAATAATTGATCAATAAATAATGAGGGCTTTGCCTCTGGCAGACGTTCACTAAATCTTCTGGCAACTTCAAATAAGGTAATTACCGCATCCAGATTTTGATCGGCAATCATTCCGCGATTGCCACCTGCTAAAGCTGTTTGTTGCCAAACTCTAGATATCAACTCACCTTCATAATTCTTACCATTACTCCAAATACTCCATAACAAATCAGAGATATCAGGTGATTTACTTAAAGCTTTTTTCGCCTCTTTAATTAAATCATTAATTCGTTTTAAGCTAGTTAACTCCTCCCAAGGCAGATCAGGTGTTGGGCAGGTTAGGTGATCTAAAATTAAATCAGTTGAGCTTTTAGGTGGATTATGTTTTTGNGCNTTGCTTAATGCAATTCGCATCTGCCTAATAGATATTGCATCTGCGCCAGCAAACTCACTTTTAAGTAATAGCTCAATCTCATCCCAATTACTTGATGTTATTTTCAATTGGCCAAGTGCAATTTGAGCAACTGTAATGATTGGCTTTATCGCTGGATTATCGCCAAGGGAGGCAGCTTGGGCATCTATTTCAACTGGAATCGAGTTCATCGCAAAGGCCCGTTGCAGCGCAGTAATTTGTGGACCGGGGGACCTAACAATGACGGCCATCTGTGACCATGGCATTTTTGAGGTTAAGTGAGCAGATCTAAATTGGTGGGCAATAAAATTTGCTTCCTCACTTGCACTACTTAAAAGTGCTACTTGTTGGGAAGCAATCGGGCGCAATCTTTTATCTAAGGTTATTTTCTTCTTTATTCCAAACTGCTCTAAATCTGAAATTAAGTTATCGGGATCTGCCCCTCTAAATCTGCCAACTGCGCTATCTGGATCTGCAAATATAACTAGCTCAGGGCCACTTAGTAATTGAAGTAATTTGCGTTGGGCCCGGTCTGACTCTTGAAACTCATCGACATAAATAATCTGGAATAGTTTTTGATACTTCTCGAGCAATCTTTGATTTGATTCAAGTTTATCAACTGCCAAAACCACAATCTCACTTGGATCCACCCGATTAAAAGAGTGTGTGGTGGTGGCATCTCGTAGCGCCATCGCATTTTGATATCTTTCCCAAAACTGACATATTGCTGGCCAATACTTTTGGTCATATTTTTTTGCAAACTTACTTAACTCTTCCGGTGAGCTGCCGCGCTCTGTGGCACGACCAATAAACTCACGTAACTCTTTAGCAAAACCTTTGGTGGTAAGGGCTGGAATTAAATCTTGTGGCCAATTACTTTGGGCAGGATTTGCAGCATCTAACTCAAGTAACTGTCTAATCTGCGCATCTTGTTCAGCTCCTGATAGCAAAACATATTTTTTATCAGCTGATGATTCTAAATTTATTGGATCATTTAAGATCATAAAAGCAATTGAGTGAAAGGTTCTTGCAATTGGCTCTGCGACTGTGTGGACGGTGGGGTTTGCCGAAGCTATCTGATCTCGCAATTTACTTGCTGATTGCCGGCCATAGGTCAGTGCCAATATTTTATTTGGATCTTCACCAGCTGCTATTCGATTGGCAATTGCAGCAATTAAGGTGGATGTTTTTCCACTACCTGCTTGACCTAAAACTAATAATTGTGAAGTGCGATGATTAACAACCTCTAATTGTGCCGGGGTTAAATCCTTTAACTCAAGGTTTTTAGCCAAGCTGGTAGATCTAATTAGTTTAAGCTCTAAATTATCCTTCACGCTGGCCACGGCCTAATTTAACAAGCAGGCGGTGACAATCGGGGTTATTGCCCAAATCTGGTTAGGAGTTCTCGTTTGCTCGCTTATTTTTTGAAGTAAGTCGAGCTCTAGTTGAACCATCCAAAATAACCTTTCGGATTCGAACCACCGCAGGGGTTACCTCAACGCACTCATCTTCACGACAAAACTCAAGAGCACCTTCCATATTTAATTTCTTGGCCGGAATTAATCGCTCAGATTCATCAGTTCCAGAGGCGCGCATATTTGTTAACTTCTTTTCTCGAACGCAGTTAACATCCATATCTTCACTTCGAGAGTTTTCGCCAATTACCATACCTTCATAAACTTCATCACCTGGTTCAACAAATATGGAACCACGATCTTGGGTGCCATAAAGTGCGTAGCTGGTAACTGATCCCATTCGATCTGAAACTAATGAACCGGTTGAGCGAGTGCGCAGCTCACCATGCCATGCTTCATAACCATCAAATACATGGTGGAGTAATCCAGTTCCACGTGTTTCAGTTAAGAACTCAGTTCTAAAACCAATTAAACCTCGGGAAGGAACACGGTAATCAAGGCGGATCCAACTTGTGCCATGGTTAACCATCTGCTCCATGCGACCCTTACGAAGTGCCATCAACTGAGTAATCACACCTAAGTACTCCTCAGGTGCATCAATAGATAAGCGCTCCATCGGCTCATGAACCTTGCCATCAACCATTTTGGTAACAACTTGTGGCTTACCAACTGTTAACTCAAATCCTTCACGTTTCATAATTTCAACTAATACTGCAAGTTGTAACTCACCACGACCTTGCACCTCCCAGGTATCTGGGCGATCAGTGTTTAAAACTCGAAGGGAAACATTTCCAACTAGCTCTGCATCAAGACGACCTTTAACTTGGCGAGCGGTTAATTTATTTCCACTCTTGCCAGCAAGGGGTGAGGTATTAATACCAATAGTCATCGAAATACTTGGCTCATCTACTGTGATTAATGGCAGCGCATGTGGGTTTTCTAAATCAGCNAATGTCTCACCTAATGTGATGGTCTCAATTCCAGCCACCGCAATAATGTCACCAGGGTGGGCCTCCATCGCTGGTACCCGCTCTAATGCTTCAGTAATTAATAGCTCTGAAACCTTAACTCGCTCAGTTGAACCATCAGTCTTAATCCAAGTAACTGATTGACCCTTCTTTATAACACCTTCTCGAACTCGACAAAGTGCTAATCGACCTAGGAATGGAGATGAATCTAAGTTTGTAACATGTGCCTGCAATGGTGCACCCTCATGATATTCCGGTGCTGGAATTGCAGAAAATATTGTGTCAAATAAAACATCTAAGTTTTCCTTATTTGGCATGCCACCATCTGCTGGTCGATCAAGGGATGCCTTACCTGCTTTGGCAGATGCATAAACAATTGGAAACTCAATCTGATCTTCATTTGCATCTAAATCTAAGAAGAGTGCGTATGCCTCATCAACAACCTCAGCAATACGTGAATCTGGTCGGTCAACTTTATTAATTACTAAAATTACTGGTAGATTTTTTTGCAGCGCTTTGCGAAGACAAATCGAGTTTGTGGCAGTGGTCCCTCTGAGGCATCAACTAATAAAATTACGCCATCAACCATCTCTAATCCACGTTCAACCTCACCACCGAAATCAGCATGTCCTGGTGTGTCAATAATATTTACAATCGTATCCCCGCGCTTAACCGCGGTGTTTTTTGCCAAGATGGTAATTCCTTTTTCGCGCTCTAGATCCATGGAATCCATCATGCGATCTTGGCCTTCATCTTGTTTTTTATGAGCTGCAAATGCGCCAGATTGCCAAAGCATGGCATCTACCAAAGTTGTTTTACCATGATCTACGTGAGCAATGATTGCCACATTTCGCAGGTTGTCGCGTTTTTTAACTGGCAGATCTTTTAGGTGTGCTTGTTTTTTAGACATTGAATCGAAACTCCACTACATCGCCATCGACCATTATGTAATCCTTGCCTTCCATTCGCACCTTGCCATTGGCGCGGGCTTGCACCATTGATCCAGCAGCTACTAAATCATCAAAAGCTACAANCTCAGCTTTGATAAATCCTTTTTGAAAATCGGTGTGAATTACACCAGCCGCAGCTGGGGCAGAATCACCTTTATGAATCGTCCACGCTCTAGCTTCTTTAGGGCCGGCGGTCAGATATGTCTGTAATCCTAATGTATTAAATCCAACTCTTGCTAATGTGGTTAATCCTGGCTCAGTTAATCCGATTGATTTGAGCAATTCCAGCGCATCTGCCTCATCTAAATCAGCAAGCTCAGCCTCAGTTTTAGCATCCAAGAAGATCGCCTCCGCAGGCTTTACCAATGCGGCTAACTCATCCCGTAATTTATTATCTGATAATTCAGCAGCATCAACATTAAATACATATAAAAATGGTTTTGCTGTTAGTAGTTGTAATTCGGCTATCGCCTCAATATCAACCTTGCTGCCCCGAAGTAGTTGGCCATTATTTAATATCTCAGCCGCAGCCTTTGCCGCATTTAATACCGGCACCTTCTCCTTAACTGTTCGAACCTCTTTTTCAAGCCTGGGAATTGCTTTTTCTAATGTTTGTAAATCAGCTAAACAAAGTTCGGTATTAATAGTTTCCATATCTTTCTTTGGATCAACATTGCCATCAACATGAACTACATCACCATCTTTAAAAACTCTTATCACCTGGCAAATTGCATCTGACTCCCTGATATTTGCTAAGAATTTATTTCCAAGACCTGCACCTTCAGATGCGCCTTTAACAATGCCTGCGATATCAACAAAGGAGACAGCAGCTGGCAATATTTTTTCGGAGNTAAANATNTTGGCAAGNACTGCCANGCGATCATCTGGNACTCCCACCACCCCAACATTGGGTTCGATTGTGGCAAAGGGGTAGTTGGCAGCTAGAACATTGTTTTTAGTCAGCGCATTAAAAAGGGTGGATTTACCCACATTTGGCAGACCGACGATTCCGATTGAGAGGCTCACAAGGGGTTAAGCCTACGCAAGATTGTCACCGATTCCTGCCACTATAACCCCATGCCCGCCTCAATCATTACCCTGCTGATCGGCCTTGCTGCCGGTGGTGTGATTGGCTATTTGATTAAAGCCCTTCGCAGCAAAGCAAGTGGTGATAACTCTGCTCTGCTAGATGATTACAAGCGCCAATTAGAGGCTGAGCGGGGCAAGACCGAGAATGCAATTAAATTAACCGCTGAGTTAACTGCAATGAAATCAACAGTTGAGAAATTATCTGTGCAATCTAATGAGGCCAATCGGATTAGAACCGAGGCTGAGGCAAAGCTTGAAACCACAATTAATGAGATGCGAAGAGCAAGTGAATCAATCTTTGATGAGACTAAGAAGATTGCTGGTGCTTTATCTAACTCACAAGCACGTGGAAAATTTGGTGAGGCGCAATTAGAACTTTTACTGCAATCAGCAGGGCTTAGAGAAAATCATGAGTACACCAGACAAAAATCCACAACTGATGCTGACTCATCCGGTATTCCAGATATCACAGTAAAGATGCCAGGTGGCAGTGCAATATTTATTGATTCAAAGTTTCCCTTTGATCGCTTCCTAGATGCATTTGGTACTGATGTGCAAAGTGAGCGGGATGAGTACTTGCAAGCACACACCAAAGATTTATTAAAACATGTTGAGGCATTGGCAAAGCGTGGCTACCACAAATCTGCTGGCTCACCAGATTTTGTAGTTTTGTTTGTGCCATTTGAAACCCTACTTGCTGAGGCTTTGCGAATTGATCCAGCCTTCTTAGAAAAAGCATTTAAGTTAAATGTAACGGTGGCAACCCCAACCTCAATGATGGCGCTACTTCGCACCATTGGCTATATCTTCACCCGCAATAAATTAGCTGATAACGCCGATGAGATTCAAAAGGTTGCCAACACCTTCTTAAAGAATATAACTCTGCTGCATGGCAAAATCGTTGCAGTTGGCAAAGCGATCTCACAAACAACTAAAGCTTATGAGGATCTAATTCCAACCGCTGAGCGGACTGTTTTAAGTCCGGCGAGAAGAATTCATAACTTAGGTGTGAGTGGAGATAAAGATAAATTAGCAATTGAGTATCCAGAATCTCCTGGTGAGGTAAGAGAGTTAAAGGCGATCTCACCCGATGATGATTTTATTGAGGTTGAAGAGATTGAAGGAGATAAGTAATTGAGTAATTTGCCAATTAATTCACCAATCAAAGGACCGGGTTTAACAAAGCCTGGTGTGGTAATTCTGCAATTTGTAGTTATCTTCTTCTTTGAGGCAATTGAAATCTTATTTAGAAACTCACTCGGCATCATTACCTGCCTTGCTATCTGGATCGCCTTTTTTGGTGCGATTTACTTAGGAAGATCTGGCACTGCATATGTAACTGCAGTGGCGCCACCTATTTCTTTATTGTTCTCTTCAATTCTTTTAATGCCAACCTTAGGTGAATCATCATTTGCTCCAACTAAATTGTTGGTGGATTTAGTTGCCGGGCTAGCCTCTGTGTCCTTTTACCTACTAAGTGGCGCTGCTGTTGCTTGGTTTATCTGGTTCAAGCGCGAGCGCAATAACTCATTACCTGCCAGCAGCTTTTAAATCTTTTCTAAGCTCAGGTGGAATTGCAAATAACAAATGCTCTTCAGTGGCAGTAACTGTCTCAACATCACTAAATCCACGATCTGCCAACCAAGTTAGTAAATCCTTAACTAATATCTCAGGCACTGATGCACCGCTGCTGACTCCAATAGTATTTACATTCTCTAACCACTCATCTTTTGCCTCTGCTGCATAATCAATAAATAAGCAGCCTTTGCTCCGTATTCAAGTGAGACCTCAACTAATCGAACTGAGTTAGAGGAGTTGGTGGAGCCGACTACCAAAACTAAATCAGCTTGTGGTGCTATCTCTTTAATCGCTACCTGACGGTTTTGAGTTGCATAACAGATGTCATCACTTGGTGGATCAATTAAATTTGGAAATCGCTTGCGCAGCTCTGCCACAGTGGCAAGGGTTTCATCCACACTTAATGTGGTTTGGGATAGCCAAGCTACCTTGTTCTCATCTCGCACCTTAATATTTTTGATACTTTCAATACCATCTACTAATTGAATATTCTCTGGTGCCTCTCCTGCTGTGCCATCTACCTCTTCATGGCCCTCATGACCAATTAACAAAATGTCATAATCATCTGAGGCAAAACGTCTTGCTTCATGGTGAACCTTTGTTACCAATGGGCAGGTGGCATCAATTGTTTTAAGGTTTCGATCTGCTGCACTTTGATGAACTGCAGGGGAAACGCCATGGGCTGAGAAAACTACAATCTTTCCCTCTGGTACCTCATCAGTTTCATCAACAAATATTGCACCCCGTGCCTCCAAAGTTTGCACCACATGTTTATTGTGAACAATTTGTTTTCTCACATAAACCGGAGCACCATAAAGATCTAAAGCTTTTTCAACAGTAATTACCGCGCGATCAACGCCAGCGCAGTAGCCACGAGGTGCTGCAAGTAATACTCGTTTTTTGCTCACCTGGCTCATGTGCTCATCCTAATTGATCATAGAAGTGAGTAGATTTAGCCCTATGGCTCCTGAGTTCACCTACGAGGATTTACTGCCAATTGGGCCAGATACAACCGAGTATCGGCTGATTTCAAATGCTGGTGTGAGCACCTTCACCGCCGATGGCAAAGAGTTCTTAAAGGTCTCAAAGGATGCGATCAATAATTTAACCCAGGTTGCACTTCATGACATTTCACATTACCTGCGCAGTGAGCATCTTGGTCAATTAGCAAGTATTTTGACCGATCCAGAAAGCTCTCCTAATGATCGCTTTGTTGCAACTGATTTATTAAAAAATGCCAACATCTCAGCTGGTGGAGTACTACCAATGTGTCAGGACACTGGCACTGCAATTGTGATGGGTAAAAAAGGACAACAGGTTTTAACTGAGGAGAAGGATGAGATCTCAATATCTAAAGGAGTTTATGAGGCATATACCAAATTAAATCTTCGCTACTCCCAACTTGCCCCAGTTACCACTTGGGAGGAGAAAAACACCGGCAACAATTTGCCAGCCCAAATTGAGATTTACTCAGACACCGATCATCCAAATGAGTACAACTTTTTATTTATTGCCAAAGGTGGCGGAAGTGCAAACAAATCATTTTTATACCAGGAGACCAAAGCGGTTTTAAACCCAACCTCCTTTATGAGTTGGTTGGATGAAAAACTTCGATCCCTTGGCACCTCAGCTTGTCCGCCGTATCACTTAGTGGTGGTAATTGGTGGCACAAGTGCTGAATACACCGTCAAAGCTGCAAAGCTTGCCAGCACTAAATANTTAGATTCACTTCCAACCAAAGGAGATGCTAAAACTGGTCATGGTTTTCGCGATCTTGAGTTAGAGAAAGAGATTTTAAAATTAACTCAAAATATTGGAATTGGCGCCCAATTTGGTGGAAAGTATTTTTGTCATGATGTGCGAGTGGTGCGTCTGCCCCGACATGGTGCCTCGCTGCCAATTGCAATTGCAGTTTCCTGTTCGGCAGATCGCCAAGTAAAGGCCAAGATCACTAAAGATGGCGTCTTTATTGAAAAACTTGAGACCGATCCTGCGCACTTCCTGCCAGCTGCAACAAATGAGGATTTAGATGGACCAGAGATCAACATTGATTTATCTGCACCAATGGCTCAAATTCGAAAAGAGCTTTCAAATCATCCAGTTAAAACTAGAGTTTTACTAACCGGAACATTGGTTGTGGCACGGGATTTAGCCCATGCTAAATTAAAAGAGTTATTAGATGCTGGAAAACCACTTCCTGATTACTTCAAAAACCATGCGGTTTATTACGCAGGTCCTGCAAAAACTCCCGCCGGTTACGCCTCCGGTTCATTTGGACCAACCACTGCTGGTCGAATGGATTCCTATGTTGAACAATTCCAAGCTGCCGGTGGCTCACTAATTATGTTGGCTAAGGGCAATAGATCTGAGATGGTCTCTGCTGCATGCAAAAAATATGGCGGGTTTTATCTAGGTTCAATTGGTGGACCTGCAGCCAGACTTGCGCAAGATTGTATAAAAAAGGTTGAGGTTTTAGATTATGAAGAGTTGGGAATGGAAGCGATCTGGAAGATTGAGGTGGAAAACTTTCCCGCATTTATAATTATTGATGACAAGGGAAATGATTTTTATGCCCAAACTAGAAAACCATTAAGTATTGGAAAAAAACCTAACTAAGAAAAAGCTTTTAGTACCAGTTTGATCTTTTTGCTTTACTCCAGGCAGCGCATGGATACTCATATCTTTCATCAATATATTTAAGACCCCAAGTAATTTGAGTAACTGGGTTGGTTCGCCAATCAGTGCCAACAATCTCCATCTTGGTGGCAGGAAGTGCCTGGGCAATTCCATGAGCTCCTGAGCTTTTATTTCTGGCCTTGTAATTCCAATGGCTCTCTTTGGTCCAAAGTTGGTCCAGGCAGGTGAACTGCTTCTCTGACCATTTGTAA
>Ga0063231_10000623_pt1 | contig 10096 bp, 7 predicted proteins | sample LauGreSu1BDMLBSD_2_FD_56231 | JGI IMG/M metagenome (GOLD analysis project Ga0063231, IMG submission 56231) | Freshwater lake microbial communities from Lake Michigan, USA - Su13.BD.MLB.SD v2 (version 2) | ecosystem: Environmental > Aquatic > Freshwater > Lake | place: Lake Michigan, USA...
TTCAGTTAAAAATCCTTCGCCATGGGTAAGTGAACCACCCTGGTGACCAGTCCATGCCAACATAAGAAGCAACAATAGTAGCGTATAGGTATGGGTAAGTCGTTTGGCCATCAATTTTTGCCGCAAGAAATAATATGCAGTAAAGAGGGCCGTGGTTCCAATTGCGGTCCATTGGTGATTGTCCACCAAATCTTGGTTGTTGCTCCCTTCAAGAGAAAGGGTATATCCTGTGACAAGGGAAAGGATAGCCGACAGAATTCCTATTCCGAGGATCAGTCGAATCGAAGCAGAGAGATATGCAAACTTATCAAACCTCGTTAGTCCATCCATGACAATTACCAATACAAAAATACCTATGGGTAAATGCACCAAAACTGGATGAAAGCGGCCAATCAATTCTATCAGGTTCATGCTATGGTTTTAGCTGTATCTTTTTCTTAGTGTTTCCATCATGTACTTGTTGATGGCCCATTGATCTGCAACTGGTTGCCCTGTAAAGGGAAGGGTTTGCAAATAATTGGGAGGACCAAATTCGGTGAGCATTGTGATGGATTGACCTTCGGATTTTTTTCTCGCAACAACCTTATCCCACCAATCAAAGTGTGCCTTTACCTCATTTTTCCATTCTGGTGCACGGGGGTCATTGACTTGTGGACCTTCAGCATGACCAATCCTTGCATGGATATGGTGTGTTCTTGCCAATGCCGCTTCAACATTGATTGGTTGGTCACCCAATAAACTTTCATGTACATTGCACCAGTGAGAAATATCAAGGGTCAATTTCAATTCTTTGAATTGATCAATGAAATCCTTGGTGATATGGGCGGCAAAAAGCATTCTGCCACGATGGGTTTCATGGTAGATCGGCACGCCTGATGCAGCGGATTGTTGAATGGTCATGGCCATCATCTCTGCATTGTCTTTAAAGCTGAAATAATCTTTACCAGAATGACAGTTAATATAGAGGGGATTCAAAGAGATNGCTCTTTCTATTGCATCAGAAAANTGTTTTTTGTGTATTGANGGATTGGCATCATGTCCGCCAGCCAATACCCCAAGTTTTAGTCCTGCATTNCCGACAGCCTCATTCAATGCTTTCATCTCAGCAGCAGAACCTGGAACCCATACTTCAATGCCATCGTATCCATCTTTTTTGGCAGCGTTACAGAATTCCACAAGATTTCCCTTAAAGCCCCAGTTGGTTGCCATGATGGTCAAATTTGAAGCTGGCAACTTGACTGCAGGGGTTGCAAATGCATCCAATTCTGCAAAAAGGAGGGATCCAGCCATCAATGATCCGGTCTTCAGAAAATCTCTTCTGTTGTTCATGGTTTTTATTAAGCGATGATGGGGTCGATGGGTTTTCCAAACACGTCTGTAAGCCGGAANGGCCTTCCCTGGAATTGATAAGTCAGTTGCTCATGGTCAAAACCAAGCTGTTTCAAGATGGTGGCCTGGATATCATATACAGAGACCTTTCCTTCAATGGCATTGTAACCAATCGGATCTGTTTCTCCATAGCTAAATCCACCTTTGATTCCGCCACCTGCCATCCACATGCTGAAGGCATCTGAATGATGATCGCGGCCTTTGAAGCTGTTTTGTTTGCCATCTCGGTTTTCCTGCATGGGGGTTCTTCCAAATTCTCCACCCCAAACCACCAGCGTCTCTTCCAGCAAACCCCTCTGTTTCAAATCCAGTAGCAAAGCAGAAACTGCCTTGTCTGTCTGCAAACATTTGCCAATGAATCCCTTGTCAAGTGCAGTGTCTTCACCGGTACCATGGCTGTCCCATCCCCAATCAAAAAGTTGCACAAATCGAACACCTTTTTCAACCAGTTTTCTGGCGAGAAGAGCATTGTTGGCAAAAGATTCCTCACCTGGCTTTGTGCCATACATTTCATGAATATAAGCAGGTTCGTCAGCGATGCTCATGACATCTGGTACTGCAATCTGCATTTTAAAAGCCATCTCGTACTGAGAGATCCTTGATAATATTTCAGGATCTTTGTACTCGGCGTAAGAGAGTTCATTCACATTGTTGATGGCTTCAATAGAGGCTTTCCGCATGTCACGATCAAAGCCATTGGGATCGTCCAGAAATAGAACAGGATCACCTTCAGAACGGCATTGAACTCCTTGGTAAACGGATGGAAGAAATCCACTTCCCCAGATGCTTTTTCCTGCATCAGGATTTCTACCGCCGGAAGTCAATACCACAAAGCCTGGCAAGTTGCTGTTCTCTGATCCCAGCCCGTAGGTTACCCATGATCCCATGCTGGGCCTTCCTAATCTGGGTGTACCGCAGTGCATCAGCAGTTGAGCAGGGGCGTGGTTGAATTGGTCGGTATTGACCGCCTTTAGAATGGTGACGTCATCAATGACCTGTTGAAAATGGGGGATGTTGTCTGAAAGCCAAAGACCACTTTGGCCATATTGTTTGAAGTTGGTTTGTGGGCCCAATAACTTGGGAACACCTCGAATAAAGGCAAATTTCTTCCCCTGTATGAATGAGTCTGGGCAATCCAAACCATCCATTTTTTGCAGTTCCGGCTTGTAGTCAAACATCTCCAGTTGAGAAGGAGCTCCAGCCATATGCAGGAAAATAACTGATTTAGCTTTTCCTTGGAAATGAGGTGAACGGGGAGATAGGGGATTGGATACCAGTGAAGCATCCGCATTGTTTCCAGAAAACAGGTTGCAGCTGTCCAATACTGAACCCAATGCCATCATTCCCATGCCTGTCCTGCATTTTCCTAAAAAATGTCTTCTTGTTTGATAGGAGAGAGCGGTCCTTTGCGCTTCCAGTTGTATTTTTTCTTTTGCCATTTTGTTGATCTAATTCTTGGTGATTACTTCATCTAGGTTTAAAATCGCATTGGTGACTACAGCAAATGCTGCCAACTCCTTGCCTTGCTTTCTGTAAACCGAGTCTGATAACATGCCCAGTATTTTTTCTTTATCCTTTTCCAGTTTTTGAAAACTGGAGGTATAGAGCTGTTGAAATGCCTTGGTTTTTTGTTCATTGATGGGGTGACCAGTTGCCAAAGCATAACCTTTCCCAATCCTNTGTTCAAGGGTAAGCGATTTGTCTTTGAGCAAGTTTTGGGCAAGTTTAACAGAAAGATCCCAATAGGTTGAATCGTTGAGCAAGGTTAGCGCCTGTAAAGGAGTATTTGTTCTTATTCGCCTTGTTGCACAAACTTCNCGGGCTGATCCATCAAAACTAATCATGGAAGGGTATGGGCTTGTTCTTTTCCAATAGGTATAAATGGCTCGTCGGTATTGGTCTTCTCCTTCACTTTGTTGCCATTTACGACCATCATAAGGAGATCGCCAGATGCCCTCTGGCTGGTAGGGCATCACACTTGGGCCGTACATTTTGTTGCTGAGTGCACCACAAATGGCCAGTGCCTGATCCCTTACTTGCTCAGCACTGAGCCTCACCCGGGGGGCATGGGAATAAAATTTGTTCAGTGGATCCTTTTCTTTGGCCTTGTCAGTTGTTTTGGATGATTGGCGATAGGTGGCAGACATGACCATCCTTTTCAATGATTTTTTGATGCTCCAGTTGTCTTCATGCATGAACTGATAGGCAAGATAATCCAACAGTTCGGGATGGGTCGGATTGGCTCCCTGAGAGCCAAGGTCTTCCAATGTTTCCACCAATCCCTGACCAAACAACTGCTCCCATAGTCTGTTGACCATTGTTCTGGCAGTAAGGGGATTGGTCTTGGCGGTCATCCACTGGGCCAATCCTAGTCGGTTCCGGAGCTTGATGTCCTTGTCATTGACAAACAACTCTGGCAATCCAGCCTCCACTTGTTTTGTCTTGAGCAACCAGTTGCCCCTTTCAAAAACATATGTTTTACGCTTCATGTCTGCAGGATTGTCGAGCATGATGGGGGTGAAATCAGCATCCGGTCGATTCAAGGTCTGGATAAAAAGATTATGATAGGTTGTGAAATCTTTTCTATCCTTTCCGGGGAATGAGGGGGTGAAAGCAAACCAGTCAAACCGCATTCCATTGTCATCTTTTGACTTCAAGTTATTGTTCTCATAATTGAGGTATAGGTCATGTACACCGCTTGAACCAGCAGGAAGATCAATTTCAAGCAAGGCCCAACCACCTTTGTTCTTGTCCACCTTGATTTTTAAATAGGGTTTGGCATTGACAGAATCTAACCTGATGGTCAGTTGCCCGTTGTCATTTCCGGATGTATAACGAAAAAGGAGTGTTGACTTGTTGGTGAGGTTGATCGATTTCATCCTCGCCCAAGATGATTTGCGCAACATGAGAAATTTAGTGTCTGCAAGNGCTGCATTGATCATGGAATCAGCCAACANGCTGTTGATGCACTGCTGCCCTGTTTTAAGCAATCNNGAATAGTAGGTTTTTAGGTCATTGTTGCCATAAAGGCTTATCCAGGTCATTACAGAATCGTATTGACCGATGCTNTTGTTGCGAAACTCCCTCAACAAAGGATAATCATCATAAGTGTCTTCATCCCTGGTATTGTTAAAGTAAGCCATGAATTTGTAATATTCCTCATGCCTGAACGGGTCATACGGATGACTATGGCACTGTACACAAGCAAAACTGGTTCCCATCAAAGTCTCCCAGGTGGTATTGACCCTGTCAATGATGGCAGCAGTCCTGAATTCTTCATTGTCTGTTCCCCCTTCATCGTTGGTCATGGTATTGCGGTGAAAAGCTGTNGCAATGAAATGTTCATCATTGGGATTGGGCAAAAGATCTCCAGCAAGTTGTTCTGTCAAAAACTGGTCATAGGGTTTATCCTGGTTGAATGATTTGATCAGCCAGTCGCGATACCGCCAGATAGACCTGATGTAATCCCTTTCATAACCCTTCGTATCAGCATACCTTGCAAGGTCCATCCACAAGGCTGTCCAGCGCTCTCCATAAAATTCAGAAGCTAAAAGGTCATCAACAAGGTGCTCGTATGCCTTGTCTGATGGATCAGACAGGTATTTTTGACCAATGCTATCCGGGGCAGGTATGCCTATAATATCAAGTGAGGTTCTTCTCAGAAGAGATTGTTTATCAGCAATATCTGAACGTGATAATCCATGCTCATCCAGTTTTTCATCGATAAAAAAATCAATATCATTCTTTTCTTCCTTGCTAAAAAAAGAAAAGAATGCTCCGCCAGGAACCTTTTGAGGCTGAACCGGTTTATACGCCCAATGGGTTTCAAACTTAGCACCTTCATCAATCCAGCGGGTGAGCAGTTCAATTTCCTGTTCAGATAGGGGATCTTCTTTATAAGGCATTCTTTCTTCTAGATCCTTGTGGTGCAAACGAAGGATCATGTCACTGTTTTTTGCATCACCAGGTATAATCGCTGGTTTCCCTGAAGCGGTGGGAGCGAGTGCCTCCTCCCTAAACAGCAGGCTAAAACCACCTTTTTTCTTCACCCCACCATGGCAGGAAATGCATTTTTGGTTGATGATCGGTTTGATTTCAGCGTTGTAGTCTACTGGATCATCGGTCAGAAAAAAATAATATCCTGTCAAACCAAGGGTTAAACCAAGGATGGTCAGGAACAGTGGAGATTTTATTTTTGCTTTCATGTCAATGCTTTGAATGAAAATGTGAGACAAGATTATTTTTGAGGTGCTTTACTTCTGTGCTGTCCAGTGAAACCTGAATAAGATTTTCTTTCATTTCGGTATTGAAATAATTCATTTGGCTCAGGAGGGTTTTTCTAGCTGAACTATGAAAACAAGTCGCCCCAGTATCTTTGGCAAGCTGAATGATGTTCTCTGCCCTTACTCCAGATCCGGGCATGATCTTGATTCTTCCATCCGCATGAGAAACAAGTTTCTTAAGGGTGGCGTTTCCCTCCATCGCCGTAGGCATTAAACCACTAGAAAGAATTCTTTTACAGCCAATTGCAATGATTTGCTCAAGTGATGATATGGGATCTTTGACCCTGTCAAAAGCCCTGTGGAATGTCACTTCCATACCTTTTGCCAAATCCACCAATTCCTGGGATTTTTCAAGATCAATACCTCCATCTTTATTTAAGATACCAATTACAACTCCTTCACAACCAATATCTTGAGCAGCTTTNACATCATCTTTCATGGCCTCAAACTCTTCATTTGAGTATAAAAAGTCTCCGCCGCGGGGACGGATGATGGGGAAGACCTGAATTCGGGTTGATTTCCTGGCAGCCTTCATCATACCGTACGATGGGGTAGTGCCGCCTTCATGCGGATTTGCACACAATTCTATCCTGTCNGCTCCATTGTCGGCTGCTAACTTGCAGGAGAGTATATCAAAAGCAATGACTTCTAATTCAAATTTCATATCAGTTAAAATAGCTTTCGCCAGGAATGACTATCTCTTCGTTGGCTGATTTTACTGCATAAGAGAATCCTTTTTGTAGGGCATAAGCACCATAATTGCCTTCTTTGTCTATGGCAAGAAAGCCAATCTGTATTTTTTTTGCCTTTTCAGGATCCCTTTTTGCAATTCTTTCAACTACTTTTTTACAGGCCTCTCTTGGCGAATTACCTTGTCTCATATATTCTACAACCAAATGAGAACCAACGCATCTGATTACTTCTTCTCCAACTCCAGTTGAGGTTGCTGCACCAATTTCTCCGTCTACAAAAAGGCCGGCTCCAATCACAGGAGAATCACCAACACGGCCATGCATCTTAAATGCCATGCCACTGGTGGTGCATCCGCCACTCAAATTACCCTGTGCATCAAGGGCCAACATGCCAATCGTATCATGGTTGTCGATGCTTCCAGGGAACATCCCAGTGTCGGGTTGCTGCTGGTATTGTTTGTTCTCTATGTTCATTACCGGCTCATAGTTGGCTTTTTTCAGCCAGTTTTTCCATGCTTCTTCGCTGTCTGGCGTAAGCAGATTCTCTTTTTTAAATCCATTGGCAAGGGCAAATTGAAGCGCACCATCACCAACCAGAATCACATGAGGGGTCTTTTCCATGACCATCCTGGCTACAGAAATGGGATGCTTGATATATTCCAAACACATGACAGATCCACAATTTCCTTTTTCATCCATGATACAGGCATCCAGGGTAACTCGGCCATCACGATCTGGATATCCACCNTANCCAACAGTTTTATTGCTTTCATCGGCCTCCGTAACACGTGCACCTTTTTCAATAGCATCCAAAGCCCGTCCATTGGCTGCCAAAACTTTCCAACCTTCAGCATTGGCCGCACGGCCAAAATCCCAGGTTGAAATAATGATTGGTTTTGTGGGTTTCTTGCTGTGAATCGGTTCAGGTGTTACAGATGAAATTACCGGTATACTGAGCAATGAATTTTTCAGGAAATCTCTACGAATCATTCTTTATTTTTATCTCTCAATTTACTTCAAAGTTTAAATACTTTGGATGATTGTTTATTTAAATATCTGCATCGTTACCTAAAAAGTTTTATTCAAAATCACTTATAATTTATATTATGTTAAATAGGATTTTGTTCAGAATCAACATGATGAGAATAATATCTGTCCGATCGTCATCGTCATATCTTCTATCCCGTTATATTTTGATTGTTGGTTTGTCTGCATGTTCTATTGTCAATGGTCAAACCAATTGGAAAAATGTTTCAAACCAATTTGGAAATCTTCCATCAAGCATCAACGTTTTGAAGTCCGATGAATTGTTGGACGGATCACCATCAATTATGTATATCGCAACGATCAAGGCCAAGGATCATGCCAAAGAATTTTTTGTAGATACTGCATCACGCAGGCGGCTTACACCCAGCCAATATTTTACCCGCAATGAACAACCTTTCATTGTTGTTAACTGCTCCTTTTTTGAATTCGTGCAAAACAGGAATGTTAACCTGATTGTCCAAAACAGCAAAATAGTTGGATTTGATACGCCTGCAGTGTCCAGAAAAGGCCGTGATACCATGACCTATGTTCATACACTTGGAAGTGCATTTGGCATTTTCAAAAATGGAAAGATGGATATTGCTTTCAATTATAATGACTCTGGCATGGCAGTACCCTTCGTAATGCAGTCAGTTTACACGCCCATNATTGATTCTGTCCGTAAATTAAATATCAATCATCCTAGTTTGTCAGGCCTGAAACCATGGAAAGTAAAACATGCTTTTGGTGGTGGCCCGGTTTTGGTTCAAGCTGGGCAGGTGAAAATTTCCAACAATGAGGAAAAGAAGTTTGCAGGAAAGGCTATTGCAGACAAGCATCCCCGGACGGCCATTGGCTATACCAAAGACGGAACCATGATCATTTTGGCCATTCAGGGAAGGATGAAAGGTTTGGCAGAAGGTGCTACCCTGCCACAAATGGCCAAAATCATGGTGGATTTGGGCTGTGTGGAAGCCATGAACCTGGACGGCGGTGGAAGTTCTTGTATGTTGATCAATGGTAAGGAAACCATCAAACCATCTGATCCCAGCGGACAAAGACCAGTTCCTGCAGTATTGGTGATCAAATAAAATATAAAACAGTTGATCTGGTGATGATTCTAAGCTGCATCACAAATCGTAATTTAATGAGATTGTCTACAATCTCACCACAACCCCCACATTGATAAGATAATCAGCAAAAGCGGCATCTCCCTTGAAATAAGTACCAGTCTTTTGGGTTCTGATCTTGTCGGGGACACTTTGGGTTCTGTTGCGCTGGATTGCAACAGGAAGATTGAAAAAGAAGGTAGATTTTTTCGATTGGTATGCTACACCGGGCTCTGCATTTATTACATATCCAGGCCTTCTGAATCCTCCGCTTTCCCCGATGAGATCTTCAGCAGGAATTCCTTCCTTTCGAATACCCAAGCTCGTAGTCCACTTACCTTTCATATAATTCATCCCCGCTCGGTACATGTATTGATCAGGAACACTCATGACATTGCTTCCGTATTGTAACTGTGTTGTGGTAGGTACACCACCCCGGGCAGTTGAAATACCATTCTGTTCGCGGGGATTGGAAAGGTAGAAGAAATTGCCATACATGGAAAAATCATGTGAGAAAGCATAATACGCATTCAATTCCAATGTGATACCAGTTCCACCATCTCCTAGCTGAATTGACTGATCCACCGGCCCAATGGTTCTGGTGGTATCATTGCGGTAGAAATAATCTTGGTAACGAAAATCACCTGTAGGCAGTTTTAGCCCCAAACCTGCTTGCATGTTCCACTTCTTTCCTTTGGAAGGATCCAATAACCAGTAATAAACCGCACCCCGAACATCTCCTATCCCAAATGAATGGGTTGTTTTCCTCGCTGAAGCTCCCCCTGTATTGCCACCATGTTCATACAAGGATGAACGGGCATTGGATATCAACGGGAGATTAAAACCAAAACTAATGCGATTGTTTAGATGCTTTTGAAAAAAAAGATCGAGTCCAAAAGTATGGTTGATGACTTCCGTTCCCAACTCTACTCTTTCTTTTTGTTCTAACATACCTACAAAATGCTTGTATGACTTAAAATAACGGGTGTTGGCTGTAAGTGTCCAACCCGATGAATCTTTGACATCTTCTCCATTGCCACATGAGTAAGGACCTAAGCCTCGAATGGCCACACAGCCTTGTGCATTAGATTGTTGTTCAAAAAAAATTGAAATGATTGCGATTAATATGAATAACCTTTTCATTCTTGTCTTTTAATCTGATAAATCCTATATCAAAATTAAAGGTTTATTGGAAACCACCCTGGTAGGTAATGATAAAATCTACCAGTGTTTCAAGGTTGACTTCGGCTCTTTCGCAGGCATCCCGTATGTCTTCCCTGCTCACATTGGCCGCAAATGTTTTTTCCTTGATGCGTTTCATGGCTCCTTTGCGTTCCATTCCATCATATCCGTTTGGGCGCATCAATGAATAAGCATGCATCAATCCGGATAGCTCATCAAAGGCATAAAGCATCTTGTCCATTCTTGTAACCGGTTCGACACCAAAATGAACATGACCATGTGAAGCAATGGCCCGAATGATTTCAGGGTCAATGTTCAANGATTCCAGATGCTCGATTATTTTTTTGCAGTGCTGGTCTGGCCACTGGTCCCAATCTGCATCGTGCAATAATCCAGCCATTTTCCATCTCCAGGC
>Ga0063231_10000625_pt1 | contig 10080 bp, 8 predicted proteins | sample LauGreSu1BDMLBSD_2_FD_56231 | JGI IMG/M metagenome (GOLD analysis project Ga0063231, IMG submission 56231) | Freshwater lake microbial communities from Lake Michigan, USA - Su13.BD.MLB.SD v2 (version 2) | ecosystem: Environmental > Aquatic > Freshwater > Lake | place: Lake Michigan, USA...
GGTNTCTGCATCTAAGGGTGCCATTGAGGGTTTAACCAAATCATTGGCTGCAGAATTNGCACCTAAAATAAGAGTCAATGCTATTGCTCCTTCCTTAACCAATACACCATTAGCGGCTGGTTTATTAAATTCTGATCAAAAAATGGAGGCTAATGCAGAAAGACATCCATTAAAAAGAGTGGGTAAGCCAGAAGATGTATCTGCAATGGCAGCTTTTCTTTTGAGTCCAAAAACAAGTTGGATCACTGGACAAATTTTATCAGTGGATGGAGGAATGGGGGCACTTAAATAGTATTAGATACCTTGTCTAATACTTCAAAAGCAGTTTCTGCCATTTTATTTCCTTTGTTATCCAATAGCGGATTNATTTCNGTAAGCTCAATACATTTTACTTTACCAGTTGCTTGAAACAGTTGGATAATTTGAATCACTTCTTCTGGATTAAATCCTGCAGGAACTGGCGTGCCAGTTCCATAAGAAATTCTATCGCAATCCATTGAATCAACATCAAAACTTATATAAATTAAATCGCAATTAGAAAGTAATTGAATGGCTTCTTGAACACAATTTTCTAACCCTTTAAATCGAAGCTCTTCTACTTTAAAGAATTTAATTTTTTGATCATTGATTACTTTTTCTTCAGCTTCTTCATAATCTCGAATACCAAAGTAAATTAAGTCTTGAGGAAGTATTTTAGGACCATCAATGCCAATATTTTTCATTTTATACCATTGAAGCAAGGTTGCTTCATCTGGTTGATTAGTTTGGCACTGTAAATTATCCAATCCAAGAGCGGCAGCCAATGGCATTCCATGAATATTTCCAGAAGGTGATGTGAAAGGAGAATGGATGTCTGTATGTGCATCCAACCATATAACCCCAATTCTTGCTTGAGGATTGGCAGACTTTAAACCACTAATCGTACCTAAAGCAGAACTATGATCTCCTGATAAAACAATTGGGTAGTTGCCAACAATTAAATTGCTACTCACCGCTTTAGCAACTCTTTNGCATTGTTGCACTACATGCTCAATTCTTTTAGCAAAATTATTGGTATTTTTTTGATAGATCGTTTCATTGTGTGTCTCCACATCTTCATAAGCATGTCTATTAAAATAGTCATTTCCAGAATTGATAGCTGCAATTTCAAGCGCATCAATTCCCATATCTGAACCTCTGGTTCCTGCACCAATATCCGATCTATTTTTAATTAGTTTGATTTTCATAAATCAATTNTTGATTATTCAATTCCTGGTTGNTTCAAAATAAAATGCTCNTCAGCTTTTGCTTTATCAACCATCTTTTTCACATCTTTTAATAATTGTTTTGCATCATACACAATACCATCTTTAATAGTATATTGTACACCACCCACTCTTTTTGTTTTACCACTCTCATCTAATCGAATTGCTCCTGTACCATATAATACCTGTAAATTTTTTAATGGATTTTCATTTACTAATACGATATCGGCTAATTTACCTTGTTCTAAAGTTCCCAAATCTTTATCCATTCCTAAAGCTTGTGCAGCATATAAGGTAGCAGATCTAATTACTTCTAATGGATGAAATCCTGCTTCTCTTAATAGTTCTAATTCTCTAATAAATCCAAAACCATAGGTTTGATAGATAAAACCATTATCAGATCCAGCTGTTACTCTTCCGCCTCTATTCTTATATTCATTGATAAAGCTCATCCATAATTTATAATTATGCTTCCATTCAATTTCTTGTTCTGTTCCCCATTCAAACCAATAGGAGCCATGTGAGTTTCTGCTCGGCTCATAAAAACGCCATAAAGAAGGCAGTGTATAATCTTCGTGCCATTCAGCTCTTCTTGCACGCATCAAATCTCTGTTCGCTTCATAAATATTAAAGGTAGGATCCAAAGTAAAATCCAAGGCCAATAATTCATTCATTACTTTATTCCATTTTTCTGAATGAGGCGCTGCAGCCTGTCTCCATAATTTTCCTGCATTTTCAAATCTACTTTGTTCGTTGGTGTAGTTATAATCTAATGGAAAATCTTGTACTGTTTTATTTTCAAACATAGCTTCCGGTAAACCATACCAATGTTCCATACTGGTCATTCCAGCTCTTGCAGAATTTAAAACATTCCATCTTGCAACATCCGTTTGTGAATGGTGTGCACAAGATCTTAATCCTAATCTTTTATTTTCTCTAATGGCAGCATCCATAATTTCAGGGGCTGCTCCAAAAAATTTAATTCCATCTGCGCCATTTTTCGCATTTTCATTTACCCAATCAATGGCATCTTGCTTATTGATAATTTCTTTTTTCGCACCTTGTCCAAATGCTGTATAGGCTAATATTCTTGGCGCAATAATTTTATTTTCAGCACTTCTTTTCTTTTCACTTAATACCCAAGACAAACCATTCCCTGCAGAAACATCTCTCACAGTGGTAATTCCATGGGCCATCCAAAGCTTGTATACATATTCTGCAGGTGTGCCTTGCTCTACTCCGCCAATATGTGTATGCATATCAATAAATCCTGGAAGGGCAAACATGCCAGTTGCATCTATTTCTTTTCCATTTGCTGCAAGCTTGGGTCTTCTAGCCGGATTGATACTACTTCCTTCTGAACCAACGGTTACCATTTTTACAATTCTATTATTTTCAATCACAATATCTACTGGTCCCAAAGCTGGCGCGCCGGTACCATTAATTACGGTTACACCTCTAATGATCAATTGTGTATAAGGACCATCACCAGCATTTCTGTTGGGTGCTACTGGTATTTGTGCATACAATGAAGTACTTAATAGACATGCAATAAGTAACTTAAAGAAGTTCAATCCAACTTTCATACATATTTAAATTTAAAATGATAAGTTAAGCAAGTTTTTGCTTCACTAGTGCATGCGCTTAGAGTATTACTTCACCTTCGATGGTTAATTCAGTGGGAAGTTTAGTGCCTGCAAATTTTACGGTAATTTTTTTCTTAAATACACCACTATAAGGCGCAGTGTAGGTAATCTTAATATTGCTTTTTTGGCCCTTTAATACTGGCTCTTGTTTGTACTCAGGCGTGGTACATCCACATTCTGCTTGTGCAAATTCAATTACTGCTGGCTTATTACCTGTATTGGTGAAGCTAAAAATAACCGCTTTGTGAATGCCTTTTTTAATCTTTCCAAAATTGTGCACAGTCTTATCAAATTTGATATCAGATTGTGCTTGTAAGCCGGTCAAAATCAGTAAAAATGATACTATAAAGGTGAATTTTTTCATAAAATATAGGGTTGCTTTTGTAGGGTAAATTTATTGAAAAAACCCTAATTATTTGATTTTATCTATTTATCGGCTTTTTATGCTTTTTGCACCTTATTTTTGTTGCATGGAATCCCATTTAGAAGCCCAAAATAATGCTGATATGCTGTCTTTTGAAGCATTTCGCAGTTCTGTAATTGCAGATTACAGATTGGCGCTTTTAAGTAGAGAAGTGAGTTTATTGGGAAGACGTGAAGTACTAACTGGAAAAGCCAAGTTTGGTATTTTCGGTGATGGCAAGGAAGTGGCTCAAGTGGCNCTTGCTAAATATTTTCAAAAAGGAGATTTTAGAAGTGGATATTATAGAGATCAAACCATGATGTTTGCATTGGGCGTTGCTACTGTAGAGACTTATTTTGCCCAATTATATGCAGACACTATCAATGATCCATTTTGTGGCGGGAAAAATATGAATTCNCATTTCTCTACTCGTTTCGTTTTAGAAAATGGAGAATGGAATAATCTTACAGAGCAATATAATATCTCATGCGATATCGCACCCACTGCTGGCCAAATGGCAAGGGGTTTGGGTTTGGCATTTGCATCAAAATGTTTCAGAAACGTAGAAGCACTTTCTTCTTTTACCACATTGAGCAATCAAGGAAATGAAGTTTGTTTTTGCACTATTGGAGATGCTAGTACTTCTGAAGGACAATTTTGGGAAGTAGTGAATGCTGCTGGTGTTTTACAAGTACCCTTGGTGATTTTTGTGTATGATGATGGATATGGTATTTCAGTTCCTACCAAATTTCAAACAACCAAAGGTTCTATTTCAGAAGTTTTAAAAGGTTTTGAAAAAGAATCAGACACCAATGGTATTCAATTATATAAAGTGAAGGGTTGGGACTATGCTTCGATGTGTGAAACATTTGAATTGGGAATTGATTATGCAAGAACCACCCATACTCCTGTTGTTTTTCATGTACAAGAGTTAACACAACCTCAGGGGCATTCCACAAGTGGCAGTCATGAAAGATATAAATCATCAGAAAGATTGGCTTGGGAGCGCGAATGGGATTGTAATAAACAAATGAAAGAGTGGTTAATTTTAAATGAATTAACTACTGAAGAAGCGCTCAATCAATTGGAGATTGAAGTAAAACAAGAAGTAAGAGATGCAAAGCAATTGGCATGGGACAAATATGTACAACCTATCAAACAAAAAATAGACGAGGCCATTCAATTGATTCAAACCAATATTAGTGAATCTGAATGGGCAANGGTAGAAGCTATTTGTACAGATTTAATCAATAACAAAGAACCTTTAAAGAGAGATATATTTAGAACCGTTCATTTAGTTTTAGAAACAATACCGCANCATGCCAATGCAGCAGCTATTCAAACATTCTTAACAAACTATCATGCTGAAGAAGCGCCTTATTATGCAAAAGACTTGTACAATGAGGGACCTAAAAGTACATTGAATGTTTCAGTAGAATCTGTGCAGTATGCTTCTGATGNTCCAGTTGTGAATGGTTACGAAGTNTTGAATCAATATTTTGANGAATTATTTGCAACTAATCCAAAGGTATTTGCCTTCGGAGAAGATGTAGGAAATATTGGAGATGTGAATCAAGGTTTTGCTGGATTACAATTAAAACATGGTGAAGATCGAATNTTTGATACAGGTATTCGTGANCAAACCATCATGGGTCAAGCGCATGGCTTNGCGATGAGAGGCTTAAGACCTATTGCCGAAATTCAATATTTAGATTATTTAATGTATGGACTACAAACNTTATCTGATGATATTGCTACTTTACATTACAGAAGCAATGGATCACAAAGTAGTCCAGTGATTATAAGAACCAGAGGACATCGATTAGAAGGAATTTTCCATAGCGGATCTCCGATGGGAATGATCATTAATTCTTTAAGAGGTATGCATGTATGTGTGCCAAGAAATATGGTGCAAGCAGTGGGCATGTACAATACTTTATTAAGAGGCAATGATCCTGCTTTATTAATTGAATGCTTAAATGGGTATAGATTAAAAGAAAAAATGCCTTCTAATATTACGGAGTATACTATTCCTTTAGGTAAGCCAGAAATATTAAAAGAAGGAGGCGATATTACTTTGGTATCTTATGGTTCAACATTAAGAATTATACAAGACGCAGCAGAGCGATTAGAAACAATGGGAATTGATTGCGAAATTATTGATGTACAAACTTTATTGCCTTTTGATATCAATCATATGATTCTTTCTTCTTTAAAGAAAACCAGTCGTATTCTATTCATTGATGAAGATGTTCCTGGTGGTGCAACTGCGTACATGTTCCAACAGGTTATTGAGATACAAGGTGGTTATAGATATTTGGATGTTGCTGCTAGAACCTTAAGTGCAAAAGCACACCGTCCTGCTTATGCAAGCGATGGAGATTATTTCTCTAAACCCAATACAGAAGAAGTGATTAAAGTGGTTAATGAGATGATGGCAGAGTAGATAAATTGTATCCCTCTAATCTCTGCGTTTGCTCCACTGATCCTAATCTAAATTTTACGGCAACTTTAGTTTGCTTCTGAATGTATCTTTCTGTATTACAAAAAAATCCAGTTGTCTTGGTGTAAAAATTTTCTGGCACTTTTAATGAAACACCCATGGTGTATTTGTTAAAAGACGGTGCTACAGAATCTTTTATAGAAGGAGCTAGGTTAAAAGCAAATAATATCGTTGCAAATAGTTTCATATTATCCCATATTATGGAAAACTTTATTTACATCTTCGTCTTCTTCTAAACGTTCAATTAATTTACTGATGTCCTCTGCTTGCTCATCTGATACAGGAACAGTAGTGGTAGGAATCCACTCTAATTCTGCACTAATTACAGTAAGCTTTTTTTCTTCCAAAGCTTTTTGTAAGCTTCCAAAATCTGCAAAAGCACATCTTAAGACCAATATAGGGTTTCCATTATCGTCGTTACTTTCTCCTAATTCGTCAAGGCCATGATCAATTAATTCTAATTCTAAATCATCCATCACCAAGCCTTCAGGGTTTAATTTAAACACGCCCATTTTTTTGAATTGGAAACTTACGCTACCACTGTTTCCCATAGATCCACCACCTTTGTTAAAATGGCTTTTCACATTTGCAACGGTTCTTACATGGTTATCTGTGGCAGTCTCTACTAATAAAGCCACACCATGTGGTGCATATCCTTCGTATAAAATTTCTTCGTAGTTAGAAGTGTCTTTACCCATCGCTCTTTTAATAGCCGCTTCCACTCTGTCTTTGGGCATACCAGCACTTCTTGCATTCTGATAACATCTTCTTAAAGCAGGATTCGTATCTGGGTCGGGTCCGGATGCTTTTACCGCAATGACAATTTCTTTACCGATTCGAGTAAATTGTTTTGCCATACGATCAAATCTTTTGAACATCGTGGCTTTTCTTACTTCAAATATCCTTCCCATAATTTGTACATTTAAGTCAGCAAAAATAAGGCAAAAAAAATAGCCAGACAATATCGTCTGGCTATTCCTATTAAATAAGCGAGTTTATACTTTAATTTAATTTACTGTGCTTGCGGCTGTAAACGAAGTACACCAATAAACCCAATGCCATCCANNNAAANGCTACTTTCAATGTTTGTGCGTCCAANGCAAAAATCATTGCCAAGCAAATAATAGCACCTAAAACTGGAACCAATGGAACCAATGGTGTTTTGAATGGTCTTTCCATTTCTGGTGATTTTACTCTTAAGATCCAAACCCCAACACTTACTAATACAAAGGCAAATAAGGTACCAAATGAAGTTAAATCACCTGCTACGCTACCTGGCACAAATGCAGCGAATGCACCTACAAATACAAACAAGATCCAGTTAGATTTATAAGGAGTTCTATACTTAGGATGTAAATCAGAGAATACTTTTGGTAACAAACCGTCATTCGCCATAGAGAAGAATACGCGTGATTGACCCATTAACATCACTAAGATTACAGAAGAGAAGCCGGCTAAGATAGCAACAGTTACTGCAGTCGCTAACCAACCATATCCAGTCATATAAGTCGAAATAGCATATGCTACAGAAGCTTCACGACCTTTTAAAGGATCAACGAAATCAGTCCAAGGTGCCACACCTGTTAATACGTGTCCGAATAAAATGTATAAAATAGTACATACTACTAAAGATCCTAAAATACCGATAGGCATATCTCTTTTTGGATTCTTTGCCTCTTGAGCTGCAGTAGATACCGCGTCAAATCCGATGAATGCAAAGAATACAATTGCTGCACCACCTAATACACCGCCCCATCCATGCTTAAATACGCCNGAGTAATCAGCAATTACTTTTCCAGAAGCATCTGTTACAGGNGCTTGATCTGCAGGAATTAAATAAGGTGTATGGTTTGCAGGATTGATGAACTTCCATCCAATAAAGATGAATAATAATACAATCGCTACTTTAATAAATACAATAATTGCGTTTACAATAGCAGATTCTTGCGTTCCTTTAATCAACAATAAAGTCAATAATAAAAGGATCACTAAAGCGGGTGCGTTCATGATACCATGATGAACAACTCCCGCTGCATCTGTTACAGATTCAAATGGAGAGTGGCTCCATTCATATGGGATGCTTCCTCCCAGCAGCTTGTTTAGATATTCACTCCAAGCAATAGATACTGTTGCAGCACCCAAAGCATATTCCATAATTAATGCCCAACCAATAATCCATGCAACGGTTTCGCCCATGGTTACATATGAATAAGCATAAGCACTACCAGAGATAGGAATCATGGCAGCAAACTCTGCATAACATAAGCCAGCAAAAGCACAACCTATAGCAGCTACGATAAATGAAATAGTTACAGCAGGTCCAGCAGCTTGACCAGCAGCAGCAGCAGTTCTTACAAACAAGCCAGCGCCAATGATTGCACCCACGCCCAATGCAATCAAATTACCTGCACCTAAAGTACGTTTAAGTCCCTTGCCTCCATCTTCTGCTTGAGCAAGCATAGCAGACAAATCCTTTTTTCTAAATAAACTCATAATGTTTGGTTTGATTTTAAATCAATTTATGTCGAAAAATAGCACTTTTTTCGCAAAATAGCCCGCCTTTTTTATGAAAATCTAGTCTTATATTGCATCACTAACAGACCTATGAAAAAATCGAATCAACTCACCTTGTATATTGTTATTGCCATGATAGCGGGAGCTATTTTGGGATACTATATACACGAGACGCAATCCTCAGCAAGTATTGACTCCATTTCTAAGAATTTAAAGTTATTGACGACCATTTTCTTAAGATTGGTACAAATGATTATCGCGCCGTTGGTATTTACTACATTGGTAGTGGGTATTGCTAAATTAGGTGATATCAAAACGGTTGGCAGGGTTGGCGGAAAGGCATTGCTTTGGTTTATTACTGCTTCTTTAATGAGTTTGTTAATTGGTTTGGTGTTGGTTAATTTATTCAAGCCTGGTGAAGGTATTGCATTGTCTAATGTTGACACTTCTGGTGCTGCAGAATTAATGGGTAAGACCCAATCATTTAGTTTGATCAATTTTGTGGAGCATGTGTTTCCAAAAAGTATGATTGAAGCCATGGCGAATAATGAAATTTTACAAATTGTAATTTTCAGTATCTTTTTTGGTGTAGCAGCTGCTGCGATGGGAGACCATGCAAAGGGATTAATCAAAGCATTTGATACTATTGCGCATATCATTTTAAAAATGGTAGGGTATGTGATGAATTTTGCACCGCTGGGTGTATTTGGTGCTATTGCTGCGGTGATTGCAACTAAAGGATTAACTGTATTTATATTTTATGGAAAATACTTGTTGTATTTCTTAATGGGTATTGGTGTGTTGTGGGTTGTATTGTTGGGTGTTGGATTTATTATTCTTGGTAAAAGAGTTCCTTCTTTATTAAAACATATTTCTAGTCCATTAGTGATTGCTTTTAGTACAACCAGTAGCGAAGCAGTATTTCCTAAATTAACAGAAGAGTTAGAGCGTTTTGGTTGCAAGGATAAAATTGTATCATTCATTTTGCCTTTGGGTTACTCCTTTAATTTAGATGGCAGCATGATGTATATGACTTTTGCTAGTTTAGCCATTGCGCAAGCCTACGGAATTCATTTAGACATGGGCACCCAATTAACCATGTTATTGGTGTTGATGTTAACGAGTAAGGGAATTGCGGGTGTGCCAAGAGCATCATTAGTAGTGGTAACTGCTACTTGTGCCATGTTCAATATTCCACCAGAAGGAATTGCATTGATTTTGCCAATTGATCATTTTTGCGATATGTTCAGAACTGCTACCAATGTATTGGGAAATAGTTTAGCTACAACTGTAGTAAGTAAATGGGAGGGGTCTCTAGAATCGCCGCAACAGTCATAAATTATTTTCATGCTAACATTTTTAGAAGTTTTTCATTGGAGTCAATTATTACAACCACAATTTTATATTGAACATGGTGGCTTGTGGTTAATTTTATTTGTAGTATTTGCTGAAACTGGATTATTTGCAGGTTTTTTCTTACCTGGAGATAGTTTATTATTTGTAGCGGGTATTTATGCTGGTCCATTAGCTGCTGAAGTCATTCCATCTTCCAATGAGTGGATTAATTTAATGGTGCTCACTGCTTTCATTTCTGTTGCTGGAATCTTAGGTAATTATGTAGGCTATACATTTGGTAAAAAAGTAGGACCCACCATGTTTGACTGGAAAGAGAATTTGTTTTTCAAAAAGAAATATTTAATACAAGCACAAGAGTTTTACGATAAACATGGTGGACGTGCAATAATCATAGCACGTTTTATTCCTATTGTA
>Ga0063231_10000626_pt1 | contig 10074 bp, 10 predicted proteins | sample LauGreSu1BDMLBSD_2_FD_56231 | JGI IMG/M metagenome (GOLD analysis project Ga0063231, IMG submission 56231) | Freshwater lake microbial communities from Lake Michigan, USA - Su13.BD.MLB.SD v2 (version 2) | ecosystem: Environmental > Aquatic > Freshwater > Lake | place: Lake Michigan, USA...
ACGAAACATTGAATATGTTTGAAAGCTGCTAACACTTTGAAAGATTTATTTAAAAATACACTATTTCTGATTATCTCTCCACTCGTATACCCATGCACTTTGAATCATTTCAAGATGACCTTCATTAGATTCTTCTTTCTTTCCTTCAAAATGAGGCAAACTCAATACCCACTCCAATAAATCTGTAAATCTGACTCTATATATTTTTGACTCAGTAAAATCGTCGCCAAACTTTTCATATAATTTTTGTGCGATATCCTCGTGATCATTCCAATGAATGGGTGGTTCAAATTGACTCATAATGTTTGCTTTTATTATTCTCCTAAAAATTGTGTTTGATCTGGTAAAGTAATTTCTATTTCACCAGTTCCTGTTTGTAATTCACATTGACATCCTAATCTTGATTCAATTCTTGGACTAACTGCTCTATCAATAAAGTCTTCTTCTTTATCGGATAATTCAGCTAAATGCTCCATTCCTTTATTTACATATAAATGACAAGTACTGCATGCACAAACCGCACCACAATTATGATGTAATTCTATGCCATTGTCTAACATTACTTCCAACAAACTTTGGTCTGCTTCAATATTTTCTAAAGTGACAGGCGTCAAACCCTTTTGCTCAAAATTTACTTTAATAGAGTACATAATCTTATGCTAAAATTTTGTGCGAATTTAGCCCTAACTTATTGAATGGTATTACTCTTGTGTCATTTTTTACTTGCGAAATACAAAAAAACTCTCAACAGACTATATCTGCACCTATCTTTGCACCAAAATTGGGAAAATGGCAAAGCAAGGATTTTCAGAGAGATTGTATTTAAAGTATTTAAGAACTAAATTTAAAACATTAGCCATCCTATCTCCCCAAAAAGCTGCCGAAATTGCTTTTGATTTATTTTGCACCCCTTACCCTAAATACAGAAAGACCAAAGCACCTGCCATATTTCACCAAGGACAAAAAATAAGTTTGACATTGGAGGATGGTATTGAAATCAAAGGTTTTGAATGGCAACCAACCCATCCCAATGGCAAGACAGTACTGATTGCGCACGGCTATGCGAGTTTTTTTTACAAATTTGAACAGTATATCCAACCCTTGTTAAAAGAAGGTTTCAGGGTGATTGGATTTGATGCTCCCGGACATGGCAGAAGCAAGGGGAAGTACATTAATGTAGTGATATATAGAGATGCACTTTATGCAATTATGAAAACATATGGCCCTGTTGACCACTTTATTGGACATTCTTTAGGCGGNTTAACCCTTTCAATGATTGCAGAGAACATCGAAGCCCCNGNANCACATAAATTTGTATTAATCGCCCCCGCTACCAAAACCACGACCACTTTTGAAGGCTTTTTTAACTTAATGAGGTTTTCTCCTGAACTTAAAAAGGCCTATAATGAGCTGGTTGAATCTAAAGCGGGTAAGCCTATTAGCTATTTTGAGGCAGATAGAGCGATCACTCATTTTAAAGGAAAAGTACTATGGGTGCACGACCAAGATGACCCAGTTTGCCCATATAAAGATTTGGAAAATTTTAAAAATAAAGATCCCGAAAATACTATATTCTTGATTACCAATGACTTAGGTCATAATAAAATATATAAAACGCAGGCTGTAATTGACAAAATTGTCTCATTTTTAGCCTCTTAGGCGGGCATCATTTTTATTTTTTGATTGAATACTATAATATTGCACCCATGTCAAAGAACTTATTAATAGTGGAGTCTCCTGCAAAAGCAAAGACCATTGAGAAGATTTTAGGGGAAGAATTTGAGGTAAGAAGTTGCTATGGCCATATCCGTGATTTGGAGAAAAGCGACATGGGCATCGACATGAAAAACAAGTTTTTGCCAAGATATACCGTCCCAGCAGAGAAGGAAAAAGTGGTGAAGGAATTAAAATCAATGACCAAAAAGGCGAAAGAAGTTTGGTTGGCATCGGATGAGGACCGTGAAGGAGAAAGTATAAGTTGGCATTTAGCGGAAGTCTTGGGTTTGGATCCTAAAAAAACCAAGCGAATTGTATTTCATGAAATCACCGCACCTGCTATTAAAAAAGCAGTTGACAATCCAAGATTAATCAATATGGATTTGGTGGATGCACAACAAGCAAGAAGAATATTAGATAGAATTGTGGGTTTTGAACTAAGCCCAGTTTTATGGAGGAAGATTGGAATGCAAAAAAGCTTGAGTGCTGGTAGAGTTCAAAGTGTTGCAGTAAGATTAATTGCAGAAAGAGAAAGAGAAATCAATCAATTTATTCCGGAAAGTGTATTCAAAGTATCAGCTATATTTTCTGCACTAGATATTAATAAGAAAAAAGTTAAGTTTAAGGCAGAAGGTCCGCAAAAATTAAGTACCGCTGGAGCTGCCGAAGCTTTTTTAAATTCATGCAAATCTGCAAGCTACACTGTGAAAGATATTGCTGTAAAAGACGGCAAACGCACGCCATCAGCGCCTTTCACTACATCTACTTTACAACAAGAAGCTTCTAGAAAATTAGGTTATAGTGTTAGTAAGACCATGTTGATTGCTCAAAAATTATATGAGAGTGGTAAAATCACTTACATGAGAACGGATAGCATTAGTTTAAGTGAAACAGCTATTGATGCTATTAAAAAAGAGATTGAATCAAGTTTTGGAAAAAAGTATTATCAACCAAGGAAATTCAAAAATAAAAACGAAAGTGCGCAAGAAGCACACGAAGCGATTCGCCCTACTTATATGAACGAAAGTAAGGTGGATGATGCAGATACAAATAGATTGTATGAATTAATTTGGAAGCGAACCATTGCTTCACAAATGAGTGATGCACAGTTTGAAAAAACAACTGCAAAAATTGAAATTTCAACCAATAAAGAAACCCTAACTGCAAGTGGTGAAGTAATGAAATTTGATGGTTTCTTAAAAGTATATTTAGAAGGCAAAGACGATGATGATATAGAAGACGAAAATGCTGAATCAGATGGAGAAGCATTATTACCTCCATTGTCAAAAGGCCAGGAATTAGATTTTGTAAACATGACTGGTCTTGAGAGATTTAGTCGTCCTGCATCAAGATATACTGAAGCAAGTTTAGTAAAAAAATTAGAGGAATTAGGCATTGGACGCCCTTCTACTTACGCTCCTACTATTACTACTATTATGAAGCGTAATTATGTAGAAAAAAGAGAAAAAGAAGGGATTAAGAGAAATTATCAGATTCTACAATTGAATAATAAGGATGAGATTAAAACAGAAACAGCTTCTGAAATTACAGGTGCTGAAAAAAATAAATTATCTCCAACCGATTTGGGCTTAGTAGTAACAGACTTTTTAAAACAACATTTTGAAAAAGTGATGGATTTTGGCTTTACTGCTAAAATTGAGGGGGAATTTGATGAAATTGCAGCTGGAAAATTAAAGTATAGTAAAATGTTGGAAGACTTTTATAAGCCATTCCATGAAACCATTGATCATACTTTAGAAACCGCTGAGAGAGCCAAAGGTGAAAGAGAATTAGGTACAGATCCGGTTACAGGTAAAAATGTAATTGCTAGAATGGGCAGATATGGCCCAATGGTTCAAATTGGCCATCAAGATGATGAAGAAAAACCAAAATTCGCCAAACTAAAGGCTTCACAGAGTATTGAGACNATCAGTTTTGAAGAAGCGATGGAATTATTNAAGTTACCTAGAACCTTGGGCGAGTTTGAGGGATCGGAAGTGACAGTGAATATTGGTCGTTTTGGCCCCTATGCTGCTCATGACAAGAAGTTCTACTCTTTGAACAAGGAAATGGACCCTTATACAGTAATGCTGGATGAATTGGCTCCTATGATTGCGGAAAAGCGTAAGGCAAAAGACGAAAGAACCATCAAGGTATTCGAAAAAGAGAAAATACAATTATTAAGAGGTCCTTATGGTCCTTATATCAAACAGGGATTGCGCAATTATAAATTAACCAAGGAGCAACAAGAAAAGGTAGAGACCTTAACCATCGAGGAAGTAAAAGAGATCATCGAGGAATTAAAGAAAAACCCTCCTCGCAAAACCGCCCGAAAAAAGAAAGCTTAACTCAAATAAAAAAAGGATATCAATGTTGATATCCTTTTTTTATAATCATTTATAATTTTAAGCAACTGAGGGCTTGCTCATTTGTTTTACAAAGTTGAAATGCGCTTTAATCGCACTTAAAACTGTTGGGTATTCGATATAATTTAATTTGAAATCTTCACAAGCCTGTTTTACAATCTTGCTAATGGCAGGATAATGAACGTGAGAAATCTTAGGAAATAGATGGTGCTCAATTTGGAAGTTCAACCCTCCTACTAACCAGCTAACCAATTTATTCTTTGTTGCAAAATTAGCTGTAGTTTGAATTTGATGAGCCGCAAACTCATCTGGCATTTTATTGTCTGGCTGAGTAGCAATTGGAAATTCTGTATCCTCTACAGTATGCGCTAGTTGGAAAACAATACTCAAAATAAATCCTGCAAACATAGTTGCAATCAAGAAACCAACCAACCAACTCACCCATCCTACCATATATATGGGTAATACCACAAAGGCAACAACATGGTAAATTTTTACAGACCAAAATTCAATATGCTCGGCCCAAGACATACTCTTAAAACTAATATTGCCTATTTTCTTGGAGAAATATTTTTTGTAATCAGCAAAGAAAATCCAGAATATATATAACAACATATACAAGAACCAAAAATAGATATGTTGAAAACGATGCATTGAATAATACTTTTGAGTAGGTGCCATTCTCATGAATACGCCCACTTCTATATCATCATCTACTCCATCAATATTGGTATACGTATGATGTATGGTTACATGTTTCATGCCCCACATAAAACGACTAGCCCCTAATACGCTAATGGATGAAGATGCCAGGTTATTTAACCAAGCATATTTGCTAAAACTTCCATGACTTCCGTCATGCATCACATTAAACCCAATAGCCGCAATTAAACCGCCAAAAACAACACATTCTAGTATAGCAAAAAATGTACTAGGTGTGTAAAAGACTAAGTGGATGTAGGTAACAACCAGTAAGCTAACCAACAATATGGCTTTAGAAAATAACTTAAAGTTGCCAGTAGCCTTAATTTGATTTTGTTCTAAATACTCATTAACGCGGCGCTTTAATTCTGCATGTAATGATTTTGTACTAGAAGGAAATTTTGGAGTAGCGAAAACTTGTTGTTGCATTTGATATAGATATTATCCAAATATAACCAATAAACAACATTTTTGGAGGTAAAATGGTCAAATATTTGCCTAACGAATAGTTATTATTTTTATTATGTAAACTATTGTTAAATATATCCACAGGTAGGGATAAATAAACAATGTACATATGACTTTTTTTGCGTTGATTTGAATATGCAAAAGACTGCCGAAGAAATACAAGCATTGTTTAAATTAATCGATGACCCTGATGAAGAAGTCTATTCAACCATTTCTAATAGAATCTTGCATTATGGCAGCCCAATCATTCCAGATTTAGAACATCTATGGGAATCCACCTTAGACGAAGTGAGTTTGGAGCGTATAGAGATGATGATCTATCAATTGCGATTGCAAGATCTAAAAGAAGCCCTTATTGCATGGAAATCAAAAGAAGCACCTTCTCTATTTGAAGGGGCTTTGTTAGTTACCAAATTTCATTATCCCGAAATGAATTTGGATAACCTTAGAAATCAATTAGAAAAAATTAGACGAAATATCTGGTTAGAATTAAACAACTATTTGACGCCACTAGAACAAGCCAATGTACTTAGAAATATTTTGTTTAGTTATTACCAAATAAAAGGAGCAGAAGTAAATTACGAAAAGCCAGAAGCATTTTTGATTGCTGCACCATTACTATCCAAAAATGGAAATGCTTTTTCTAATGCAATCTTATATGCTGAATTGTGTCAACAATTAGACATTTTAGCAGATTTTATCAATATACCCAAGCAGTGTATTATTGCATTTTATACCATGGATTGGGACCCCGATGCGATTGTTCCCAACCCTCAAGAATTTATTCAATTTTATATAGAAGGAACCACTGGAAATGCATTTTCTCAAAAAGATTTGGATCAATACTTTCAACGCTCCAATATTGAACCTAAAAACAGTTATTATAAGCCTTTAAGCAACCAAAGAATTATCAAAAAATTATTTCAAGAATTCTCTAAATGTTTTACTAGCCCAACCTTACAATACAAGCAAAAAGACTTGAATGATTTAGCTAATTTATTAGATGATTAATATTGATCAATACCCAAATATATCACAGTCCAATTGGTGCAATGCTCATTAGCGCAAATGAACTAAGTATTTGCAGCATAGCATTTGTAGAAGCGCAAGATAGCTTGAACATTGAACTCACTGAAGCCTCCCCTGTAATTCACCAATGCATTGATGAATTGATTGAATATTTCAGTGGACAGAGAACCTCTTTTACCGTTCCCATTCACCAAGAAGGAACAGCATTTCAACAAAAAGTGTGGAAAGAATTATATGAAGTACCATTTGGTAAAACATTGAGTTATGGAGAATTGGCAAAAAAACTAGGTGATCCAAAATGTGTTAGAGCTGCAGCAGCGGCTAATGGAAAAAATAAAATTGCAATTCTAATTCCTTGTCATAGAATTATTGGGGCGGATCAATCATTGGTGGGATATGCCTGGGGCAAATACAGAAAAAAGTGGTTATTACAACACGAATTTAGGCTAGCACTAGGTGTTCAAACCTTATTTTAACCCTTTTAAAATAGAACCATTAAATCCAAAGGGCAATAAATCGGAAGCTGATTTAAAAACCATCACTTCGCCTTCTAAGCCTGCTAAAATAACTCTAATGGGTGCTTGATATCTATTCTCGAAATCCAAGATAGATTGTCTGCACATACCGCAAGGCGACAATGGTTCAATAGAAGCCTTCCCTACTGCATCGTAACTCACTGCCAAAGAAATAATAGTTGCTTGACTGAATTGACTTCCTATGCTATTTAAAAGGGCTCGCTCTGCACATATACCAACAGGATAACTCGCGCTTTCTTGATTTGAGCCAAGAATAATCTCGCCAGTGTTTAATCTTGCTGCTGCCCCCACTTTAAAATTAGAATATGGTGCAAAAGCAGTGGCTGTTGCTTTTCTCGCAGCTTCCAACAAATCAATATCCTCCTTTGCTAAAGCACTTGCATTTTGAAAAGACTCATATTCGAATTCAAATTTTTTAAGCATCTTATTTGATTAAATTAAATATTCTATTCCATCGAATGGACTTATCGTAACTAAACCAAATAATACCAGCTTTCCCAACGATATGAGTTTCTGGTACAAATCCCCAGAATCTGCTGTCCTGACTTCTATGTCGATTATCTCCCATCATCCAATAGTAATCTTGTTGAATGGTATAAGTAGTCGCCGCTTTACCATTCAAGATATACTGCCCATTCACTTTTTCTAAAGTATTGTTTTCATAAGCAGTAATCAATCTTCTGTATATTTCAATTGTGGCATCATTCAGTGCTACCTGATCGCCTTTTTTAGGAATACGAATAGGGCCATAATGATCAATCGTCCATGGAGCATGCACTACATCATTGGGAAATGTGTAGCCAATATTTTGATCCGCAAATAATTGAACAGAAATAACATGGGGCAATCTTCTAACACTTTCTGCAGCTTTTGCTGTCATGTTTATTCTATAAGTATTAGCAACGCCCTCAACAAAACTAAAATCAGCAGATTCCTCAGTAGTACTAATGCCTAAAGTATCATTGATAAATTCTTCTGTAAAATTTTGACCATTGGTTGTGACAATATATTCATTTTGAGCAGCTGATGTAACTACTGCAGGTGCTTGATTGATCCACAATACCCCATTTTTGATTTCTAACAAATCACCAGGTATGGCCACACATCTTTTGATATAATTATCTGTCTTATCCATTGGATGCACCAAAATGGGATAATCAGCTTTAAGTTTTTCTCTATCCCCATTATACTGAGCACTTCTTAAAACATCATAATATGGAATCTTACTCCCAAATTCAGGTAAATTGATAATGGTATCCCCCGCCGGAAAATTAAACACTACAATATCATTTCTTTTGATTTTTCTGATGGCTGGAAGTCTCTGATAATCCAATTGAATTAACTTAGTATAAGAAGGTGTAGTGATAGACCCAGGCATAGTATTGTGTACAAAAGGCAAAGACAATGGAGTTTGTGGAATTCGCGCACCATAAGTGATCTTATCTACAAATAAGAAATCATTCACCAATAATGTTTTCTCCATACTTTCTGAAGGAATCACATATGCTTCAAAAATAAATGTTCTAATCAAAGTTGCTGCTACTACTGCAAAAACAGCTGCATCTATCCATTCTCTTGCACCTGACTTATGATAATGTGCTAATGCTTTTTCACCATGCCAAACACCCTTGTCAGTGAATCCCAAATATGGTAAATAAATAAAAGGAACTAACACTGTTAAGGTATGATCTAATAAACTTACTCTTTTAAAATGCATCACAAAAATGATACTAATCCATAATGTAACAAATTGTCCTAATACAGGAATTAACTGAATCCAAAACCAAAATTTTGGTATACCACAAAGTTTGACTACCTCCCAAGTATTGTAAATAGGAATAATGGCTTTATTAGCAGGCACCCCAGCTTTTTTTAACATAGCATAAATNCCNAAATGCCATCCCAACCAATATAAAATAAACAAGATCATTCCCATAAAGCTTTGATTAATATGTTATAACAAAAATATCCCTTTGTAAGGGATATTTGTATAAAAGATAGTTAATTATGTCATCTTATCCTTAAAAGGCTAAAATCAAGGATTATCTGCCTACTACTTCCTTCACTAGCTTGACAGTTCTTGTAACATCGGGAATAGCCAATGCAGTCAAATTTGGAGCATAGTGCATGGGCGCATCCGCACTACAGATTCTTCGAATGGGTGCATCTAGATAATCAAAACCTTCTTTTTGGATTCTATAGGTGATTTCAGAAGATACAGAAGCAAATGGCCATTGTTCTTCAACAATCACTAAACGATTTGTTTTCTTTACACTTTCTAAAATAGTTTCCCAGTCCAAAGGTCTGATGGTTCTTAAATCAATTACTTCGGCACTAATGCCTTCTTTCTCTAATTCAGTTGCAGCACCTAATGCTACTTTCATCATTTTATTGAAAGAAACAATGGTAACATCAGTACCATGTTTTTTAATATCTGCCTTCCCTAATGGGATATAATATTCTTCTTCAGGAACATCAGACTTATCTCCATACATCACTTCACTTTCCAAAAACATGATTGGATCTTCTTCGTAGCGAATGGCTTGTTTTAATAAACCTTTTGCATCATACCCATTGGATGGAGATACTACTTTCAAGCCTGGAATATTTGCTAAAAAACTTTCAAATGCAGTAGAGTGTTGTGCCCCTAATTGACCAGCACTTCCATTGGGACCTCTCATCACAATTGGACATCCAATTTGACCACCACTCATNGCCAACATTTTACTAGCNGTATTCAAGATCTGATCCAATGGCAAAACAGCAAAATTCCATGTCATGAATTCAACGATTGGTCTTAAACCATTTTGAGCCGCACCTACAGCTACCGCTGCAAAACCCAATTCTGATATAGGGGTGTCAATAATTCTTTTTGGACCAAACTCAGCCAACATACCTTGACTTACCTTGTAAGCCCCATTGTATTCAGCTACTTCTTCTCCCATCAAAAGCACACGTTCGTCTCTTCTCATTTCTTCATTCATGGCTTCACGAAGGGCTTCTCTAAAGGCTATAGATCGCATGGATATTCCAGTTTTAATTTGAGTAGCAAAAATAGTATTTTATAGAGGAAAAAAGTCCAGTTAGGGGCAAAAAAAATCCCTTCCCGAAAATCGGGAAGGGATTCGTAAGATAGTTGGGACTAACCCATCCTAGATATCTTACAATATATTATATGCAAAACTTACATAGTATAATCCACCAATTGCAGGATTACCAAATGCAGTTCTGTAATAATGGTTCATGATATTTGTACC
>Ga0063231_10000627_pt1 | contig 10070 bp, 7 predicted proteins | sample LauGreSu1BDMLBSD_2_FD_56231 | JGI IMG/M metagenome (GOLD analysis project Ga0063231, IMG submission 56231) | Freshwater lake microbial communities from Lake Michigan, USA - Su13.BD.MLB.SD v2 (version 2) | ecosystem: Environmental > Aquatic > Freshwater > Lake | place: Lake Michigan, USA...
CCCATAACTACTTCTACTACGACCATTAAGCCGGCTGATCCTGTTGTTAAACCAATTCCTACATTAGCAACACCAGGGGCTGCAACTGTTGAACCTTTGCGTGGAGTAGCAGCAAGGGTTGTGCAATCCATGGAGGGCTCACTCTCTGTACCAACTGCAACAAGTGTTCGAGTAGTTCCTGCAAAATTAATGATTGATAATCGAACCGTCATAAACAATCACTTAAAACGTGGTCGAGGTGGAAAGGTTTCATTTACACACATAATTGGTTATGCAATGGTAAAAGCCCTTAGGGCAATGCCAGAGATGAATACTTTCTTTACAGATTTGGACGGAAAACCTGCTGTTGGTCATCCAGAACACATTAATTTAGGTATTGCAATTGATTTAGCAAAGCCAGATGGCTCCCGCCAATTATTAGTTCCCTCTATTAAAGGTTGTGAGGCCCTAGATTTTGCACAATTCTGGTCTGCCTATGAAGATATTGTGCGCAAAGCTAGAGCTGGTGCATTAACTGTTGAAGATTTTGCTGGCACAACAATCTCGCTTACAAATCCTGGAACTATCGGAACTGTTCACTCTGTACCAAGACTTGTGCAAGGTCAAGGTTTAATCCTTGGTGTTGGATCACTTAATTATCCTGCAGAATTTCATGGTGCAAATGAACAAGCTCTTGCTGATCTTGCAATTAGCAAGGTAGTAACAATTACTAGTACTTACGATCATAGAATTATTCAAGGCGCTCAATCTGGTGATTTTCTGCGCAGAATTCATGAGATTTTACTTGGTGAAGAGAACTTTTATGATGAAATTTTTGAAGCACTTCGAATTCCTTATGTTCCAATTCGCTGGGTTATTGACATACAGTTTGATAAAGATGATGATGTAAGTAAGACCGCTCGAGTTCAAAAATTAATCGATGCTTACCGCACCACTGGGCATTTAATGGCAGATGTTGAACCATTGTCTTATGTTCAAAGGTCACACCCTGATTTAGATGTTGTCTCCCATGGATTATCTCTTTGGGATTTAGATCGCGAGTTTGCAACTGGTGGCTTTGGTGGAAAGTCATTTATGAAGCTGCGCAGAATTTTAGGCGTGCTTCGTGACTCTTACTGTCGCACAATTGGCGTGGAGTATATGTACATTGCAAATCCAGCCGAACGTAAATGGATGCAGGAAAGAATGGAAGTCGGTGCACCAAGAACTCCCCGTGATGAACAGTTAAGAATTCTACGCAAGTTAAACAGTGCAGAGGCATTTGAAACATTTTTACAAACTAAGTACGTTGGACAAAAGAGATTTTCTCTAGAAGGTGGTGAGTCTGTAATACCAGTGTTNGANGCAATTATTTCNTCTGCTGCTGAGGCTGGTTTAGATGAAGTTTGTGTCGGTATGCCACANAGAGGTCGATTAAATATATTAGCAAATATTGCAGGAAAATCTTATGGGCAGATATTCCAAGAGTTTGAAGGAAATTATCATGATAACGAAGTTCATGGTTCAGGAGATGTTAAGTACCACTTAGGTACAAAGGGAACTTTTGTATCAGAGTCTGGCGCTAAGACAAAGATTTATTTAGCTGCTAACCCTTCACATTTAGAGGCTGTCAATCCAGTGCTAGAAGGAATTGTTAGAGCTAAACAAGATAAATTAAGAGCAGCTGCTGGTGATACTTCTGTTGATGAGCAATCCTCATTCCCAGTAATGCCAATACTTCTGCATGGTGATGCAGCATTTGCTGGTCAAGGAGTTGTTTCTGAAACGCTTTCACTCTCTCTCCTTAAAGGGTATAGAACTGGTGGAACTATTCACATTATTGTTAACAATCAAGTTGGCTTTACAACTTCACCTAGTGCAGCAAGATCTTCAACATATTCAACAGATATCGCAAAGATGATTCAGGCGCCTGTGTTTCATGTTAATGGCGATGATCCTGAGGCATGCGTACGAGTTGCCCGGGTTGCATTTGAATACCGCCAAACATTTAATAAAGATGTAGTGATAGACATGATTTGCTACCGCCGCCGCGGCCATAATGAGGGTGATGAACCAAGCTTTACACAGCCACTTATGTATAAATTAATTGACGCAAAAAGATCAACTCGAAAGCTATATACCGAAGCATTAATTGGTCGAGGCGATATTACAGTTGAAGAGGCTGAAGAAGTATTGCGCGATTACCAGCAACAATTAGAGGGAGTATTCACCTCTGTTCATAACACCGAACCTGAAAGTGATCCAAGTTGGCGCCCACCAGTGGTACCAGCGCCAGCAACAGTTAATACTTCAGTAGCAGAGGATCAACTTCGTAAAATTGCATCAACACAATCATCAATTCCATCTGATTTCACAGTNCATCCAAAANTATTGCCGCAATTACTTAAACGAGTTGAAATGTTAGATGAATCTACAGTTGATTGGGCAACTGGTGAGATGTTTGCGTTTGGTTCATTACTACTAGAGGGTCATCCAGTTCGAATGAGCGGACAAGATGTTCGAAGAGGCACATTTAGTAATCGCCATGCTGTGGTTATAGACAAAGAAAACGGTAAAGAGTTATTCCCGCTTCGCTCACTTGTTAAAGATCCAAATCAATTCCATATTTATGACTCATTACTTTCTGAGTACGCAGTGATGGGCTTTGAGTATGGGTATTCTGTTGAGCGAGATAATGCATTAGTAATTTGGGAAGCACAATTTGGTGACTTTGCTAATGGTGCTCAAACAGTAATAGATGAATTTATTTCATCTGCACTCCAAAAATGGGGCGAGCGATCATCGGTAGTTCTACTTTTACCTCACGGCTATGAAGGACAAGGTCCTGATCATTCATCTGGNCGTATNGAAAGATTTTTAGCNCTATGNGCTGAGCAAAACATGACTGTTGCTCAACCATCTACTCCAGCTTCTTATTTCCACCTACTTCGCTGGCATATGAAAAATCCAGCACGCCGGCCGCTAATAGTTTTTGAACCAAAGTCAATGTTAAGACTAAAGGCTGCTGCAAGTGGATTAAAAGATTTTACAAGTGGAACGTTTAAACCATTAATTCCTGATGATAAAGTTGTTAACTCCACACGCTTGATTTTTACCTCTGGAAAAGTTTATTACGACTTAATTGCTGAGCGTGAGAAATTAGGTGAGCACTCAACTGCGATTGTTAGAGTTGAACAGTTATACCCTCTTCCAATTGAGGAGATGATTGCTGAAGCAAAGAAGCATTCAAAAGCAACATTACTTTGGGTACAAGATGAACCGGCTAACCAAGGTCCTTGGCCATTTATTGCTCTTGCAGCAGCTGAAGCATTTGTTGCTCATGAGGAATTAACTGGTAGAAGTATTCGTAGAGTTTCAAGACGTGCTACGGCAAGTCCTGCGACTGGAAATCATCATTTGCATGAGGAAGAAGAGAAGGCGTTAATGACAGAGGCCTTTACTCGGTAATCACCCTTTTCGGTATCTAAGTAATACCTTTCCAACAAACTTATCTGCCTCAAGCCATCCCCAACTTCTTGAATCATTACTTTCTTTATTATCACCTTCAACCCAGTACCTAATAACTCCATTCTCTATTTGCGTTTCTTTCAAACGCTTTAACAACTTAACTCCTTCTCGATTGGGGTCCTGAATAAGGTAAACCTGACCAATCGATAAGGTGTGCGGTTGACCACTAAATGAACGGATAAGCAAGAAATCCCCCTGGTTGTAGGCAGGCGACATTGAATTACCTGAAACACCTACTGTGCTAAACCCGAACATGAAGAGTATTCTCCCACTAATAAATAATTTATTTTAAACCAAGGAGAGAAAATGCTCGATTCATTACTTAAGTTAATTACTCCAAAAGAGAGCGTCTATGCCCATTGCGATCTACCTTGTGGNGTTTATGACCCAGCGCAAGCCAAGATAGAGGCACAATCNGTTAAGGCTTGTATGGAAAAGTATGCAAGTAGCAGTGATGCAGATTTTAAATCTCGTGCGGTCGCAATTAAGGAAGAGCGATCTGAGTTAGTTAAGCATCACTTATGGGTTTTATGGACAGATTACTTTAAGCCAAATCATTTTGAAGCATATCCGCAGCTTCATACATTATTTAATGAAGCAACTAAACTTGCTGGTGCTGGTGGCAGCAAGGGAACCAATGATGTTGCAGTTGCAGATAAATTAATTAAGAAAATTGATGAAATTTCTGAGATATTCTGGGCAACTAAAAAGTAATTAACTTAGAAGTGGTTAGTGGCTTAGAAATTTAAGCTACTAGCCACTTTTTTTTCGCTAACAGATACCCCTTTTTCTGCCATCATGGTTTCGGCTGCAACTCTTGCCATNAATGAAACTCGTTCGACAAACTTGCGCGTTATAAGTCCAGTTGCAATTAATCTTGCAACTTGATGAACTTCAACCTCAAATCTAAGTATGTTTTCATCAAAACCAAGACATCTAGCTGTTGCATGTATTTCAATTCCTACACCCGCTGCTCCTGTGATGTCTATCTGCGAACTAGTGGTTACAGTAGTTTCGCCAAAATCTAAAAACTCAATTATCGCAGTACTACATGCGCTCTCCATCAGAGATAACAATTGATTTGAACCCACAACTGGTAAATCATTTACGCCTTGCGCAACTGATGTGTCACCAGGGCGAATGCTCATGGTTGCCATTCCGATTACGCCAATGACTTGTTCAGCTTTCATAATCACAAGGCTAGTGATTAAGTAATTACTCCAGCGGGAACTGCCTGCGGATTTCGCTAGTTATTTCGATTTGTGTGGTGCCTTCTGCGCTAATTTCCGTATAAGTTGTTTGGGTATAGGTAATTTCTGTGACTTCCTGAGAATCACCTGCCTGCAGCATTTGATCGTAAAGATCCTGAGTTTGCTGATTAATCCGATTACATAACTCCTCTGGTGCTGATTCAATTAGGGAGTTACACAAAAGATTTTTCATGAGAGTTAGTGTGGCATTTTCGCGCTCCATATGAGTCCGACAAGATGGGCACTGACCAAAATGTATTTCAACTTCACTTAACTGATCGGTGTCAAAGATTTCATGATCAATATAAAGCACAATATTTGGCAAAACTTGCTCACAAGGAATTAAATTATTTTGATTAAAATTCATGCTTGATCACCTGCTTTATCTTTTCCATAACCACGATCTTTTGCATACTCAGCAAGTGAGGCTCTTAATAACTTACGACCACGATGTAATCTAGACATAACTGTTCCAGTTGGAACACCCATAATTTCTGCAACCTCTTTATATGCAAATCCTTCAACATCAGATAAATACACAGCCATTCTAAACTCATCTGGCATTTGGGCTAATGCTTCTTTAATATCTTTATCAGCAATATTTTCAAGTACTTCATCTTCGGCAGATTTTCCTTGATCACTTGTGTGTGATGAAGCCTTTGCAATTTGCCAATCTTCTATCTCACCATTGGAGATTAACGGCCTTCGTTGATCTTTTCGATAGTTATTAATAAATGTAGTTGTAAGAATTCGATATAACCAAGCTTTTAAATTTGTACCAGGTTCAAACTGATGAAAACTTGTGAATGCTTTTGCATATGTGTCTTGAACTAAATCTTGAGCATCATGAGAATTCTTTGTATAGCGAAGTGCAGCTCCATAAAGTTGTGAAGTAAAAACTAGGGCATCTTTTTCAAACCTTGCCTTGCGCTGGGCTAAGGTTTCTTTCTCTCGATTAACTACTGCTGGCAATAACTCTTCATTACTCATTTGGGACAAGGCTACCTCGAAAGCACTTTTTGGCATGGGATCGTATTTTTTATTTTGGCTTGTACTAGGACGCAGCGCATGCATATATATAAAACCTGCCATCTAGCCAATTTATTCCCGCCAGCCACTGGCTTATCCCGCTTAAATACCTGATTTACTCAAGTAGGCGGAAGGTAGACTGGGACATATGACTAATTGGAATGCACCGTTTAGAAGTAAGTTAACTTCATCTGCGGCAAACCCGATTAATTCAAGGGTGATTATTCCAGGTTCGAAATCAGTTACAAATAGAGCGCTAATCCTTGCCGCTATTGCTAAAACTCCATCAAGATTACGTAGACCACTTTCTTCTAGAGATGCCGATTTAATGGTTAAAGGCTTACGCACTCTAGGTTGTGAGATCGATGAGATAAAAACTGATGATGGATTTGATTATCAAATCACACCAAAAAAACTTACTGGACCAACCCAAATTGACGTTGGTAATGCTGGAACTGTTATGCGTTTTCTGCCCCCAATTGCTTGCCTTGCAAATGGCTTAATCCATTTTGATGGTGACGCCAGATCTCATGAACGACCACTTGCACCATTGATAAGTGCGCTTGAGCAATTAGGAGTTTCGATAGAGCATAACAATAAGTATCGCTTACCAGTAACAATTAATGGATCTGGCAAAGTAAAAGGTGGATTAGTAGAAATAGATGCAAGTGCATCTAGTCAATTTGTTTCAGCATTGCTTCTGCTTGGGCCCGCAACAGAGCAAGGGATTACTGTTAAGCACACTGGTGCATCACTACCGTCAATGCCACATATTGAAATGACTATTCAAATGATCCGAGCTTTTGGTGGGCAGGTTGAAGTAAATAAAAATAGTTGGAGTGTTAAATCCGGAGAATTAGTGGGACAAGACTTGGTAATTGAACCCGACTTATCAAATGCGGCACCATTTATGGCAGCTGCAATGATTTGTGGTGGAAGTGTTGAAATAGCGGATTGGCCAAAGTTAACAACACAACCAGGTGATCAACTTCGAGATATATTTAAAAAAATGGGTGCAAAAATTGAAGTAAGTAACTCCGGTTTGAAAATTAGTGGAACTGGAAAACTAATCGGGATAGATATAGATCTTCATGATGTTGGTGAGTTAACACCATCAATAGCAGCGCTAGCTTGCTTAGCCGATTCACCTTCCACGCTTAGAGGTATCGCTCACCTTCGACTACATGAAACAGATCGACTCACAGCACTTGCCACTGAAATTAATAATCTTGGTGGCTCTGTAACTGAAGGTCCAGGTGAGTTACTAATTAAGCCGGCCACACTTAAATCATCACAAATTTTTAAAAGCTATGAAGACCATCGCATGGCAACCGCTGGCGCAATTATTGGGTTAGCTGTTGACGGTGTGGTTGTAGAAAATATTGAAACAACTAAGAAAACACTGCCTGATTTTCCTGGTATGTGGCAGGGAATGCTTGATGGTTAGACAGAAGAAAAATTGGGATGAAGACGATGTTCGAATCAATAAATCACGACAGTTCGGCTCCAGTAATAAAACAAGACCAAGAACTAAAGACCGTCCGGATTACTCAAAAGCACAAACTGCAACAATTATTGAAGTTGATAGAGGTCGCGTCCAATGTTTAATTGAATCTGGTGCTAATAAAACAATTATTACTGCCATGAAGGCTCGTGAACTTGGGAAAAAATCAGTAGTAGTTGGTGATTTGGTTTCAGTGGTCGGAGATATATCAGGTGCAGAAGGCTCACTTGCCCGAGTGGTGTCAGTTTTAGCAAGGAAAAATTCTCTTACAAGAACCATTGATGATCATGCAAATGATGAGAGAGTGATCGTGGCAAATATCGATCAGATGGCGATCGTAATTGCTACTGCTAATCCAGAACCACGAGAAGGTTTTGTCGATCGTGCATTGGTGGTTGCATATGACCAAGGAATTGAACCAATCATAATTATGACTAAACAGGATATTGGTAATGGTGATGAATTTTTGGAAACCTATAAAGATCTTGATATTAAGATTTTTAAAGTTGATAAATCATCAGATTTAGGAAAATTACAGAAAGCTTTAATCAACAAAATTACAGTCTTAATTGGTCACTCAGGTGTTGGTAAATCTACATTGGTTAATAATCTGCTAGCTAGTTCTAAAAATAAATCAGTTGCTGTTGGCGATGAATCTAAGCACCGTGCAACTGGTGATGTTAATGAGGTGACTGGCAGGGGTCGCCATACTTCTTCTAGCGCAATTGCACTGCCACTCTCCTCTTCGTTTGATGGTGAAAATTTCGGTTGGATTATCGATACCCCAGGTGTTAGATCATTTGGAATCGCACATGTTCAACCATCGAGAGTTATTTCAGCTTTTCCGGAATTTACTAAGGCAATTTCACACTGCCCGAAAAACTGCTCTCATAATGAAGCAACTTGTGCATTAAATGATTGGCCAGGCTTCACAAACCAAAATTTGGCAAGGCTTGAAAGCTTACGTAGAGTTTTATCGGTTAAATAGAAAAAAGAGTAACCTGACCACTATGAGTTCAGCGATTGCACAAAATGAGGGTAAAAACCGCCAAGTAGATTTACATCTAACTGGTATGACTTGCTCTTCATGTGTTAGCACCATTGAAAGCGCTCTAAACAAAGTACCAGGTGTTAAAGCTGTAGTTAATCTAGCGATGGAATCAGCCCATGTAATTGCACCATTAAATATCTCAGAGCAAGATCTAATAACAGCAGTCAGTAAGGCTGGATATAAGGCCACTGCATTTAAGGGTGAGCGTGAATCATTTGAAAAATCTAATCGCCTTGGATTTAGAGTCTTTCTAACCCTACTTTTAACCGCTCCAGTGATCCTAATTTCAATGTTTGATAGCTGGCATGAACAAATAGATAAGCAACTTAATAATTCACTTGATCAAGCTAACAACTTAATTAATAATCTTGGCATTTCACTAGTAATTGGATACCCAATAGCTCCAATTACAACCTGGTTCTTAATCGGATTATCAGTTCCTGTTGTAATCATTCTTGCATGGCCAATTCACAGAGCTGCAATAAAAAATCTTAAAAATCCAACTATGGACACTCTAGTTTCCCTTGGATCATTAATTTCACTTGGTTGGAGTATTTATTCAGCAGCAACATATCAAGTAGACAGCCAAGAGATGCCAGTACTTTATGTTGAAGTTTCTTCTGCGGTGATTTTCTTTGTAATGTTGGGTCGTTATCTTGAATACCGTGCAAAGCGCAAAGCAGGATCAGCTCTCTCACACCTATTTAAATTAGCCGCCGCTCAAGTGGAGGTTAAAAGGTCTGATCGAAATGAAGTAATTCCCATTGATCAATTACAAGTTGGTGATGTTTTTATTGTGAAACCTGGTGAAGTTATTGCAACTGATGGGCAAGTTATTTCAGGCTTTAGCACAATTAATAATGCTTTTTTGACTGGCGAAGTAATACCAGTTGAGATCTCTGTTGGTAGTTTGGTTTATGCAGGAGCAATTAACAATAATGGAAACTTAGTTGTAAGGGCGATGCGAATAGGATCTGATACGGAATTAGCAAGAATAACTAGAATGGTTTTAGCGGCTCAAATAGAAAAAGCGCCAGTACAACAATTAGCAGATCGTATAAGTAGAGTTTTTGTTCCAGTCGTATTAGTGCTTGCTATTGCTACTTTCTTTACCTGGTATTTAACAGGCACCGATATTGCACTTTCAATCACAACTGCAGTTGCAGTATTAGTAATCGCCTGTCCATGTGCACTTGGCTTAGCAACACCGATTGCCCTTCTAGTTGCATCTGGTAAAGCCGCAAAATCAGGCATAGTAATTAGATCACCGAGATCTATTGAAAAAGCGGTTGGCATTACTGATGTAGTTTTTGATAAAACTGGCACGATTACAAGTGGACAAATGGTTTTACAGCAGATGGTGTTAATTAATAATCCACTTTCTACACCTAGTACTGCAATTGCAACCTCTGATTTAATGAGTTATGCATTAACCCTGGAGAGTATGGATTCACATCCAGTCGCCTCTGCAATTGCTAGCTCACTTTTAAAACAAGGAGTGGGAGTATTTACTGCAACTGATTTTGAACATACACCTGGTTCTGGCGTTGCTGCTCGAGTGCAATCCTTAAACTCATCCGATGCTAAGGCTGTTCTAATCGGTTCACCACTATCAATTGCACGCAGCACAACTGAATTTTCACCTGAATTAAGTAAAGCCATCGAATCAGCTACATCACGAGCAAACTCAATTGCAGTGTTGGCAATTGATGGTTTGGCCTATGGTGTC
>Ga0063231_10000629_pt1 | contig 10059 bp, 8 predicted proteins | sample LauGreSu1BDMLBSD_2_FD_56231 | JGI IMG/M metagenome (GOLD analysis project Ga0063231, IMG submission 56231) | Freshwater lake microbial communities from Lake Michigan, USA - Su13.BD.MLB.SD v2 (version 2) | ecosystem: Environmental > Aquatic > Freshwater > Lake | place: Lake Michigan, USA...
CACCAAAGGGCTGTCGCCAGTTCCAATTAGATTTTTTAGTCCAGCCAGATTCGTAGATATAGCCGCCGCCTTCTTGCTCGGCTCGGCTNANAAATCNGNTNGNNTTTGCAGCAGTCTTCACCTGGCCGATGGTTACCTCGTGGAGGTCCCATTCAATACCGTGGATCTTGGCGGTCGCCCCGATTGCTGGGCTCTGGGCCTGTGCGATGGCTGGAGAGCTTGCCGCAACACCCAATGCCATCAGTGGGAGCACTCGGTAAAGCGTGCTGCGCAAGTAGCGTCCGACCCGCATAAAAGCCATGCAAATTATGACAGCTGGGTACGGAGTTTCTTTAGGGCAGCTGCCTCAATCTGCCGCACGCGCTCTGCAGAGATTCCGAATTTTGCAGCCAGGTCGTGCAAGGTGACATTGCTTTCATCTTCTTCGCGCAGCCACCGGGCAGTGACAATCTCGCGGCTCCGTGCATCAAGCGACTGCAGGGCCCGCAATAAGCCTTCTGATTGCAAGGCCTGCGATTGGGAGGCCTCAACCATCTGTGCCGGATCGGCATCGCTTGCTGCAAGGTAGGCGATCGGCGCATAGGTCTCTTCGCCGTCTTCAATGCGGCCTTCGATTGCGACATCGCCGCCCGACATTCGTTGGTCCATCTCCATGACATCGCGCGCAGGAACGTTCAGGTATTTGGCAATCGTGTTGGCCTGATCTTCCGAGACGCCATCCTGCACACCCAGCGATTGCTTAAGCGAGCGGAGATTAAAAAATAACTTCCGTTGTGCCTTGGTGGTGGCAACCTTTACCAACTGCCAGTTGCGCAGAATATATTCATGGATTTCTGCCTTGATCCAGAGCATCGCAAACGAGACCAGCCGAACCCCCCGGGTAGGGTCAAAGCGTTTGACGGCCTTCATCAGGCCGATATTGCCTTCCTGGATTAGGTCAGCCTGGGGCAGGCCATAGCCCTTGAATTGTCGGGAAACCGCGACAACAAGCCGAAGATGAGACAGCACTAGTTCGCGGGCGGATTCCAGATCATTGAGGGTTCGAAAGCGCAGGGCGAGCTCTTCCTCGCGCGCCTGACTCAGCATAGGAAACTGCTGAACGGCCCGTACATAGGCGTCCAGATTCCCTCCTGGCGTGAGCGCCAGGGCGGTTAAGGCGTTATCGGCAGCGATGGCCTGTGCAGTCATATGCAAAAACCCCCTTATCTCTGAGCAATAGACCCATTTTAGCACTCTAGGTTCCCGAGTGCTAAGGGGGTCCGGTGTGGATTTTACTTCCCCCCNAGGGGTTCCCGCCCTCTGCCTTTTTGACCTACTATCGCGTCTCTATTTTTGGGAAGGGCGCTGCTATGAAGTTCCGGTTTCCTGTGGTGATCATCGATGAAGATTTCCGCTCCGAGAATGTCTCGGGCCTTGGGATCCGCGCACTCGCATCGGCCTTTGAAAAAGAGGGTACGGAAGTCTTGGGCGTGACCAGTTATGGCGACCTCTCCCAATTCGCCCAGCAGCAAAGCCGCGCCTCAGCGTTCATTCTCTCCATCGATGATGAGGAGTTCGGCGCCGGATCAAAGGAAGAGATCGATGCGGCGTTAAAGAACCTCCGAGCATTTGTAGGTGAAATTCGGTTTCGCAATGCTGAGATCCCAATCTACATCTATGGCGAAACCCGCACCTCACGCCACATTCCTAACGATGTTCTGCGCGAGCTCCACGGCTTTATTCATATGTTTGAAGATACGCCGGAGTTCGTGGCCCGCCATATTCTGCGTGAGGTTAAATCCTATATGGACTCCCTGGCGCCACCATTTTTCCGCGCCTTATTGGAATACGCTCAGGATGGCTCGTACTCTTGGCACTGTCCGGGGCACTCGGGCGGAGTCGCATTTCTCAAGTCGCCCGTGGGTCAGATGTTTCACCAGTTCTTTGGCGAGAACATGCTGCGGGCGGATGTCTGCAACGCGGTGGATGAACTTGGCCAGCTCTTAGATCACACCGGCCCAGTTGCGGCATCCGAGCGAAATGCCGCCCGAATTTTCAATGCCGACCACTGCTTTTTTGTGACCAACGGTACCTCCACCTCAAATAAAATTGTCTGGCACTCCTCGGTTGCGCCTGGCGATATTGTTGTGGTTGATCGCAACTGCCACAAGAGCGTCCTGCACGCGATCATCATGACGGGTGCGATCCCGGTATTTCTGATGCCCACCCGAAATCACCTCGGAATCATCGGCCCAATTCCGCTCAACGAGTTCCGGCCCGAAACAATTCAAAAGAAAATCGAGGCCAACCCCTTTGCCCGCGAGGCCTTAAAGGCAGGTAATGGTCGGGCAAAGCCACGCATCCTCACCATCACCCAGAGCACCTATGACGGCGTGCTCTATAACGTTGAAATGATTAAAGAGGTGCTTGCAACCTCAATTGATACATTACATTTTGATGAGGCCTGGATTCCGCATGCGGCCTTCCATGATTTCTACAAAAACATGCACGCCATTGGCAAGGATCGCCCCAGGCCCCGCGACCCCTTGGTATTTTCAACCCAATCAATTCACAAGCTATTGGCGGGCCTATCCCAGGCCTCACAGATTCTGGTGCAGGAATCAGAGACCCGAACATTGGATCGGGATATTTTCAATGAAGCGTATTTGATGCACACCTCAACGAGCCCGCAGTATTCGATCATCGCCTCACTTGATGTCGCTGCAGCCATGATGGAGCCCCCGGGCGGTACTGCCTTGGTGGAAGAGTCGATCGTTGAGGCGCTCGATTTCCGGCGTGCTATGCGTAAGGTCGATGAAGAGTTTGGTGCGGATTGGTGGTTNAAGGTCTGGGGCCCAGAAGACATCACTGCCGACACNCATGGCATGGCCAATCGTGGCGATTGGGAGTTAAAACCCGATGATGATTGGCACGGNTTCGACGGGCTCGTGCCGGGCTTTAACATGCTCGACCCGATCAAGTCGACGGTGATTACACCGGGCTTAAATATTAAAGGCGAGTTTGATGCCCGCGGTATTCCTGCATCAATCGTTACCAAGTATCTCTCTGAACATGGCGTGATCGTTGAGAAGACAGGCCTTTATTCATTTTTCATCATGTTCACAATCGGCATCACCAAAGGCCGCTGGAACACGCTGCTCACCGCGCTTCAGCAATTCAAAGATGATTACGATAAGAACCAGCCCATGTGGCGCGTTCTGCCTGAGTTCTGTGCCAAGCAGCCGCGTTATGAACGCGTGGGCTTAGCCGATCTATGCCAGCAGCTGCACGACATGTATAAGGCTGGCGATATTGCCCGCCTCACCACGGAGATGTATCTCTCCAACATGAGCCCCGCGATGAAGCCGGCGGAGGCCTTTGCCTGTCTGGCGCATCGTAAAACCGAGCGGGTTGCCATTGATGATCTCGAAGGTCGCATCACCACGAGTCTTCTCACGCCCTATCCGCCTGGCATACCCTTGCTCATTCCCGGTGAGCGATTTAACAAAACGATTATTCAGTACCTGCAGTTTGCTCGCGGATTTAATGAGAAATTTCCGGGCTTTGAGGCCGATATCCATGGCCTAGTACAGCAGGAAGTCGAGGGTAAGGTCGAGTACTTTGTGGATTGCGCACCGCGTTAGAGCGCGCCTTATAGATCACCTACAAGCGCCAAAGCAAAGGCCCGCGCATCAAAGGGCTGTAAATCCTCGATGGCCTCTCCCACCCCGATGTACTGCACTGGGATGGGCCGTTGTTTTGCGATTGCAAGTAGCACGCCACCCTTTGCTGTTCCGTCGAGCTTGGTCACAATGAGCCCCGTGAGCCCCAAGGCATCGTCAAAGGCCTTGACCTGAGCAATGGCATTCTGTCCGGTGCCACCATCAATCACGAGCCAGATTTCGTGGGGCGCATCGACCAAGGCCTTGGCCATGACCCGCTTAACCTTTTTTAGCTCCTCCATCAGATGGAGCTGTGTCGGCAGACGGCCTGCGGTATCGATGAGCACGATGTCTACCCCTCGGGCGACTCCAGCGCTAACGCAGTCGAAGGCAACGGCTGCAGGGTCGCCCTGGGTCTGCGAGATCACATCGACTGCATTGCGCTCGCCCCAGACAATCAATTGCTCCCGGGCGGCCGCCCGAAAGGTGTCGCCTGCGCCGAGCAGAATCTTTTTACCCTCGGCCTTCCATGTATGGGCCAGCTTTCCGATTGAGGTTGTTTTTCCGGCCCCATTAACCCCAGCCACCATCACGACTTTTGGCAGCCGGTTAGTCTCTGTTTCTGAGACGATCAGTGGGCTCAGCGCGCGTGTAATGCAGTCTGCAACCACCGCCTGGAGGGCTTCGGCGGGGCTATCGTTATTGAGGCTGCGAGCCTTTACTTCTTGGCGAATATTGGCCAGAAGTTCTTGGGTGGCGAATGTTCCCGCATCGGCCGTGAGTAGGGCGGTTTCGACATCGTCAAACCAGGCATCATCGAGCCTGCGGCCCGCAAAGATTGCACCAAGGTGAGCCCGTGTCTTGGTGAGGCCCTCTTTGAGACGGCCAAGTCTTAAGCGATCAAGGGCTCGGCCTAGGCCCAGGAAACCACTCATGGGTTTGGCAGTCTGTTAGCGTGTGGCGTCATGGGCTGGATTCTATCGCCTGATATTGCGCCGGCTGGTGTTTGCCGCGAGGGCATTATTTTTTTCGTTTACGAGGTGAGGCAGTATGACAATCGGGTTTAGATTTAAAGAGCGCGCGCAGCGGGCTGCCGGGGTTATCGTGGGCCTCATCGGGGTACTGCTCACACCGACCCTATGGGCCAGTACAAGCCAGCCTACACTGGATCAGACCCTTGCCAATGGATTGCGGGTCTTGGTCTATGAAAACCGTCGTGCGCCGACCGCACTGCATATGGTCTGGGTAAAGGCGGGATCGATTGATGAATCCAGTGGTGCAACTGGCCTTGCCCATGTTCTCGAGCACATGATGTTTAAAGGCACCAAAACCCTTGCGCCGGGAGAATTCAGCAGGCGCATTGCAGCCCTTGGTGGGCGGGAGAATGCCTTCACCGCAAAAGATTACACCGGGTATTTTCAACAGGTTCACAGGGATTCTCTGCGCGAGGTCATGCGGCTAGAAGCTGAACGTCAACGATTCCTAAAAATCGACGAGGCAGAGTTCAAAAAAGAAATCCAGGTCGTGATGGAAGAGCGTCGGCTGCGCACCGACGATAACCCGAGCAGTCTTGCCCACGAGATGCTCGTGAGTCAGGCCTTCCAGGTAAGCCCCGTACGCAACCCCATTATTGGTTGGATGAACGATCTCGAAAACCTCACGATTCATGATGTCCGTCAGTGGTACGCCACCTGGTATGCGCCTAACAATCTGATTCTCGTGGTTGCAGGTGATGTCAAAGCACAGGAGGTTCTCGCCTGGGCCAAGGAGTTTTATGGCTCGATGAAGGCAAGACCGCTGCCCACAAGAAAACCGCAGTCCGAGCCTGAGCAAAATGGTGTACGTCGTGTAGCACTCAAGGCGCCTGCACAGAACGCATTTCTAATGCTGGCCTATAAGGCACCCACACTTCGAGAAAGTCTCGGCCCGCTGGGTGTGACGCAGACTGCAGCGCGAGATCTCGTGGCCTTAGATGTCCTCAGCACTCTCTTAGATGACCCCGGAACGGGCAGGCTTACCAAGCGACTCGTGCAGCAGGAGCGCAGCGCAATCTCGGTGGGTGCCGGCAGCGAGGGTATCAGCCGCGGGCCCGGGCTTTTTTATATTGATGTCACTGCCTCGCCTGGCGTGACCCTGCCCTCACTGGAGGCCAAGGTCAAGCAAGAGATCGCCCGTATCGCCAAAGACGGCGTTGATGAACAAGAACTTACGCGCGTGAAACGACAGGCGAAGGCAAGCCAGGTCTTTCGACAGGATTCTGCATTTTCACTTGCGATGGAGGCGGCCCGGCTGCTGCTTGCTGGCCGCACACTTGCAGATTCAGATGCTTGGCTAACGGTGCTTGAGGATATTCGTAGTGATGATCTCAAGCGTGTTGCGGCACGCTACTTTATTGATGATCAGTTAACCGCATTAGAGTTTGAGCCGCTGCCGCTTGACGGCAGTGCCAAGCGTGGGAAGGCTCCTTCCGCCTTCGGTGCGAGCACAGGCACGCGACATTAAGGAGATGTGAGTTGAAACTGAATTACAACGCGACTGAGATGACCAGACTCCTTTTAAAAGCCCAGAGGGCTCTGCGTTGGGCCTTCTGTCTGGGCGCAGTGCTGATCACAACCACGACCGCATCGGCTGCCATTACACAGTGGGTTACGCCCTATGGCACGCAGGTCGTCTTTCTTGCTGCGAAAGAAATCCCGATGGTGGATGTCTCCATCGATCTCGATGCCGGCAGCCGCTGGGACCCAGAGGGCCGATCGGGTCTTGCATCAATGACACTGGCCATGCTCGCAAAGGGCGTTGCCGCGCAGTCGGGCCAGCCCGCACTTTCTGAAACAGCAATCAGCGAAGCATTTGCCGAGTTGGCTGCGCAGCGCGGCGGCAGTGTCTCGCTTGATCGGGCAACAATCACGCTGCGGGCTCTCGCTGATCGCGAGGTCCGACAATCTGCAGCGATGCTGGCATCGCGGCTGATGAACCATCCAGTCTTTGATGCCAATATTCTTGATCGCGAAAAACAACGCTCAATTGCCTCGATTCGGGAATCCATGACACAGCCTCAGTCGATTGCGACTAAGGCGTTATGGCAGTCGATGTATCCCAATCATCCCTACGGCCAGTCGTCAACACCGGAATCGATTGCAGCAATCACAGCAGATGATCTGGCAAGGTTTCATCAAACCTATTGGCAGCCCCAGCGGATGCGCATCACCATCGTAGGTGCCCTCTCTGAGGACGAGGCCAGAGAGTTGGTGGAGCGCTTAATGATCTATTCACCTAAGCAGGCTGCGGCGCCCTTGCGGCCGTCGATGCAGAAACCTGGTCCTGCTGTTAGCACCCAAAGCAGTGGGATGAGTTTAAAACGGCAGGCAATCCCACACCCCGCGACACAGAGCCATGTCTGGATGGGCCTGCCTGCACTCGCCCGTGATGATCCAGATTTCTTTGCAATCACGGTGGGCAATTACATCTTAGGTGGTGGTGGTTTTGTATCGAGGCTCACCGAAGAGATTCGTGAAAAGCGTGGGCTGTCTTACAGCGTATTTAGTGCCTTTCAGCCGCTGGTTCAGCCGGGTCCATTTCTAATTGGCCTGCAGACACAGAATGCGAAGGCTCCTCAAGCCCTATCGGTGGTAGAAGACACATTGCGGCGGTTTTTAAGAGATGGCCCCACGGAAAAAGAGCTCAGGGCAGCCAAGCAAAATCTGGTGGGTGGATTCGCGCTGCGTGTTGATTCCAACCGCAAGCTCCTCGATAACCTCGCACAGATTAATTATTACGACCTGCCGCTTGACTATCTGCAGACATGGACAAAGAAAGTCTCCGCCGTTAGTGCTGCAGATATACGCAAAGCGATGTCACGGGTGGTTCAGCTTGATCGTTTATCGGTTGTCGTGGTGGCGGGCCCAGAGGGATTCACACCGTAAGCAAGGGCTATGGGAGAGCTTCGTATTATTGGTGGCCAATGGAAGCGCACGCCCATCGTTGTGCATGATGCACGGGGATTGCGACCAACACCTGACCGTGTTCGTGAGACGCTTTTTAACTGGTTGGGCCAATGGATACATGGCTGGAACTGCCTTGATCTTTTTGCAGGCGCTGGAAGTCTTGGTCTTGAGGCGGGCTCGCGCGGTGCCGAGCGAGTGACGCTGGTGGAGATAAACCCTCAGGCCTGCCGCGCGCTTGAACAGATCATCATCAGGCTACAGGCGACCGATCGCCTAAAAGTCGTCAAATCCACAGCCGAGGATTTCCTGCGGGCCCAGTCAATACCCCAGCGTTTTGATCTGATTTTCATGGATCCGCCCTTTGCAAGCGGCCTGCTCGAGAAGACACTACCCCTGGCGCTTGAGCATCTAGCCCCAGAGGGCCTGATCTACGTGGAAACAGATCGACCCCTGTCGCCCGAGTGGGCTGCCCAGCACGGCCTCATCTGTCGGCGCGCAGACAAGGCGGGCGCGGTTCATTATCATCTGCTCCAACCGCGCTTTGCGGGAGAGGGAGAGCAAGATGATGAAAGCGGTTTATCCGGGAACCTTTGATCCGATGACACGGGGCCATGAAGACCTTGTCCGTCGGGCCAGTAAGCTATTTGATCGATTGATTGTTGGCGTTGCAGACAGCCGATCCAAGAAACCATTTTTCTCGATGCAAGAGCGTGTTGAGATTGCAACGGAAGTGCTTGGGCACTATCCCAATGTTGAGGTTGCGGGGTTCACCGGGCTTTTAAAAGATTTTGTTCGGGCCCATGAAGCAAAAGTAATTATCCGGGGTCTGCGGGCTGTCTCAGATTTTGAATATGAGTTTCAGATGGCTGGAATGAATCGCTACCTGTTACCCGACGTTGAAACACTCTTTCTCACGCCATCCGATCAATACCAGTTTATCTCGGGCACGATTGTGCGCGAGATCGCACAGTTGGGTGGTGATGTCAGTAAATTTGTATTTCCCTCGGTCGAGAAGTGGTTGGTCGAGCGGCTGACCAATCCAGGCCAAGAGTAGGTGGAGGCTTTGCGCAAAGAAACGGCCTCGGGGTGTTCATGGCGCTTCTAATCACCGATCAATGCATTAACTGCGATGTCTGTGAGCCAGTCTGCCCGAATACCGCGATCTCGATGGGTGAGGAGATCTATCAGATCGCGCCCGAGCGTTGTACCGAGTGTGTCGGGCACTTTGATGAGCCTCAATGCCAGGTGGTCTGCCCTGTCGCCTGTATTGAGATTAGCCCCAACTGGATTGAAACCAAGGATCAGCTGCTCGCTAAGGTGGCCGCGCTTGGAACGCTGTCGGCCGTAAAAAGCGATAATTGACGCTTTCGTTACTCTAAAGCGATCTTCATGGCTCTCCAATGCGGCATTGTCGGCCTGCCGAACGTCGGCAAATCAACTCTCTTTAATGCGCTCACCAAGGCCGGGATCGCGGCAGAGAACTATCCCTTCTGCACGATTGAGCCCAATGTCGGCATCGTCGAGGTTCCGGACTTACGACTTTCCGCGCTAGCCGCGATCGTCAAGCCTGAGCGCATCATGCCGGCCACCGTCGAGTTTGTAGACATTGCAGGCCTCGTGGCCGGGGCGAGTAAAGGGGAGGGCCTAGGCAATCAGTTTCTGGCCAATATTCGCGAAACGGATGCCATTGTGAATGTCGTTCGTTGTTTCGACGATGACAACGTGGTGCACGTCAACGGCAAGGTGGATCCGCTAGCCGATATCGAAACTATAGAAACAGAATTGGCCTTGGCTGACCTAGCGAATGTGGAAAAGCAGATCACCAAAACTGCAAAGCTCGCCAAATCAGGTAATGACAAAGAGGCTTCACGGCTATTGCCGGTGCTTGAGAAATGCCGTGCACAGCTTGATCAGGCCAGGCCCATTCGTGCATTAGGCTTAGACGCAGAAGAGAAGGCATTGATTCAACCTTTCTGCCTCATCACTGCAAAGCCCGCAATGTTTGTGGGCAATGTGGCCGAGAGCGGATTTAAAAATAATCCCTATCTTGAAAAACTCGAGGCCTATGCCAGGTCTCAGCATGCGCCCGTCGTTGCCATATGCGCAGCCATAGAGGCAGAGATCGGCGATATGCCCGACGAGGATAAGGCCGTGTTTCTGGCTGATATGGGAATGCAGGAGCCAGGGCTGAACCGGCTGATTCGCGCAGGATTTTCTCTGCTTGGATTACAGACCTACTTCACTGCAGGCGTAAAAGAGGTCCGCGCCTGGACGGTAAGAATTGGCGCGACAGCCCCCGCTGCTGCGGGCGTTATTCACACGGATTTTGAACGAGGGTTTATCCGTGCCGAGGTGATCGCCTATGACGACTTTATCGCCTGCAGGGGCGAGCATGGCGCCAAGGAGGCAGGCAAGATGCGGCTAGAAGGTAAGGAGTATCTAGTAAAAGATGGCGATGTCATGCACTTCCGGTT
>Ga0063231_10000630_pt1 | contig 10054 bp, 9 predicted proteins | sample LauGreSu1BDMLBSD_2_FD_56231 | JGI IMG/M metagenome (GOLD analysis project Ga0063231, IMG submission 56231) | Freshwater lake microbial communities from Lake Michigan, USA - Su13.BD.MLB.SD v2 (version 2) | ecosystem: Environmental > Aquatic > Freshwater > Lake | place: Lake Michigan, USA...
GCCTGTAGCCAATGTTCATCATCCCAAGTTCTTGTCGGATCAAACCGTTTTGTTTGAGTTCCACCTTAACCGCATATACACCTGATGCCGGAATGAGTTTATCGCTATCGTTCAGCGCAAGATTGGCGGTAGGAAAACCGAGCGTACGTCCAAGTTTATCGCCCTCAATAACTTCACCTTGCAGCCGGTAAGGGTAAGAAAGCAGGTTGTTTGCAGCAGCAAGATCCCCTTCCAGCAGTGCATGCCGGATATGGGTAGAACTGACCCTTGAGGCATCCAGCATCTTTTCAGGAATTTCAACAACGGTGTAACCGAAAGATTCACCTTTTTCTTTCAGGAGATCATAATCGCCAGTTCTTCCCTGTCCAAAACGGTGATCGTAGCCAATAACAATAACCTTGGGATGGAAAAGATCTACGAGGAATTTTTTAATATAATCGTCTGCCGACAATGCAGAAAAAGCAGTATCAAATGCAACTATGACCAAATGGTCAATACCAATGTGGTTGAAACGGTCGATGCGCTCCTCAAGGCTGGTGAGCAGGGCCGGGGCATCAGCATTGTTCAAAATCCTCCGTGGATGCGGATGAAAAGTGATCACAACGGTTTCTCCGTTCTNGGCATCGGCTTCAGATCTCAGCTTATCAAGAATGGCCGTATGTCCTGAATGTACCCCATCAAAAGTACCTATCGTCAACACNGCATTCCGAAAAGCGGGAAGATTGTCTATTTGAAAATGAACTTGCATAAGAAATGCGAAAATAATTCAATTGAAAGAATACTGCTCTTCTTGTTGAAATGATTTAATTATTGTCAATTCAGCGTTCTAAACTAAATTTGCGCATACCGCTGAATTCATGAGTTTATACCAGAAAAGAGGTGTTTCCGCCCAAAAGGAAGAAGTTCACGCAGCCATCCAGGATCTGGACCAAGGGTTATATGCCAATGCTTTTTGTAAAATTTATCCTGATTACCTGACCGGTGATGCAGATCATGTAAATGTCATGCATGCTGATGGTGCGGGAACAAAAAGCATCCTCGCTTATTTATATTGGAAGGAAACGGGCGACATTTCCGTTTGGCGCGGCATTGCCCAAGATGCAGTGGTGATGAACCTCGACGACCTGCTTTGCATAGGGGTATATGATAACATCATTTTCAATTCTACTATTGACAGGAACAAGCACCTGATCACAGGAGAAGTACTCAAAGAAATCATTGATGGCACCAGCGCGTTATTTGCCGATCTTGAAAAGATGGGCGTTAAAATACATTATCTGGGAGGCGAAACTGCCGATGTGGGTGATGTGGTGCGCACAGTAGCGGTCAATGGCACCATGACGGCGAGATGGCCCAAAAACAAGTTGGTTACCAACGATAAGATTGCCGTTGGTGATGTGATTGTTGGTCTATCCAGTGCAGGCAAAGCAAGCTATGAAACCGAATACAACAGCGGCATCGGCAGCAATGGACTGACAAGCGCCAGGCATGACATGTTTGCTAAAGTATATGCTGAAAAACATCCTGAATCCTTTGATCCCAATCTGCCCAATGAAGTAGTCTACATCGGCAAACATAAAATGACCGATCCAGTTGATGTGACTGGCTTTACTGTCAATGCAGGAAAAATGGTACTGAGCCCCACCAGAACATTNGCTCCCATCATCAGGGAAATACTGGAAACNGATTTTGATGCAGTACATGGCATGATTCATTGCAGTGGAGGTGGTCAAACCAAATGCCTCAAATACCTTCCTGCACCAATGCGGGTAGTAAAAGATAGTTTGTTTGATATCCCCCCAGTCTTTGATCTGATTCAAAAGGCCAGTGGCGCAGACAATAGGGAAATGCTGCAGGTTTTCAACATGGGATGTCGGATGGAAATTTATACCAATGAAAACAATGCCCAGAAAATGATTGATATTTCCCGGAAGTTTGGCGTTGATGCCAAAATCATCGGAAGGGTGGAGGAAGCAACCGAGAAATGCCTTGATGTTTACCTCAACAACGAAAAATTTACTTTCATACCTTAACGGTTTACCATGAGTGAAGCAGTTCTGTCCATTAAAAATGCCAATATCTACCAAGGAGACTCATTGATTCTCAGTGATGTGAATATTACTGTCTCAAAAAGTGAATTTGTTTACCTGGTGGGCAAAACCGGAACAGGAAAATCCAGTTTGCTCAAGACCTTGTACGGCGAATTGCCCCTCAAAAATGGTACAGCCAATGTTGCGGGGTTTGACCTGAAAGATCTTACTTGGAAAACCGTTCCTTTCCTGAGAAGGAACATTGGAATTGTGTTNCAGGATTTTCAATTGTTGACAGACAGGAATGTACACGACAACCTGAAATTTGTCTTGAGTGCCACAGGTTGGAAAGACGAAAAGGCAATTGAAGACAAAATTGACGAAGTGCTCGGAAAAGTAGGACTAAAAACAAAGGGTTTCAAATATCCTTATGAACTTTCCGGTGGAGAGCAGCAGCGCATCGATATTGCCAGGGCATTACTTAACTCTCCCAAGCTTATTTTGGCAGATGAGCCAACCGGCAACCTAGATCCCGAAACCACTGAAGAAATCATGAACCTGCTTTTTCAGATCAGCAAAGACCTGGGAACTGCTATTGTGATGGCTACGCACGACTATATCGTTATCAACAAATATCCTGCAAGGATGATCAGGACGGAAGGCGGAAAAGTCATTGACAATGCTAGTATAGCATCCTGATCAATGTATTGACTCCCTCTTCATTGTTGTATTTACCGTTAAGAAAAGAAGCCCTTGTTTCCTGTGCGGTTGCATCAAATGGTTGGTTGAACAATGTTTCTGTCATCAGGATGAATTCAGCATCGCTTCCAGCAATATGGCAGGTTGAATCCACGCCCAATCCACTAGCACCTTTGGTATTGGTCAACACATGTCGACCCAATGCAAGGGATTGATACAAAAGCCCTGTATTGCACTGCCCTACAAAGCTGGGCAGCAGGTTAACCTGCGCTTTTTTAATCAGGTCTTGTAATTCTTTTTCGGTTGGATCCGAAACAAGGCAGGTATGCAATTTTTCATGAGCAGCCTGTTCCATCTGATCAGATGGGTTGTCTCCAGCGATTACAAATGGAATCTCCAAAGTATTGAAAATATTTTTCAACAACCAATTGGCTGCATATGCATGTTCGGTTTTACTCAAATTACCATGGTAGAGGCAAAAGTTACCCGTTCCGGGCTGCGGCAACATAAAAGGCAATTCTATCAACTGGTCTATTATTGTATAAGCATCANGGTTTTTTGNTTGAATTGCNTTGTATTCGGATGAAACTGCAAATCGAATGGAGCCTGTTGATAGTTTCTTCATCAATTGGCCAAACCGGATAGATTCAACTGCATAAAAAAATTTCTGGCTTCCCCATGGGCATAGACGGCTCAAATCTTTGAAATGTGATTGTTCATTTCTCAACATCCTCACAACAATCTTTCTCTCTTGGATGAATGATGGATCCAAGAGGGGAGAAACAGTCTTCAAACCAGCAAACAGTATAGGGAAGCGGTCCGCTGACAGCCTTTTTACCAGGGATTTGTCAGACCTCGAGCTGACAGAATAGGGCAATGCCAGGGTATATCCCTTATGGCCCTGTTTCTTTGGGTAAAGGTGAAGTTCATGGCAAAAGGGTGCGAGGGTTTCAGGTTTTTCTTTTCCAAAACAATGCAAATGCAAAAGAATGCCTTGGGCATGCAATGCTTTGGTCAGAAAAACAAGTTCTTTCAAAATGCCTGAATCGGATGGCAATGGAACATCGTGCGCAACAATATGCAAATGTTTATCCACCATAGAATGTAAAATACATTTAAGGGTCAATTGTTCTTGCTACCTTCGAATAAATTTTAGAAAATGGTTGATCAAGATCAAAATTCAGACCTTTCTCCTGTACGTCCACGGTTCTTGACCATCTTGTGCTATCTCACGATTTTTGCCAGTACTTACATGATTTTCTCCGCCTTTTCTGGTCTTTCAGATCCTGAAAGCACAGTCAAGGCCATGACCAATAGCATGGAACAATGGGAATCAATCCTTCAGGATGCAGTTAAAAATGATCCCTCCGGCCAAACCAAAGTGGATGAACTCATGGGGGATATTTCCGCTTCAAACACTTCATCCAACATGAGAGATAACAGTTTTTTCTCATTGGTTTCCAACTTGTTAACATTGTTTGGTGCATTTCTCATGTTGCGCCTGAAAAAAAATGGACTCCGGCTTTATGTGCTTGGTAGCATCATTGCCGTGGTGGCTCCTTTGCTCGTTTTCGGATCAGACAACATCATGGGATTCTCCCTGGCACTCATGGCCGGACTGTCAGGGGCACTGTTCATTCTGCTTTATGCATTGAAAATGAAATACATGGAGTGATTGGGAAAGGTTTTTCCAATTGTATCAAATCTTTGTTTGTATTGATAAAAGCACTACCTTCGCAGCCAATTTTCCCGGCAAAATTAAAGATGAATTAAAATAAACTGAGATGTCAAGCGTAACAAAAGAAAAAAAGTCTTCTATCGTTGCTGAATTCGGTGGCAACCCAAAAAATACCGGATCTATCGAAGGTCAAATTGCTTTGCTTACTGAAGAAATCAACGAGATTTCAAAGCACCTCAAAGTAAACAAAAAAGATTTCTCTTCTAACAGGGGGTTGATGACAAAGGTTGGACGCCGCAAGAGATTGCTGATCTACCTGAGCAGAACCAATCTATTAGGATACCGTGCCCTCCTTGAGAAATTAGGGTTAAGGAAATAAAATAACTGAATCGTACTATTCCCAACACATTCTGTTGGGAATATTGCTTTTTGGAACACTCCAAAACATTATCATGCTACAACAACCATTTCAATCAAGCTTCGACCTTGGTAACGGTCGAATTGTTACAATAGAAACCGGAAGGCTTGCCCGTCAGGCTGATGGTTCAGTTACTGTAAGGCAAGGAAATTGCATCATTTTGGCAACAGTATGTGCCAACAAAGAACCACGTGAGGGTCAGGATTTCTTCCCCCTTTCAGTAGATTATCAAGAGAAATTCGCTTCAGCAGGAAGGATCCCAGGATCTTTCTTCAAGCGTGAAGGCCGTATCACTGATTCTGAAATTTTGATCAGCCGTTTGATCGATAGGGCACTCCGCCCACTTTTCCCTGAAGATTATCTTTGTGATGTTCAGGTATTGGTAAGCCTAATTTCATCAGATCCTGAAGTAATGCCGGATTCTTTGGCCTGTCTTGCTGCATCTGCAGCCCTCGCAGTGTCTAATATTCCGATCAAGGAAGTGATCTCTGAAGTACGTGTAGCCAGGGTAAATGGTTCATTCATCGTTAACCCAAGTAGGACTGAGCTTGCCTCCGCAGACATGGATTTCATGATTGGCGCCACTGCAAAGAACCTGATGATGGTTGAAGGTGAATCCAAGGAGTGTGTAGAAGCAGATGTTGTCAAGGCTCTTGAAATTGCCCATGATGCCATCCGTGTTCAAATCACTGCCCAGGAAGAACTCAGGCAAAAAGTGGGTGTTGAAGGAAAGCGTGATTACACCAAGCCTGCTACCAATGAAGAAATTCAACAAAAGGTCAATGAATTTGCTACCGAAAGGGTTTATGGCATTTCAAAGGCAGGAAGCAGCAAATACGACAGGAGCAAGGCCTACGATGAATTGAAAAAAGAAGTGGTTGCCATGCTTGGTGCAGAAGCTACCCCTGAACAAGTCAAACTGGCCAAAAAATATTACGAAGATCTCAAGTGGGATGTTGTCCGCAACATGATCCTTGACGACAGGATCAGGCTTGATGGCCGTTCCCTGGATCAGGTTCGACCTTTGAACATGGAGGTTGACGTATTGCCTTCACCACACGGTTCTGCACTGTTCACCCGTGGTGAAACCCAGTCACTCACCACCATCACTTTCGGTACACCACTTGATGAATTGTTGGTTGAAACTGCAGCAAAGTCTGATTACAGCAAGTTCATCCTCCATTATAATTTCCCTCCATTCTCAACTGGCGAAGTAAAGCCCATGAGAGGTCCAGGAAGGAGAGAAGTGGGTCATGGAAACCTTGCCCTTCGTTCCCTAAAGCAAATGATGCCTGGTAATGATTATGCCTACACCGTTCGTGTGGTTTCTGATATCCTTGAATCAAATGGTTCCTCTTCTATGGCAACTGTTTGCGCTGGTTCTCTGGCCTTGATGGATGCAGGTGTTCCCATTCCAAAACACGTGAGTGGTGTTGCAATGGGATTGATCACCAGGGCATCTGATGGCAAATACGCAATCCTCACAGACATCCTTGGTGATGAAGATCATCTTGGTGACATGGACTTCAAGGTTACGGGTACCCGTGACGGTATCTGCGGTATCCAGATGGACATCAAAATTGACGGATTGAGCATGGAAACCATGATGGCTGCCCTTGAACAAGCTAGGCATGGTCGTCTTCATATCCTTGATCAAATGTATGATTGTATGCCTTCACACAGGGCTGAGGTAAAGCCTCATGCTCCAAGAATGCAGAAGTTGTTCATCGACAAGGAATTCATTGGTGCTGTGATCGGACCACAAGGAAAAATCATCCAGGAAATCCAGCGCGAAACCGGTACCACCATCAACATTGAGGAAGTGGGCAACCAGGGCGAAGTAAGTGTGTTCAGCCCGGCCAAAGAAGGTCTGGACAGGGCAGTAGCCTGGATCAAAGGTATCGTTGCCATGCCAGAGGTTGGAGATGAGTACGATTCCAAAGTGAAGTCTGTGATGCCTTATGGTGCATTCGTTGAGTTCATGCCTGGCAAGCAAGGATTGCTTCACATCAGTGAGGTGAGCTGGAAACGCCTTGAAACATTGGATGGTATCCTCAAAGAAGGCGATATGGTCAGGGTTAAACTGATCGGTGTTGACCAGAAGACAGGTAAATTCAAATTGAGCAGGAAAGTGTTGATCCCCAAGCCTGATTTCAATCAGAATGGTGGTGAGCAAGCCTCCAACTAATATTAAAACAGCCGGCTTTTAGCCGGCTTTTTTCATGATGACATATTTAGAAATTCATTTTAACGAAATCAGTCCTGAGACAAGTGATGTATTGGTGGCATTGTTACCAGATTTGGGTTTTTCAGGCATGGAAGAAACACCTACCGGATTAAAAGCCTATGCCACAGCAGGACAGGTGGATATCCCTGCTTTGGATGCACTCTGCACAGAATTGGGCATAAGCTATACCAATGCCGTATTGGAAGAAGAGAACTGGAATTCCAGCTGGGAATCCAATTTTGATCCAGTCATTCTTCCCGGAAAGATTCATGTCAGGGCTCATTTTCATCCTCCTTTGGAAGGATTTGATCATGAAATCCTCATCACGCCCAAAATGAGTTTTGGCACTGGTCATCATGCCACCACCAGGATGATGATGCTGGGCATGCTTGAGCTGGATTTCAAGGGAAAACAAGTGCTTGATTTTGGAACAGGCACGGGAATTCTGGCCATCCTTGCTGAAAGGCTTGGTGCCTCATCAATTGAGGCGATAGACAATGATCACTGGAGCATTTCCAATGTCAATGAAAACATAGAATTGAATGCAGCCACCAACATCACTGTATCTCTTGCAGAGAACCTTGATGAAGTTCATGCTTGCGATATGCTCCTGGCCAACATCAACAAACACGTGCTGCTGGCACATGCTTCATCGATGGCCCAACTCTTGAGGCCTGATGGGTTTTTGTTGATCAGTGGTTTATTGGCGGATGATCAGGTGGATATTGAAGCAGTATTTTCTCCATTGTTTGGCAATCCTATCAACCTTTACACAGACAATGGATGGATTGCTTTGGCCTTCAAAAAGCAGGTTTAACAGTGCTGAAAGGGTAGTTTATTAAATTTTTATTAAATTTGTATTCCCCTTAAAGCCAAACAACATCAGATGAACGAAATTTTATTGATCCTATTGGCCTATATGATTGGGTCTATCCCAACGTCGGTCATCATCAGCAAAACACAATTCAACATTGATATCAGGGATTATGGCAGCGGTAATGCCGGTGCTACCAATACTTTCCGGGTGCTTGGATCAAAATGGGGTAGTTTCGTGATGATCCTTGACATGCTCAAAGGGTTGGTTGCCGTAAAGCTTGCATTGCTTTTGCCCTACTATATCACCAATGAATTTGAAAGGACCAATTTCCAGATTGGCCTGGGTCTTGCAGCAGTAATTGGGCATATTTTTCCTGTTTGGGCAGATTTCAGGGGAGGAAAAGGTGTAGCCACGCTTTTTGGATTGATCATTGCCATTTCACCACTAACTGCCCTGAGCTGTGTAGCCATTTTTCTGGTGGTCCTTTACCTGACCCGTTTTGTATCCCTTAGTTCCATATTGGCAAGCATGGCCTTCCCTGTTTTTATCCTGATCATTTTTAATGTAGACAATATTGCCTACAGAATTTTTGCTATCGCTGTTGCCCTGTTGGTTATTCTCACTCACCAGAAAAATATCAGCAGATTGCTCTCTGGTAGTGAAAGCAAAGTGCCTATTTTCAAAAACCGCGATAAGCGAAAAGCAAGGCGAAACAGCCAGGACTTTTAAGTTTTCTTCTTCTTTCTGCATTGCTTTTAAAATCTTTTTAAAGAAGCAATAAATATGTGGAAAAAATGTTAATTTTGTCAACCCAAACCAAAACTTCCAACAGATGCTCATCAACATTTTTGACAGGCTTCAGCTTTGTGAGGAAAAGAACGTTCTTGTTCAAGGAATTCCCTCCACATTGGAAAAGTTTTTTACCAAACTCTCCTTTGCCAAAAATGTAACACCACTGTTGAAAAGCAGAAAGATTGATTTTGCTTTGGTTTTTGCACTGAACTACAATCAACTCTCCCTGATCCTCAAAGATGTTATTCCTGCCTTGCGTTCAAAAGGAAAACTTTGGATCGCCTACCCCAAACCAACTTCTAAAATTGTCAGCGATCTCAACAGGGATTGCAATTGGGAATGCCTTCATGCTACTGGCTTCTCAAAAATTGATGAGGTGGTGATTGATCATGTTTGGACAGCCTTGCGTTTTTGCACTGAATCTGCCAGTGCAGCTTGTGATGAACTTGATATTTCCCTGCTGGATATGGATGCCACAGTTAAAGATGTAATGGTAAAATCATCCCGCAAGGTATCCGCTGTTTCGTCCATGTAGTCTGTTTTCATGATGGCTTGAAAGAACATTTATCCTTTCAGTCTGCCATCCATGTTAAAATTCTGACAGTTACCATTCCATCATTTTTAAATCCTTGTTTTATGCTACATTTGAGCACGTAAAGCATAATACAATGGGTATAGGTTGGTTGATTTTTATTGCTGCAACAGCAGGATTTCATGCAGGACTTTATGGGATGTTTAAAAAGGCCGGTATCGATGGCTGGAAAGCACTGGTCCCTTTTTACAATTCATGGTTGATGGTGAAAAAAATGGAGCTGAAAACCCAATGGTTTTTCTTTCAGCTCATTCCCATTGCCGGGCAATTTGTGACCATCTGGCTCTGCATCAAATTTGTAGAGCATTTCGGCAGGTTTTCTGTACTGCACCATGCTGCAACAGTATTCATTCCCTTTGTTTATTTTCCTTACCTGGGATTCTCCAAGAATGAGCGCTATGCGGGTATCCCGGTTGTAAAGAATTACCAAAAGTCAGCCACAAGAGAATGGATCGATGCTGCTGTTTTTGCCATCGTTGCAGCCACCATCATCCGTACTTTTGTTTTTGAAGCCTATGTCATCCCTACAGGTTCAATGGAAAAGACCTTGTTGGTCAACGACTTTCTTTTTGTCAGCAAAACCAGCTATGGCCCAAGGATACCCAATACGCCCATCGCATTTCCTTTTGTACACCATACTTTGCCAATCGGGACTTCAAAGTCTTACTTGGAATGGATCAGCCTTCCCTACAACCGCTTTTTTGCCAAACCCATCGAAAGAAATGATGTGGTTGTGTTCAACTACCCCGTAGGGGATACGGTCATTCGCGAGTTTCAGTCTGAGATCAATTATTACGACTA
>Ga0063231_10000633_pt1 | contig 10046 bp, 9 predicted proteins | sample LauGreSu1BDMLBSD_2_FD_56231 | JGI IMG/M metagenome (GOLD analysis project Ga0063231, IMG submission 56231) | Freshwater lake microbial communities from Lake Michigan, USA - Su13.BD.MLB.SD v2 (version 2) | ecosystem: Environmental > Aquatic > Freshwater > Lake | place: Lake Michigan, USA...
GCTCGTAGAAGAACGGTTGTACATNCCACCTACATTGTAGGCTGGAATAAATGCAATGACNGGTAAATCTTGACCATCATGACTCTTTAGCGGTTTGCCTGCACGAATCCATTGATCGAGCCAAATCAGGCACGCATTGATGCCGTCGGGTTCGCCAGGGTGAATGGCATTGTTGATCAAGATGGTTGTTGATCAGATGGTTGTGATGGCGCGCTTTTTCAAAAGTTTGGCTCGAATCTCTATGGCCGTTGATTACGCACAGGTAAATGGGTTGGCCGTAGTCGGAAGCCCCCATGTTATAGAGCTTGATTTCTTTGTGTTGCTGGTCAAGCTTTTTTAAATGTACAATTAACTCGTCGTAGCTTGGGCTTGTATTCCCAGACCAATTTTGTTGTGCGCTGAGTTGTAGTGCTGCTACAAGCGACAGGCCAATAAAAAGTGTTTTCATGCGGCTAAAATACAAAATTGCACTTAGCCATCCTTTTTGAAAGTGGAGCTTAGAATGATGGACAACTAATGCGTCTGAAGTCGCGGGCTGGTTTTTTGCATTTCAAATTGATGCCGAGCGAGACTTCGTGAGAGCCACCACTGACGCCATTGCCTAGTGGAGAAACCGTGAGGTCATAGCTATAGCCAATTCTGTAATTGTCTGTATTGATACCAACCGTGAGGATAAATGCGTCTTTGTTGCGGTACCAAGCACCAATTGTGAAGCTTTCGTATTTGAGATAGGCCCCCACATTGAGTTGCTGAAAACCATTTTGATTTTGGTAAATGATATTTGGCGATAAAAAGGTGGTACTCGAATAGCGCCCGCGTTGCCCAAGTTTGATGTTGGCCCCGATGTGCCCTGTAATCTTGATAGGAAGCCTCGATTGCCCCAAGATGAGTGATTCATCGGGTCTGTTCAGGTGGTGAAAGGCTGCTCCAAAATAAAAGTTCTTGCTGAAGCCCACCATACCTGCTGACACGTCAAAAAAACCACGGCGGCCGTTGCCTCTTGGTACATCGCCAGTTTGGTAAATGAAGCCGCGGCGCGGATCAATCATGTCTCCAAAGGTAAGTTTGCTCCAGTCTAGGTATTTCTGATAATAAGCCGCCTGCGTACCAAACATGAGACGGAATTTACGATTGACCTTGAGGTAGTAGGAATAACTTGCCCCAATCATAGAGGTTTGCAGCGTTCCTTGACCTTGGACGTCGTGCATCGCTACCAAACCCACGCCGCCGGAGATATTCTTAAAATAGCTGTCATAGGCAGCCGCGTAGGTAACGTAGTTTCCCGTGAGTTGCGGCCATTCGTTGCGGTAATTGAGTGCCACGCGCGGGCAACCACTCGAACCGGCCAATGCCGGATTCATGTAGACAGGATTCGCATAAAATTGCGTAAACGTGGGGTCTTGGGCAAGAAGCTCACCCGAGAGGGCTACTAACAATAGGGATAGCGTGATTTTTTTCATCATGATAAATCGATATAACGTCTGGCCTTGCGGCTAGGTTGTGAGTAAATTCTGAAAGTAACTTGGTGATAATAACTTGGCTGATTGAGGGTCAGGAGTTGTTGCTGGCAACTTTGAACGAAGACTGCGCTGTGCTTGCCAAAATAACCGAGCGCTGCTTGGTATTGTTTGTTATCAGAGATATTGAAACCCAATTGCCATTTATTGACATTGAGTTGCAATCCAGCGAGATATTGCGTTTGGAGGCGATTGCTGCGAAATTGGATGTACGGCGCAATACGCATCTTTTCGTTGCGCGCAGCGTATTGTGTACCTAAAGACAACGTGAGTTGTTGTGGCGCACGGTAATTGCTTGGTTGCTGTTCGTTGCCCATAGCGTAGTCGAAATGTTGAAAAGCGTTTTCGAGTTGTGCGCTCGCAAATAAAATTGGCGTTTGGATGGCCAGACTCAGGTCGAGGTCTTTGTAAAACAAGCGACGGCCGATGGCTTGTGTACTATCGATTTGAACGAGGCGCAAGTCGGCGTTTTCAAATTCGATAAAGGATACTTGTTGGAGTTGAGTAGCTGACGCATAGCGTGCTCCCATGCGCAAGCGAGCTGCGGGTTCTAAGATGAAGCGGCGCGCCACTGCAATTTTCGGTGCGGCAATGAGCCCGATTTCGTAGTCGCTGATGGCGCCTTGAGCGTACTGTTTATAAGCGGCTTGCATACCTAGGCCCGCCCTTAGGCTCCGGGAATAGCCATCTAAACTGAATTGTTGCCCAATGATACTTTGTGCTGTTTGGTTGGCGCTTCGGGCTATACTTGTGCTCTGAAAACGTGTCTGGGAGAGCGTCCCGACACTGCTGATGTTGGCGTCGATATTGCTTTTGCCCGGCAATAAGAGGTCGTAAGATTGGTTGTTACTGAGACCCAATTCTTTTTGTGCAAACTGACTAAGGCGCGCAAGCGCAGGCCAGCGAAGATTGTTGGTCACCTCGATTTTCGTCTCGATTCCGGCCAGAGATTCGAAGCGCAAATCAGTTCGGTAGCCCGTGACCGGACCAACCGTAAGCGTCTGTAAGGTGGCGAGCTTATTGGTGAGCGGAGCAGTGCTGGCGCTCGAGGTTAAATCTGGGCTTGAACTAAAGGAAATGCTTGAAGAGGCAATGGAGCTAGCAGCGAATAAGGTAGTGGGTGAAATATTTGATCCTGAAGAAGAAGAAGAAGAAGAAGAAGAAGAAGAAGAAGAAACAGGTTGGGGAGCTAATGGGTCGGATGGAGCACTTACTGATTTAGAAGAGGGCTTCGTTGCGGATAAATGAGTAGTTGGCGTAGTTTGAGGAGAAAAGATTGATTTGACCGCAAGGAGCAAGAGCAGGATGGCTGCGGCGGCAGCAAAATGCTTATAAGTGATTCGCTTTTTGCGATAAAGTGCAGCTTTGGGTTCAAAAGTGATTGGAGCCGCGGAGTAGGTACTCAAAGACCAAGCTTCTGCTTCGAGATCGAGATCGGGGTGTTGGGAAATGAATTCCTCGAGCAGTTGTTGCTGAACGGGGCTCAGGTTGCCTTCCATGGCGTCAAAGAGCCATTGGTCGATGTTGTCTAGTGTAGGTTTCATGATGCCAATACAAATTGTCCTTTTGCGCGTTTCTTGACTTTGAGCCTCGCTCTAAACAGGTACACTTTCACTTGGGCTTCCGTCAAAGTGAGCATGGAGCCAATTTCTTGGTAAGTGTAGCCTTCGAGGTCTCGGAGCAACAAGATACTTTTTTGCAGTGGTGGCAAATCTTTCACCAAGAGCTGAATGAGCTGTTGGTTTTCGAAGGAGTTGTCGGTTTGCTGCGTGCTATTCCAGTAGATGGTGTCTAAATGTTGCTGCTTGACTTTNTTGCGTTTCACTTGATTGAGCATCAGGTGATTGGCACAGGTAAACAACCATGATTTAGCTTTCTCTGCAGGAACGCTTTTCTTGTTGATCCACAATTTTTCAAAGCAATCTTGTACAATATCGCGGGCTGGTTCGACATCTCGTAGGAAATGCAAACAAAACCTATACAGCGCATCGCTGTGGAGGTCCACACAGGTATTGTAGTCGTAGCGGTTCAAAATTGTGTCTGGCAGTAGAACAATTTGTTTGGCGCAAAAGTTACAGGGAGGCAACTTTTACTTCTGAAAAGTACGATTTTTTGTCGGAAAATAAAAGGAAGTGCTTAGAAACCGAAGTTATCGAATCCGGTTTGGGTCAGTTCTTGGTATTTTTCTTCGTTGAATTGATAGAGCAACGAGGGTTTGTGAGGAACGCCGCGTTGTTTTTCACGCAAACTGGTAAGGATGTCGAGTTTTTGAATTTTGCGTCGGAAATTGCGTTTGTCGAGGGGTTTTTCGAGAATAGACTCGTAGAGTCGGTGCAATTGACTTAAGGTAAATTTTTCGGGCAGTAGGTTAAAGCCGATTGGTTGTATTTTGATTTTTTGCTTGAGTTTTTCTTTGGCCGACTGTAATATTTCGAAATGGTCAAAGGCCAATTCTTTGATTTCGTTTAAAGAAACCCAATCTGCGTTTTTCGCAAAAGAGGAGGCTTGTGGTTTGTAGTCTGACATCGGGACTAACGTGAAATAAGCGACGGTAATCACGCGCGCTTCTGGTTCGGCGCGAATGCTTTTGAGCCACTCGCGGTCAGATTCTTTGTGGATGCGATCGGGGTCTCCAAAAGCACCGACTTGTTCGAGGTAAATATTGTTGAGGCCGGTGAGTTCGTCTAACACACGGTTAGCGGCCATATCTAGATTTTCGTTGTCGTAAATGAGGTTACCGGGTAGGGCCAAGCGCGGGCCAAACGCCGATGAGATTTCGCCGCGGTCAATGAGAAGTACGGTAAGTTGTTCGAGGTCAAAGCCAAAAATAACGCAGTCAACCGAGACGTTAGGATTGAGTTCTGAATTGATTTTTTTTAGATTGTGCTGCACGTATGGAGTATTATCTATATATTTGGATAGTGTAAAATTGACACAAAGCTATCATTCACTCTATAACAAACTATGTATTTCATTATTGAAAGTGGTTCTACCAAAAGCGATTGGGTATTAGTAGACAACAAAAATAACCAAAGTTTTTTTTCAACAATGGGCTTCAATCCATATTTTCACTCTGCCGACATCATTGAGGCTGAATTGAAGAAAAACACAGAAATCATGCAGCTTGCTCCTAGCATTAAAGGTCTTTACTTTTACGGAGCTGGTTGTTCAAGTCCTGAACTCAATCAAATCGTTGAAGAAGGTTTGCGCCGCATCTTTGTCAACGCATCTATTTTAGTTGAACACGACTTACTCGCTTGCGCTTATTCTACTTACACCGGAAACCCCGGCATTTCTTGTATTATCGGAACGGGAAGTAACTCTTGTTTTTTTGACGGTCAAAACTTACTTGAAGAAGTCCCCGCTTTGGGGTATGTCTTGGGAGACGAAGGCAGTGGAAGCTATTTTGGCAAACAATTGCTGGCAGCATTTTTGTACCATCACCTTCCAGCAGAAATCGAAGCTGATTTCATTGCGAGCTACCAACTAGACAAAGACATGATCATAGACCGCGTTTACCGTGAGCCCAATGCCAACGTTTACATCGCGTCTTTTATGCCGTTTATTGCCAAGCACAAAGCCCATCCTTTCTTTTCGGAAATGGTTTACAACGGTTTCAAGCACTTTATGAAAGTTCACGTTTGCTGCTATGACAACTATCAAAGTACCGAAGTACATTTTGTAGGCTCGCTTTCCAAAATTTTTGAAAAAGAGCTTCATCAGGCCGCTGCAGAATTGCAGGTCCAAATTGCTTCTATTATTCAAAAACCAGTCATTGGTTTGGTTAATTACCATTTGAAATACATCCTTAAAACAGAAACTGTATAGCCATGAAAACAATCATTATTTCCTTGCTACTTGGCCTTGTCGCTTTCGGAGCGAATGCGCAGTTACTCACGCCTGAATGGGTTAGAACTGCAACCATTTACGAAGTTAATGTTCGTCAGTTTTCTCCAGAAGGCACTTTTGCTGGCGTTCAAGCCCAATTGCCCCGTCTCAAAGAAATGGGTGTCGATATTCTTTGGCTCATGCCTATTCATCCGATTGGCGAGCTCAATCGCAAAGGATCTTTGGGGAGTTATTATGCGGTGCGCGATTACCGCGATGTCAATCCAGAATTTGGTACCAAAGATGATTTTAGAAATTTAGTCAAAGCAGCACATCAGCTTGGTATGAAAGTTATACTGGATTGGGTGGCCAACCACACCTCTCCTGATCATATTTGGATCCAAGAGGGTAAACTTGATTGGTATACACTCGATGCCAACGGAAATGTCCAACCAACCCTAGGTACCGATTGGACTGACGTCGCCGATTTAAATTTCGATAACCGCGATATGCGCCAAGAAATGACTGATTGTATGGTACAATGGGTGGCAGATTTTGATATCGATGGCTATCGTTGCGATGTAGCCGGCTGGGTGCCAATTGATTTTTGGGTCGATACACGTCGCACTTTAGATCAAATTAAGCCTGTATTTATGTTGGCCGAAGCCGAAGGAAATGAGCTTTATAAAGCATTTGAAATGACCTATGGTTGGGAATTGCACCACATCATGAACGATATAGCACAAGGTAAAAAGGATGCGAGTGCAGTCCATGAATTCTTTAGTAAGCCTGCATTGCCGAACAACGGTTTTCAAATGAATTTTACGTCGAATCACGATGAAAATTCATGGAACGGTACCGAAATGGAGCGTTTAGGTCCGGCTATCGAAACATTTGCTGTATTCGCTGCCACCATCGACGGTATGCCGCTGGTCTACAACGGACAAGAAACATCTCTAGACCGCCGCCTGAAGTTTTTTGAGAAGGATCCAATCAACTGGGAAAAAATGGATAAAGTGGATTTTTACCAGACCCTTTTGAATCTTCATCAAAACCATCCTGCACTTTCTGTTGCTAAAGGTCAAATGAAGCCCAGATTTCTTTCTAAAGCAACGGACAAAGACCAGTTGGTTTATGTCAGAGAAAGAGATGGTCGTCAGGTACTCGTTGTGCTCAATTTGAGTGCTCAGCCCAAAACAATCGCTTTCAACGACGCTGCAACAGCGGGTAAGTTTACTGACCTTTTCACCAAACAAGCTCTTTCTTTCAAACCTGCGCACACCATCAAGTTAGGCCCTTGGGGTTATGCGGTTTATGTTCGTTAATTGCTAATACTTCTTCGCCATGCAAACCAAACCTACACTTTCGTTTTGGCAAATCTGGAACATGAGCTTTGGCTTCATGGGTATCCAATTTGGATTTGCCCTTCAAGGTGGCTATATGTCTCGTATTTTTCAGACCTTAGGGGCTTCACCAGAAGAAATTCCAGGTCTTTGGATTGCAGCGCCACTCACCGGACTCATCGTGCAGCCGATCATCGGTTTTCTTTCCGATCGAACTTGGTCTGTGCGTTTTGGTCGTCGTAAGCCGTACTTTTTGATAGGTGCGATTTTAAGTTCATTGGCTTTATTTTTTGTTCCTTATTCACCTGCACTGTGGATAGCCGCTGGATTTCTCTGGATGCTCGATGCCTCCATCAATATCAGTATGGAGCCTTTTCGAGCACTTGTGGCCGATAAACTTCCGGAATCTCAACGTTCTTATGGTTTCATTTTACAGACGCTCATTATAGGGATAGGCACATGGGTGGCTTCTAATTTACCTTGGATGGTTTCCAAGCTAGGTTTTTCTGAGGACACCGCATCAAAAGGAATTCCCATGAACGTTAAGGTTGCTTTCGCGATTGGTGCAATCGTTTTTTTAGGAAGTATTCTGTATACCATTTTTACCACTACAGAGTATCCGCCTTCAGATGAAGAAAGGTTTCAAGAAGAAAAGAAAAATTCCAATTTCATTAAAGATTTTTGGAGTTCCGTTTCCAGCATGTCGTCAACTATGCTCAAATTAGGCCTGATTCAATTCTTCAGTTGGTTTGCTTTTTTTACCATGTGGAGCATGGCCACACCAGCCTTAACATCCCATCTGTACGATTCTCCAGCACCCAGCGAGGCGCTCTCTAAAACAGACCCTGCAGCTTATGATCTCATGAACTCAGCGTATCAAACAGCTGCTGACCTCGTTGGTGCCAATATGGGTGTTTATGGCCTTACCTCTATGCTCTTTGCGCTTGCGCTAACGTTTTACGCGGCCAAATTCAGTGTAAACCGCAAATGGGTTCATCTTTTATCCTTAATAGCGGGTGGTTTTGGATTTATTCTGATGAGCATTATTTCTGGCCCTCAATACCTCTGGTTGTGTTTTGCGCTAATTGGTTTTGCATGGGGTAGTATTTTATCAATGCCATACGCCATGTTGTCAAGTACCGTTGATGAAAGCAAAATGGGCCTCATGATGGGCTTGTTCAATATGTTTATCGTGATTCCTCAAATTATTGCTGCTTTGGGAGGTGTAAACCTACTTTCCAACATATTTGGAGATGGCCCAATTGCACCAATGCTCTTAGCTGGTGCTTCTCTTGTATTAGCAGGCTTACTCAATTTGATTCTTACCGATAAGCAGATCACGCGTGGATAACATGAAAGCTTTTATATTCGACCTCGACGGCGTCTTGGTCAGTACTGAACACAACCATTTTTTAGCCTGGCAGCGTTGTGCGCATTCATTGGGAATTGAATTCACTGAGAAAGAAAATGAACTTTTAAAAGGGGTGAGCAGGGTAGATTCCCTCAAAAAAATCCTTGAATTAGGTTCAAAAACCATTGCTGATGCTGAGTTTGAGTCCTTGTTAAAAAGCAAGAATGATTTTTACCTTGAATCCATTCAAGCGCTCCACCAAAGCCATTTACTACCGGGAGTTTTGGACTTATTGAAGCAAGCGAAAGAACTTGGAATTTTACTAGGAGTGGGTTCTTCAAGTAAGAATGCCAATTTCATCTTGGANAAACTGGCCATCCGTTCCTATTTTGAGGTGGTCATCGACGGCAATGGCGTCAAGGACCCCAAACCTCACCCAGAAGTATTTTTAAATGGCGCCAAAGCACTTGGCCTAGCGCCAAAAGATTGCATGGTATTTGAAGATGCCGCTTCCGGAATTGCAGCTGCCAAGGCAGGTGGTTTCACGGCAGTAGGCGTGGGTAATCCAAACATTAAAGCACATGCAGATATATATTTGAACGATTTGACTGAATTTAGAGTAGAGCAGTATGCATAATTTATTTGAAATTGATCCTTGGAAGATCATCGAAAGCAAATTTGACCCCAGTAAGCAAAAACAAGCCGAAAGTATCTTCAGTATCGGTAATGGTTCTTTTGGCCAGCGCGCCAATTTTGAAGAAAAATACAGTGGCCCGACTTTACAGGGTAGTTACATTGGCGGCGTTTATTATCCTGACAAAACGCGCGTAGGTTGGTGGAAAAACGGATATCCTGAATACTTTGCCAAAGTGCTCAACGCCACCAACTGGATTGGTATCGATATCAGCATTGATGGCGAACAGCTCGATCTTCATGTTCAGCAAGTCAAGTATTTTCACCGCGAGCTAGATATGCAAAATGGTTTACTCAAGCGCACGGTGCGCGTGGTTTTTGCCAGTGGCAAAGAGCTTGAAATCGAGAGCATTCGCTTTTGCTCAATGGCTCGTGAAGAAATCGCTGCTATTTCTTACGCAGTCACCCCACTTAATTTCAGTGGCAATGTCAAATTCACACCTTATCTCGATGGTAAGGTAAGCAATCACGATGCCAACTACGATGAATTCTTTTGGTTAGAAGATTCCCGCAAAGTCGATCTTCAGAAAGGAATGCTTTGCACCCGAACCAAAAAAACGGATTTTTGCGTGGCAACAGCTATGCGCTTTAGTTTTTGGAGAGAGCAAGAACTGCTCACCATTCACCCAAATGTTGCCCAACGCGATTTTTATGTCGAAAACAATTTTGAACATTACCTAGAGCAAGGCATTCGCTTTACGCTTAAAAAATATGTAGCGGTCACCTCCACGATCAACCATTCCGAGTTTGAACTCTCTGCCAAAGCCATCAAGCGGGTCAGAGAGTCAGAGATGCGTACACCACTGGTTTTGATGCACTTCGCGCCGAGCACGAAGCAGCTTGGGCCGATATCTGGAAAAGCGCGGACATTCAAATTGAAGGAGATGTTGCTTCGCAGCAAGGTATTCGCTTTAATATTTTCCATTTGTACCAAACCTACACCGGAAAAAATGCCAAGCTCAATATTGGTCCTAAAGGTTTTACTGGTGAAAAATACGGTGGCGCAACTTATTGGGATACAGAAGCTTACTGCTTGCCTTTTTACCTCAAAACGGCCGACCCGAAAGTAGCGCGTCAGCTTTTGGTATATCGCTACAACCACCTCGATCGCGCCATAGAAAACGCCGAAAAACTTGGTTTCAAAGACGGTGCGGCGCTGTATCCAATGGTAACCATGAACGGCGAAGAGTGTCACAACGAGTGGGAAATCACTTTTGAAGAAATCCATCGCAACGGCGCCATTGCCTTTGGCATCTACAATTACGTGCGCCACACGGGTGATAGCGCTTATTTGGAAACCTATGGATTGCCAGT
>Ga0063231_10000638_pt1 | contig 10029 bp, 6 predicted proteins | sample LauGreSu1BDMLBSD_2_FD_56231 | JGI IMG/M metagenome (GOLD analysis project Ga0063231, IMG submission 56231) | Freshwater lake microbial communities from Lake Michigan, USA - Su13.BD.MLB.SD v2 (version 2) | ecosystem: Environmental > Aquatic > Freshwater > Lake | place: Lake Michigan, USA...
TTCCACCAAATCCGCCACCCACCATCCGAGATCCCAAAGCACCTGCAGCTAAAGCTGCTTCGACTGCGGTATCTAGTTCAGGGCAAGAAACGGTGTAATCATCACGCAAAGATGCATGGGATTGATTAATCAATTGGCCAACCTTTGCAAAGTCAGAGTTACTCAATGCCTCAACACATTCAAGGACCCGCTTCATCTCGGTCACTGCATGTCTAGCCCGGACAAATTCAGTTTCAGTAAGCAATCCACGTGAGTTCTCTAATTGCTCCATCGACAATTCGCGCAATGAGGAAATCCCCAACTTTGCAACCACTGATTCGCATGAGGCACGTCGGTCTGCATAACCACCGTCGGTTAAGGCGTGATGTGCTTGGGTATCGATAATCAATAGCTCTAATCCGCTGGATGCGACATCAAAGGGAATGTTTTTGGTAGTGAGATCACGGCAATCAAGCAACAAAGCTGAACCCTGGGTTGCCATCAAAGAAACAGATTGATCCATGATTCCGCAGGGCACACCCACATATTGATTCTCTGCTTTTTGAGTCAATCGCGCCAACTCTTCTAAGTTAAATCCCAAATCAAATAAGTGATTCATCGCCGTTGCAACAGAGCATTCAAGTGCTGCAGACGAGGACAAACCGGCACCAAGGGGTACATGGCCATCAATTAACAAATCAACGCCTTCTTTAACGCCCAAAGCCCAAAGAACTCCGAGCGCGTAACGCTCCCATTCACCCTTTAATCCTGGTTTCACTTTGCTGATATCAACTGTGACAATCTTGTTGCGACGCTGCGCAGATGCAATGCGAACCGTCGAATCACCACGTTTTCTGGCTGCAACCAAAGTTCGATCCTTGATTGCAAAAGGCAAGACAAACCCATCACTGTAATCAATGTGTTCACCAATCAGGTTCACTCTGCCCGGTGCAGCAGCAACTAAATCTGGTTCCGCGCCAAAGGTTTCTAGAAATTTCTTTTCAATTTGACTCATGGTTACGCCATTGAATTGAGGGTATCGGCGACCATAGTTGTCAGGTCACGAGTTGGCGCCCAATCCAACTGCTTCTTAGCTTTAGAAATATCAGCAATGAGTACGGCAGGATCTCCGGCACGACGTGGAGAATCTACAAAAGGAATCTGGTGCCCAATTGCATCACTGGCAGCTGTAACAACTTCACGAACTGAATATCCAGATCCGCTTCCTAAGTTGTAAATCTCATGTCCAGGCTTTCCTAAAGAGTTCAAGGCCTTAATGTGAGCATCAATTAAGTCAATAACATGCACATAATCTCGGACACATGTGCCATCTGCAGTGGGCCAATCTGTACCAAAAATCTTGACCGGATTGGCTTGGGTGCTGCGCAAAACATTTGGGATTAAATGGGTTTCTGGATTATGACGCTCTGCAAGCCAGCCACGTTCTGCCTTGAGTGCACCTGCAACGTTGAAGTAACGAAGAGATGCGGCAGATATCCCATGCGTAGCTGCTTCTTCGGTAATCATGTGGTCAATTGCCAACTTGGTTGCACCATATGGATTTGTTGGACTGGTCTCTGCTGTCTCAAGGATAGGAACAACCTTTGGTTCTCCGTAGGTTGCAGCAGAAGATGAAAAGACAATCTTTGTAATTGATTGTTTGCGCATCTGATCCAGCAAAATACGAGTTCCATCAACATTTACCGATTGATACAGATCTGGCTTTTCAACTGATTCTCCAACAAGTGATTTACCAGCAAAGTGCATGACGGCATCGCAACCCGTAAGGGCATCTGCAACTTGAGCGGCGTTTAATAGAGAACCTTCAACGAAACGCACTCCGGCTGGCACGGTGTCNGCATGACCCATGCTGCAATCATCAAGAATTGAAACTTCAAATCCTTGGCCCAATAGAACTTCAACTGCGGTAGCTCCGATGTATCCAGTTCCACCTGTTACCAATATGCGCATTACAAAACTACTTCACGAAGTTGTGCGGCGGATTGTTCTGGGCGCATATCCATAATGAAAGCTCCCATTGCAGATTCAGAACCTGCTAAATACTTCAACTTTCCAGGTGCTCGTCTAACGCTTGTAATCTGCCAATGTAGTCGCAGCAGATCTCTGCCAACGCGTACAGGTGCTTGATGCCAAGCAGCGATATAGGCCATTTCAATTCCGAAGACACCATCTAGTCGGCGTGTAACTTCAAGTGCAATTTCCGGGAATGCGTCGCGATCTGATTCAGTAAGTTCAGTCAAATCTGCAACAGGGTTAAGTGGAGTCACATGAATTTCGAATGGATAACGAGCAGCGTATGGAACATAGGCGACCCATCTTTCATTGCGGGCAACGATTCGCTCTTCATCCAATAGCTCACGTGCCACAACTTCATCAAATAGCACCTTGCCATTTTCCTGCTTGTATTTGATAGCTGCTGCCAACATCTTCTCAACACGAGGTGGCACATACGAGTATGCATAAATTTGTCCGTGTGGATGAGACAGCGTTACACCAATTTCTTCACCGCGATTTTCAAAGGGCGCAATGTGCTCAATAAAACTTTCCTGTGACAANTCTGCNGTTCTATCAATCCAAGCTTCCAGTAGGACTCGAACACGNTGNGCAGATAAATCCTTGAACGCGTTGCCATGTTCTGCGGTGAAACAAATAACTTCACACTTTCCTGCAGCTGTTCCTAAATCGGTATCTGGTCCAACAATGTCAGGTAACGCCCAGTCGCCTACTGGTGGACGCAATGATGGAGAACGGTTATCAAAAACAACTACTTCAAAATCTGATTCAGGTATCTCTGTTAAAAGTTCACCTGTCGTAGGGCACAAAGGACATAACTCTTTAGGAGGAAGAAAAATTCTGCCTTGTCGGTGCGCNGCCATTGCAATCCATTCATTAACTAATGGATCTAACCGAAGTTCACCTATTCCAGGCTGTTCCTCTTGGGGGCGAGCATCCACAGCTGAGCGTGCTTGGCCGGCGGTGTCGTAATAACGAATAGTTCGCCCATCAGCCATTTGGCGATCATTTCTTGTGACGCCGGCGTTAAGTTTTTTACTCTCGCTCATAGTGTCGTTACTCTACCTTTGTGAGCAAGCAATCTGCACTATTGAGCGCCCCTTCATCTGCCTTGTTATTAGAAGTTGTAGATGGAGCCCTCATCATTCAACATTGGGGAGCACCGCTGCACGGTGAGCTTGCATCCGTACAAACCGCAATCCGCCCATCGATTGCAAATAGTTCGTGGGATGTTCCGCAATTCCCAGGAATCATGCGCGAAAGTTCTCGAGGATTTTTAGGACGTCCTACCTTGTCTGGACATCGATCAGGAAAAGCGTGGTCGACCAAATTTGAGGTAACAGATTTTCACCACAACGGTAATCACGTCACAGTTACTTTCCGAGATTTCCATGCCGAACTAGAAGTTGTTATCAGTTTTGATTTAGATAAGTTTGGTGTCCTAACACAAAAGAGTTCAGTTAAAAACATCGGCTCAACTGATTACACCCTCAATGAATACATTCATTGGCTGCCGTTGCCAAAAGAGGCAACTCAAACTCTAGATTTTGCTGGTCGTTGGTCAAACGAAAGAAATCCTCAAAGAAAAGAGATTGCAACTGGCACTTGGGTTCGCGAATCTCGTGAAGGCCGCAGCGGTCACAATTTTTCAATCGCAGATATTGCACTGACACCTCAAACTTCTTTTCAAACCGGCAACGCTTGGGCAACAAGTATTGCCTGGAGCGGAAATTCGCATTACTTAGTTGAAAAACTCTTTGATGGTTCAGTTTCAATGGGAGCTGGCGAGTTATTGCTCCCTGGCGAATTAACTCTTGCTGCAGGCGAAAGTTATGATGCGCCAGCTTTAGTTTCTGTTTTTTCTGCCGAAGGTTTAGATGGCGTCAGTGCTGCATACCATTCACACTTACGCGCTCGACCTGTGCATCCAAAGCGCCCACGCCCATTGACCCTTAACATGTGGGAAGCGCTGTATTTCGATCACAATGAAGAGAAAATCAAAGCACTGATCGATGTTGCAGCTGAAATTGGTATCGAGCGAGTTGTTCTAGATGATGGCTGGTTCCATTCACGCCGAGATGATCGTGCGGGTCTAGGTGATTGGGTTATCGACCCTGCNACTTGGCCTAATGGTTTATCGCCCATCATTAAATACATCAATGACAAGGGAATCGAATTCGGCCTTTGGTTTGAAGGCGAAATGGTTAACCCAGATTCAGATCTCTATCGTGCACATCCTGAATGGATTTTGCATGAAGGTGATCGAGTTCCGCCGCTGTGGAGACATCAGTTAGTTCTAGACCTAGGCCATGAAGGCGCTTTCAAACATGTGCTTGAACAAACTTCAGCAATTCTTTCGGCGCACAACATCGCCTACATCAAGTGGGATCACAACCGAGTTCTGGTTGATGCTGGCCACCTTGGTAAAGCCGGCGTCCATCGCCAAACACAAGCGATTTATCGTTTGTTTGCTGAGTTAAAAAAGCGTCACACAGCTCTAGAAATCGAATCATGTGCATCAGGCGGTGCCCGAATTGATCTCGGAATTATTGATTTAGTCGATCGCTTCTGGACTAGTGATAACAACGATGCACTAGAACGTCAAACAATTCAGCGTTGGACTGCGCAAGTTATTGCTCCAGAACTTCTTGGCACGCACATTGGTCCAACTCATGGACACCAAACCGGCCGAACTTTGGAACTTTCAATGCGCGCAACAACCGCGCTTTTTGGTCATGCCGGAATCGAATGGAATATCACCGAAGCTACTGCCGAGGAGCGAAAGCATTTAGCTTCGTGGGCGAAGTATTACAAGGACAATCGGGCGCACTTGCATTCAGGAAAAATGGTGCGAGTTGATTACCCTGAAGCCCATGCTTATTTACATGGAGTAACAGCGCATGATCAATCGCGAGCAATTTTTGCTTACGTACAGTTGACACCAACAGTTGCAATTCATCCTTCACCTTTGAAATTTCCTGGCTTAGATCAATCTGCAACGTACACAATCAAAGCGGTGTTTCCAGCGGGCAAGCCACGCTTTATGTTGATTACTCCACCTGAATGGATGAGCGGAATAACGCTTTCAGGTTCAGCACTAGCTTCAATTGGTGTCACTGCGCCAATACTTGCACCCGCAAATGCTTTCTTGATTGAGATTACTAAAGCTTAATCAATCCAATTTAAGGTGCGCTCGACCGCTTTTTTCCATCCTGCATAGCCGGCGGTGCGTTGTTGTTCAGTACTTGTCGCACTCCAACGTCTTGATTGCTGCCACTGTTTTCTCACTTCATCAGTTGATGACCAGAAACCGACCGCAAGACCTGCTGCATAAGCCGCACCGAGCGCAGTTGTTTCACCAATTAATGGGCGCGTGATATCTATTCCCATCACATCTGCTTGCATCTGCATACAGAGCGAGTTAGCAGTAATGCCTCCATCGACTCGCATTTCTTTCATTGGCACACCACTATCGGCAACCATTGCATCCATAACATCGCGGGTTTGATAGCAAATTGCTTCTAGCGCTGCGCGGGCAAGGTGCGCCTTAGTTGCTGCGCGAGTTAAACCAACAATTACTCCGCGGGCATCACTACGCCAATAGGGCGCAAAAAGTCCAGAAAANGCTGGAACAAAGTACACACCAGCAGTATCTGTAACCGACGAGGCCAAGCTCTCGGTTTCTGCCGCATTAGAGATGATTCCTAATTGATCTCGCAACCACTGAATCGCAGAACCAGTTACAGCAACGGAACCTTCTAAGGCATAGTGCGCAGGCTGATCACCTAATTTGAAACACACCGTTGTTAACAAACCATTCTTAGAACGCACGATTTCTGTTCCGGTATTTAACAGCGCAAAGTTTCCGGTGCCATAGGTAGTTTTTGATTCTCCGCGTTCAAAACAGACTTGTCCAACCATTGCAGCTTGCTGGTCTCCCAGAATTCCTGCAATAGGAATAGCTGNTCCAAATGGTCCATGTGGATCGGTCATTCCNTAAACTTCAGAAGAGGATTTGATTGCAGGTAGTGCTGCGCGTGAAATTCCAAAAATTGAAAGTAGTTCTTGATCCCAATCCAAAGTTTCCAGATTCATCAAAAGNGTTCTACTTGCGTTAGTCACATCGGTTGCATGAACTCCGCCGCGAACGCCACCCGAAAGGTTCCAGAGCAACCACGCATCGATTGTTCCAAAGCGTGCATTTTCATGGCTAGCCGCTGGAACATTTGCAAGGAACCAATTCATTTTGCTGCCTGCAAAGTATGGGGCGATAGTTAAACCCGTTTTGTGACGAATAGTGCTTTGTTGCTCTTGAGTCAGTGTTGCTAAGAAATCTGTTGTACGGGTGTCTTGCCACACGATGGCATTGCTCAGCGGCTGACCTGTCGTTACATCCCAGACAACGGTGGTTTCACGTTGATTGGTTAAGCCGATTGCCGCTAAATCTGAGCCCAAGATATTGGCTTGCTTGAGCGCTCCAGTGATTACTTCTTGTGCTCGCTCCCAAATTTCAGTGGCATCGTGTTCAACCCAACCAGCCTGAGGCAGTATTTGGCGATGTTCCAATTGATGTTGTCCAACAACTTGGCCCGAGTGATCAAAAATCATGAATCGAGTACTGCTGGTTCCTTGATCCAAGCTGCCGATGTAAGCCACGATGCACAAAACCTCTCGCTGTAAGTTAGGCTTAGAGTACTCAGTCGTAACGGAGATTCAACGCATATGTTCTTGTCGCAGCTTGGCCCAGACCAGCGTGAATCTGCCGTCTCGCAATTAGCCACAGAGCAATTCGACATTCTGGTTATCGGCGGGGGAGTAACAGGCGTCGGCGCNGCCCTAGATGCTGCATCTCGCGGTCTAAAAGTTGCCCTCATTGATTCTCAAGACATCGCATCAGGAACTTCAAGTAGATCCAGCAAGTTAATCCATGGCGGTCTTCGATATCTAGAACAGTACGACTTCAAACTTGTTCGTGAAGCTTTGCACGAGCGCGAATTAATGGTTGCGACTCTGTGCCCGCACCTTGTAAAACCAGTCGGATTTCTTTTTCCATTAACTGAAAAGTTAAAGGAACGCACTTACGTTGGTGCAGGTCTTGCTCTGTATGACGCACTCCGTGGTTTTCAACGTGCATTGCCATGGCACAAGCACTTAAGCCAAAAACAAATTAATGAAATTGCACCATCTCTTCGCCATGACATCGTTACAGGCGCAATTAAGTATTTTGACGCCCAAGTAGATGATGCAAGACACACGATGTCTGTGGCTCGTACCGCTGCTCGCCACGGAGCAATTATTGCAACTCGAGTTGCTGCAGAGTCCTTGATTCGCGAAGGAAAACGTATTGTCGGAGTAAATGCTCGTGATCTTGAATCTGGAAAAAAGATCGCAATCAAAGCTGGAGCCACAATTATGTGCGCAGGCATCTGGAGCGATGAATTGCATGAAAAATTTGAATTAACACCTGGTTACCACGTAACAATGAGTAAAGGCGTTCACATTGTGCTACCAGGCTCTGCCATCAAATCCGATGCAGGAATCATTTTAAAGACCGCGGTTTCCGTTCTTTTCTTAATTCCATGGGGCGACAAGTGGATCGTCGGAACAACAGATACTCCGTACGATGGTGATCGCGCAGAACCATACGCATCACGTGAAGATGTTCAATACATTCTTGATCAAGCCAACCGAGTTTTGGAGCCAAAGCTAAAGGCTGAAGAAATTATTGGCGTTTATGCAGGTTTGCGCCCATTAGTTGCGAATGTAAAGAGTGCGACTACTACAAAACTTTCACGTGAACACACTGTCGATCGCCCTGCGGCTGGCTTTGTTTCAATCGCTGGCGGAAAGTACACAACTTATCGAGTCATGGGTAAGGATGCAGTAGATCGCGCGGTTATTGAGCTTCGTCGCATTACACAAGATTCTGTCACTGAAAAGCTTCCGTTAGTTGGAGCAGATGGATATTTTGCGCTGGAACAACAAAAAGAGCGCATTGCTCAAGAATCNGGANTAGATGTTGAAACTGTGACNCATTTGCTCAACCGCTATGGCTCATTGATTAGCGAAGTTCTTGAACTGATTGACCAAGAGCCAAAGCTTGCAAAGAAATTAGATGCAGATCTTCCTTACATCAAAGCAGAAATCGTTTATGCAGCAACCCATGAAGGCGCACGAACAGTTGATGATGTGATTTCACGCCGTACTCGTTTGGCTTTCGAGGCTGAAGGCCATGGCGTTCATCTTGCCGATGAGGTTGGAGCGCTCATTGCACCTGTTCTTGGCTGGAGCGCTAAAGAACGTAAAGAGTCAGTAGCTGCTTATGAAGAGCTTGTCGATCGCGAATTAGCAGCACTAGATGAGCTGCTTGAGGCTAATTCTTAATCTGACCTCTGCAGCCATCTGTGGTTGGCTTCTTAGTCGCAGTAGGTGAAGGTGTTGGCTTAGGTGACGGTGTAGGACCTTGCACAACATCAAAACTTACATCAACACTGGAAGTCGCATGAGTTCCAGAAACATCCTCAAAAACTATTTTTCCTTTAAAACTTCCGGCTGAAACACCTCGTAATTCAAGGGTCCAAGCACCACTAGTCTCACGCAAAATACGTTGTGTTGGCTTAACNTCAGGTGTCGTTGATTTATCAAAAACAAACTTCACATCACCTGTTACAACTGGCAATCCTGTTGGCCGCACTACCGTGATTCTAAAAGTGGCAGGTTTATTGGTCGTGGTTGATGTTTGATTAACAAGGGTCATAGTTGTTACCTCTTGTTGTGGCATCAAATCAACCAAAGTTGGCTTCCAAACACCTTTGACTAATTCTAAAAATGATGAAGGTGTTCCGCGGAAAACATTCAGATCTAATCTATTGCCAGGAACACCGTACTTTGGCGCAATTCCACATGATGAGTATTGCCAAACAGTCCATTGAGAATCACAGTTTGCACCCGTCCAAGAGTGCACAAAGCAGCCTCCCGGTTTAACTCCTGGCTGATTAATTGGATTGGCTGGATCGATTCCATATTGCGCAAGCCACAACGGATATTGGGCTAATTCTTTTGAGCGAACCATCGAGCCTTCTAGAAAACTTGGATAGGAATACAAGAAAGGGGTTCGGCCCGTTTTCTCTTTNAGCGATGCAAGAAAGGTAAGTGCCCACAAAGTTACGGCGCTTCTTGTTGCATACTTCTGGCAGGCACCACCTGATGAATAACTTACACATTTGTTTTCTAGNTCTAGNGCATACGGCAGATCTCGATCNGAATATCCACCCATAGAAGCNANNCGCCACACAACCTTTTGTGCCTGNGCTAATGCATCTTGTTTGATTTCTTCAGGTGATGTCACATTTGGCAGAACTGCGTAATGATAAAAACCTGTGTAGAGCCCAGCAGCTTGAGCTGCGTGGTGATCCATGGCTGCATATTTGACTGCAAGTCGGTCTGCAGTTTCTCGAGTATCTGAAGCCTTGATGAAAACAAATCGNATTCCGGCTTCATACTTTTTTACAAAGTCAATTGGTTTGTCATTGGGATGCTGCCAACGACTGACATCGCTGCCATGAATCCGACCACCTGGCCCCTTTAAGTCAATGAATTGAGCTGGATCTACATTTGAAAGTTCAGGTAATTGTTTAACAGTTAATCCGCGAATAGGCGAGTACAAATTCTGTCCATTAACGACAGCCAGTGCGCGATATCGAACCTGTGCATCAAGTGCGGTGGCAAGCGCTGTAACTTTCCACGTTCCCACTTTTGTGACTTTCGTGGCAAACCGGGTAGTTGTCCACTTTCCATTTGTATCGACTTGAATTTTTACCGTTGTACCGGACTTGTTTGGCTTCAGATTGCCGTACATGGTTAAGAGAGTTTCAGAAGCACTTGGTGTCTGACGAACTTGCATGCTCAAAACTGAGGTTGCCGCAACAGATTGTGGCGCTCCGGCAACTCCGACTATCAAAGCAACGGTTACAAGAAATATCTTTATTTTCATTGTTCCCTGATATCTACGGTTAA
>Ga0063231_10000640_pt1 | contig 10008 bp, 10 predicted proteins | sample LauGreSu1BDMLBSD_2_FD_56231 | JGI IMG/M metagenome (GOLD analysis project Ga0063231, IMG submission 56231) | Freshwater lake microbial communities from Lake Michigan, USA - Su13.BD.MLB.SD v2 (version 2) | ecosystem: Environmental > Aquatic > Freshwater > Lake | place: Lake Michigan, USA...
AACTGTGAATCAGTCGGTGAATTTTGTCTTGGCCTGTTGCTCTCGCTGATACACAACATCAGCAGGTCCAGGGATGAAGTGAAGGAAGGAAAATGGTTGCGTGAAGCCAACCGGGGATTTGAGCTGCGTGGAAAGACAGTTGGGATCATAGGTCTCGGACATACGGGAGCTGCATTTGCCCAATTGCTTTCGCCCTTTGGTGTGAAACTGCTTGCGCACGACAAATACAAGACAGGTTTCGGTGGTGGCCATATCATTGAATCAACGGTTGAGGCCATTCAGGAATTGGCTGATGTGATCAGTTTTCATCTTCCATTAAATGAGGAAACACAGCATTATGCAAATCAGCAGTTTTTCTCATCCCTCAAAAAAAGACCGTATTTTCTCAACACCAGCAGGGGTGGGGTGGTAGATACATTGGCTTTGTTACATGCACTAGACAATGGCCTGGTTTCGGCAGCAGGCTTGGATGTACTTGAAAATGAGGATCTTGTAAGTTACACTCCCCATGAATCTGAAACCTTGCAACACCTGTTGAGCCGCAGAAATGTGATTGTTACTCCACATATTGCGGGCTCCAGTCATGAGTCGTTGGTCAAGCTGGCCCAAAGCCTGCTCAAAAAGCTGGATTTGTTGCCCAGGCCTTGATTTCCAAAAATTATTTACCTTTGCAGTACAGCAACGCTTCAGCATCAACTGAGGCGTTGCTCATTTTTTTTCAAACCGACCAACTGAAAGATGTCCATATGAGCATAATGTACGTAACCAAAGAGACCTTAGAGCAAATGAGGGTGGAACTTCAACACCTCAAAAGTGTTGAACGCCCTGCTGCTTCACGCGCCATTGCAGAGGCAAGAGAGAAAGGTGATTTAAAGGAAAATGCGGAATACGACGCTGCCAAAGAAGCACAGGGTTTGCTCGAAGCCAAGATCAACCGCATGGAAACTGAATTGGCCAGTGCCCGCATCCTCGATGCATCTACCATAGATACCAGTAAGGTATCCATTCTCACCAAAGTCACCATCACCAACAAGGCTACACAAAAGTCTGTTACCTACCAGATTGTATCTGAAAAGGAAGCGGATTTGAAAATGCAGAAAATATCTGTGACTTCTCCCATTGGCAAGGGACTGCTTGGGAAAAAAGTGGGTGAAGTAGCTGAGATCGTTGCACCCAATGGCAAGGTGGCATTCACCATTGATAAGATTTCCGTCTGATCAACATGGCGACTATTTTTTCAAAAATTATTGCAGGGGAAATTCCTTCTTTTAAAATTGCAGAGAATGATCAATTCTATGCTTTTTTGGATGTATTCCCACTTGTTGCCGGTCATACACTTGTGGTTCCTAAAAAGGAAACAGACAAGTTGTTTGACCTGGATGAGAAAGATCTCGGCGCTGTTTTGCAATTTGCTCAACCCATTGCCAAGGCCATTGAAAAAGCCTTTCCCTGCCAGCGTTGTGGAATGGCGGTGATTGGATTGGAAGTGCCACATGCTCATGTGCACCTGGTGCCCATCGATACGGCAGATGACCTGAATTTTACCCGTCCTAAACTGAAGCCTTCTCAGGATGAGTTGAAGGAAGCACAACAGAAAATTCTTCAAGCACTCAACTGAATGACCAATCCATCCAAGACAGCAAACAAAGAATATTTTTTCATGATCCTGCTCGGATGCTTGTTTGCATTGGGTTTATTTGACCTTGTCTATTCTTTTACTGGAGCCTACGCAATATTTGGGATCCTGTATCCTTCAGCGCATGCATTCTTGAACATCATTCTTTTTCTTGCCCTCTCTTTCATATGGTCGAAAGAAAAATGGGCAGCATGGTTGTTCCTGGGAATTATCGTAGCCCACATGGGGATTGATCTTGCTGTGGGGGCTTTTGAATTTTTCAAGCTGATCTTGTTTGTTCCAGCCATTTATTTTCTCATCAAACTGAAGTAAACCTTTCTGGGTTTTATCCAATCCTTCCAGGATTATTCTTGATAAAATCCTCCCATCCTCCTGATTTTTTTGTACGGGTGTTTTTCTTTGTTGCAGCAACTGTTGTAACAAGTCCATGTGCATTGAAATGATGGCAAACCGCCACGGCCAGCGCATCTGAAGCATCAAAGTATTTGATGGTATTGGTAAGCGGCATGATGCTGTTGAGCATCTTCCATATTTGTTCCTTGTTGGCATTGCCGTTGCCGGTGATCGACTGTTTGACTTTTTTGGGTGAATATTCTGCTACAGCCAGGCCATTGGACATGGCAACTGCAATGGCTACACCCTGTGCCCGTCCGAGTTTGAGCATACTTTGTACGTTTTTTCCAAAGAAGGGGGCTTCAATGGCCATGTCGTCCGGCTTGTATTTATCAATGATCTCCTGTATGACCTGATTGATCGTGCCCAGTCTTTCAAACATGTCTTTTTTTCCATTCAGCTTGACCACGTTCATCTCCAGCATCTTGATTTGCTTGCCTGTTACAGACAGGATTCCGTAGCCCATGATCACGGTTCCCGGATCAATCCCTAAAATAATTTTACTTTTCTGCGCCAACTGGGTTTATTTTTGAAGGGATAAGCAAACACACTGAACAAAAGTATCAAAATATTACTCAATTACCTGCTTGGGCCGGCACTCTTCATGCTATTGAGCTATAATGTATTCAAGCAGGTGGCTAAACAGAAAGACATAGCGTTGCATTTTTCTTCCCTTGTTGCGTCGCTGCAAGGCTGGGGTTTCTTGTTGTTGCTTTTGGTTTTGATGATCATGGTAGTGCAGTGGTTGTTGGAGGCCAGGAAATGGCAGGTCATGTTGGGCACTGAGTATCCCATCAAACTGCCGGAGGCATTCAGGATGATTTTATCTGGCATTGCTTTATCGATCGCAACGCCCAACAGAATGGGTGAATTTGCCGGCAGGGTGATGCATCTTCCCAGCGGGCAGCGGTTGCAGGGTACAGCCTATACTGTCATTGGCAATTTTGCACAGCTGATTGTAACCTGCATCGCAGGGAGTATTGCATTGTTGATGGAATGGCAGGGTCAGCATTTTAATTTCACCCTTCAAGGCATGCAGGCGATTCAATCAATATTGTTATGGGCCACTCCTTTGGCCATCGTTTTCTTTATGCTCTTGTATTTCAAGTCAGGCTTGGTTTTCAACAGGATTCTCTCCTTGCGCATACTTGCAACATTTCGTGACAGGCTTGGCGTACTTGAATCTATTTCCAACAATATCCTGTTGAATGTATTGTTGCTCTCATCCCTTCGGTTTGTTTTTTTTATTCTCCAATATTGGTTGCTCTTTACATTGACCAATACCGGGATTGACCTTCGTGATACCTTTGCAGCCATCTCCATCATGTTGTTGTGGCTTGCCATTGTGCCTACTTTTTCTTTTTTGGAACTGGGGTTGCGCTGGCAATTTGCCCTGATGTTGATGGGGTCACTGACCGAAAATACTCTGGGAATAGCTGTTTCGGTAACTGCAGTATGGCTGATCAACCTGATGTTGCCGGCATTGGTTGGTGCTTTAGGATTGCTGCGTTATCGATCCAAATAAAAATTATCCTATCATCTTTTTAAGAAAACTTTATTCTTGTGGTCATTCGCAGAACAAAATCCGACCGTCAATGGTTTTATATTTGCATCATGCCACGCTTCCACAAAATAATACTTGTTTCCATTTTCTCTCTCAGCCTGATCAGGTTGAGTGCAGGGAACGATTTTTGTGGCCTGAGCAACCAGTCTTTTAACGCAGGAGAGGTGATCACGTATAAAATTTTCTACAACGTGATTGGGCTTTACGTTGATGCAGGTACTGCTTCATTTTCTGTGTCCAACGAAAAGCTCAATGCCAGGCCAGTATATCATGTGGTTAGCCTGGGTACTTCAAATCCGTCCTATGACTGGATTTTCAAAGTCCGTGATCGGTATGAAACCTACATCGATACCGCAACATTGAAGCCCTATAAATTTGTAAGGCATGTAGAAGAGGGTGGCTTCAGGAAAGATGAGCTTGTACTTTTCAATCATGCTGAGAACAAGGCGGTGAGTACAAAAGGAACATTCCCAATTGCTGATTGCATGCAGGATGTATTGAGTTCTATTTACTATGCGCGCAACATCAATTTTTCAAAATACAAGGTAGGAGAGAAAATTCCCTTTAAAATGTTTTTGGATGATGAAGTACACAACATCTACATCCGCTACATGGGAAAAGAAACCATCAAGACCCGTTATGGCAGGTTCAGGGCCATCAAGTTCAAACCCATGCTCATCAGTGGTACCATCTTTGAAGGGGGAGAACTCATGAGCGTATGGGTTTCTGATGATGGCAACCATGTTCCTTTGCGGATTGAAAGCCCGATAACGGTGGGCAGCATCAAGGTAGACATGATGGGGTACAAGAACCTTCGGTATCCCATGCAATCCATGATCAGTTTCAAGTAATCAAATCAGGTCTTCCAGCTGAACAGTTTCTTTTTTTCTGAAACCCTTTTCGGTTTTTTCTACTGTACAGCAAATGATCGTAGCATCATGCTCCAGAAAAAGAATGTGTTCGTTGGCTACTGCCTCCTCGAGGTATTTTTCTTTTTCTTCTAAACTTGTCATGGGGTACATGTCATAGCCCGCTAGATAGGGCAACGGAATATGGGCAGCTGTGGGAATGAGGTCGGCAACATAGGCCAGGATTCTGCCGTTGATCTTGATCAGGGGATGCATCATGGAACGGGTATGTCCGTTGGTGAACATGATGTCAATGCCAGGGCTGAAAAAGGTTTTTTCACCTTTGGTCTCTTCTACAAAACGCAGGCGTCCTTTTTCAAAAATCGGCAAGATATTTTCTGTCAGAAAAGATGCTTTTTCCCTGGCATTCGGATTGATGGCCCATTGCCAGTGGGCTTCACTGCTCCAGTAAAGGGCATTGGGGAATGTTAACTCAAGCTTGTCGTTGATTCTTGAAACAGCGCCACCGCAATGGTCAAAATGAAGGTGTGTCAAGAGTACATCGGTGATGTCTTCTGGCTGAAATCCTAACTGACGCAGTGATCCCAGCAGACTCCCATTTCCATGTGGAAAATAGTAGCTGAAAAATTTTGCTGATTGTTTGTTCCCCATGCCGGTGTCGATGAGGATTTTTCTTTCCCCGTCCACGACTAGCAAACAACGCATGGCAAAACTGCAAAGATTGTTTTCATCTGCAGGTATTGCTTTTTGCCAAATGGTTTTGGGAACTACGCCAAACATGGCGCCACCATCCAATTTGAAGAGTCCAGTATCAATGGAATAGACTTGCATATTTTTCTCTTGTGATGACAGCCTTGGTGTAGAGTAAAGCGAAAAAACTGATGATGAAGAATACCATGAGAACAAGAATGGAATTCCTCATGCTTCCAGTGAGTTCCTCATTGTAGGCAAACAGAAAGAGGCCAATGGTTAATGCAATCTTTTCAGTAACATCATAGAAGCTGAAAAATGATGTGGTGTCAGTTGTTGTGGGCAAGAGTTTTGAGTAGGTGCTTCTGCTCATGGACTGTATGCCTCCCATGACCAATCCCACGCAGGCTGCCAGGATATAAAATTCAGTTTGGGATTTGATGAAATAGCCCCAAATGCAAATGCCCACCCAGATCAGAATGCCAACCAGCATGGTAGGGAGGTTGCCGATTTTTTTTGACAACCTGCTCAAAGCAATCGCACCAAAGATGGCAACGATTTGGATCAGCAAGATGGTAAGAATGAGTTTGGGCTCATCCTCAGGTTTAGGGAAGATCTGTTTTTTGCTGTATCCCGCTGCCACCAGCATGACGGTTTGGACCCCAACACTGAGAAAGAAAAATGCACCAAGAAAACGTTTCAAAGCCGGGATCTGTTTCACCTGGTTCCAAACAAGTTTGAGTTCATGAAATCCATTGACAAGGATATGCTTTTTGAGTTCTTTATTGCTTTTGGTATTGGAGGGCAATGCACGCAATGGGATTTGGGNGAATCCAAACCACCAAAGCCCAACCAGCAGGAAGGAAATNCTNGGTCCCAGTGTTTTGTCGCCATTGTCCAGGCCGAATAGTTCCGGCTTCAAAATGATGACAAAGCAAATCAACTGCAGCAATACACTGCCAATGTATCCCATGGCAAATCCCTTGGCGCTCACACGATCACGTTCTTCGGGGCTTGCGATATCCGGNAGGTAAGAGTTGTANAATACCCANCTGTTCCAGAANCCCAGNGCNGCAAGTGAAAANAAGATGATGCCGTATTCAATTCTGTCTGGCGTGAAAAAGAACAGGGCAACGCAGGACAGGGAGCCGAGCATCATGAATGCACGCATGAATGCTTTTTTGTTTCCCCTGTAGTCAGCAATGGAAGACATGATGGGAGACATCAGGGCCACCAGGAAAAAAACGAGGGCCAGTGCATAGTTTTGCAGTGCAGTATTGATGATGCGGATACCAAAGAAGCTGACATAAGAAAGTTCCTCAGGATTTTTGCTGCTGGTCACCGCCACATAGTAGGCAGGAAAAATGGTGGAAGTGATGACCAGGTTATANGTGCTGTTGGCCCAGTCGTACATGGCCCAGGCGTTTTGAATCTTCTTCCTTGTGGTATTCATTGGCTAAAGCTTGTCCGTTAAGATAAGCAATATCAAGACAGCGCCAAGCACAATTCTGTACCATCCAAAGATCCTGAATCCATTTTGTTGCAGAAAACGGATAAAAAACTTGATGGCAAGCAGGGCTACAACAAATGCAATACAACTTCCCAGCACGAGAAAATTAATCCCCTGGGTATTCAGCAAGGCAGGTTCATCTTTCCAGATATCATAGAGACTTTTCAAAGTGGCTGCTGCCATGGTGGGTACGGCAAGAAAGAAAGAGAAGTCCGCAGCCAATGAACGGGTAAGCTTTTGTTGCATGCCTCCAATGATGGTTGCGGCACTGCGGCTCAATCCAGGAAAGAGGACAGCGAGTACCTGGTACATGCCAATGAAAAAAGCTTTTTTGTAGGTGATTTCTTCTTCTTTCTCAATGGTTCCATGTTTGAACCATTTGTCTACAAAAAGAAGGATGACTCCACCGGCAAACAGCACAATAGAGATGAAAAGTGGCTTTTCCAAGACAGCCTCAATGTGTTTTTTGAACAATGCGCCAAACGCCAGTGCTGGAAGTATGGCAACAAAAAGCTTGAAATAAAAACTGACACGTTTGAAGTCGAGAAATTTCTTCCAATACAAGACAACAACAGAAAGNATNGCCCCAAACTGTATCACCACTTCATATAATTTGGTGAAGGAGTCGTCTCCAATGTTGAAAAACGCAGAGGCNATGACCATATGGCCTGTTGAAGACACGGGAAGAAATTCAGTAATGCCTTCGATGATGGCCAGGATGATGGCCTGAAATGTATTCATGAAAGAAAAATAAAATGAGCGAACTATTGCTTGGATTTCTTCATGATGGCATAGACCTCAATGAGGAGCCCGGCAACAATCAAGAGAGGAGCCATGGTGATGCGCTTCATGCTGTAGACTTCATTTTCTGCAAATACATTGGGGTCTTGACTTTTTCCACCAGCCATCAAGACAAGCCCTATCGCGATTACGACAAGCCCTATCAGCATCCATCTCAGGTTATCCTTTCCAAAAATTGTGTTGTTCTTCGTTTCCATGTTNTGTTGTTTATCAATATAGATCGTCCAGTTTCATTTTGAGGTACTTCATCACACTCCTGTGCGTGCTGATGAAGGTAATGCTAATTCCAATAAGGATGAGGCCTGTGAAAAGCAAAGCCAGCATGCCATTGTCTCTCAGGGCCTTGATTTCGGGTAACCACCAGTTCTCAACGCCATAAATGATCAGGACAAGTGCAGCGATCGCAATGATGGCGCTTGCCAGTCCGTTCAGGATGGCCTTGGTGTCAAAAGGTTTTGAGATGAACCACCTTGTTGCGCCAACCATCTGCATGGTTTTGATCAGGAAACGGTTAGAGAACATCGCCAGTTTGATGGTATTGTCAATCAGGATGATCACGATCAGGGCAAGCACACCTGCAAGTGCTAGTAAAAAATATCCTGTTTTTTTGACAATATTGTTCAGGTTGCTGACAACGGCATCGGGATACTTCACTTCACTGATGATGAAGTTTTTGGTAATCTCTTTGGTGATTTTCTTGAGGCTATCCTTGTTTACATATGCTGGCTCCAGGTAAAAGTCTATGCTTGCAGGAAGCGGATTGTAGTCCAATACCTTGTTCCAGTCATCATTGCCGTCTCCGATGAATTTTGCTCTTGCAGCTTCTTTGGTGACAAATTCCACATTGCGGGCATAGGGCTTGCTTTCAATCGATTTTCTTACCATGTCGATTTCCCGATCAGGACTACCATCCCTTACAAATGCATTGACCTGAACACTGCCTTTGAAATAGCTTTCCAGTTTGCTGGCGTTGATGACCAGCCATCCCAGCATTCCCAGGATGAAAAGCACAAGGGCTACGCCCAAAATGGCCATAAAATAGGATGGTTTGCTGCGTTTCATTGATGCATTGCGCTGTGCTGTCATGTTCGGTTTGGATTTTGTTCCTCAATTGCCCACGGTAATCATGTCAAAAATAGCAATTTTAAAGCGTTTGTGTATTTTTGCGGTTCCCAGAAGAAAGGTTAATTTTTTACACGCCCGATTAAAGCAACAGAAATGGAATACGCATTCAGGAATATTGAACGGAAATGGCAGGAGAATTGGAAGGCAAGCAATGCGTACAAAGTGTCAAATGATAGTGCCAAGCCCAAGTATTATGTACTGGACATGTTCCCTTACCCAAGCGGGGCAGGTCTGCACGTGGGGCATCCCCTGGGCTATATTGCCAGTGATGTGTTCAGCCGTTACAAGCGGTTGAAGGGTTTCAATGTTTTGCATCCGATGGGGTATGATTCATTTGGGCTTCCTGCTGAGCAATACGCGATTGAACACGGGATTCCACCTGCAGTTTCAACCGATCAGAACATTGCCACTTTCAGGTCTCAGTTGGACAAGATTGGCTTCTGTTATGATTGGGAACGGGAAGTGCGGACTTCTGACCAAGAGTATTACAAATGGACCCAGTGGATTTTCCTGCAATTGTTTGACAGCTGGATGGACCGAAAGCTGCAAAAAGCAAGAAGAATCCCTGAATTGATTACCAGTTTTGAAGCGGAGGGCAATGCTTCTAATCCATGTCCTGGCGAAAAGAACCTTTCCTTTTCCGCAGCTGAATGGCTGGCATTTTCAGCAAAAAGAAAAGCTGAAATTTTGATGCATTACCGTCTTGCTTTTTGTGGGATTGGTGAAGTGAACTGGTGTGAGGCCCTGGGAACCGTGCTGGCCAATGATGAGGTCATCAATGGCGTGAGTGAAAGGGGCGGCCATCCTGTTGTAAAAAAGAAGTTGCGCCAATGGTACCTTAGGATTACAGAGTATGCTGAACGCCTGTTGGCAGGACTTCAAACAGTTGACTTCAGTGAGAGCATGAAAGACATGCAATCCAACTGGATTGGAAAAAGTTTTGGCGCAGAGATTGATTTTGAGCTCGATTCTGCTCANGCACCCAATGAAGGNAAAAAACTCAAGGTATATACCACCAGGCCCGATACCATTTTTGGCATTGATTTTATGGTTATTGCTCCGGAGCATGAACTCGTGGCTTCCATCACTACTGCCGAACAGGCTACTGCTGTTGCCAGTTACATTGAATACGTGAACAGCCGGAGTGAGCGTGAGCGGATGGCGGAAAAAAAGATTACTGGTGTCTTCAGCGGAACTTATTGTAAGCATCCCTTTGAGGACAGAAAAATTCCTGTTTGGATCAGCGAATACGTGCTTGCTGGATATGGTACAGGAGCTATCATGGCAGTACCCTGTGGCGATGAGCGTGATTTCAAGTTTGCCAACCATTTCAACATCCCCATTACCAATATCATCGGATCTTTTTATGATGGTACTGAGGCCAATCCTACCAAAGAGGCTAAGCTAGAGAACAGTGGTT
>Ga0063231_10000642_pt1 | contig 9994 bp, 11 predicted proteins | sample LauGreSu1BDMLBSD_2_FD_56231 | JGI IMG/M metagenome (GOLD analysis project Ga0063231, IMG submission 56231) | Freshwater lake microbial communities from Lake Michigan, USA - Su13.BD.MLB.SD v2 (version 2) | ecosystem: Environmental > Aquatic > Freshwater > Lake | place: Lake Michigan, USA...
TTGCACGCAGTTTTTGCTTATGGAATTGTTTATGCAATTCAGTTTTTATCCATAACCTTCACTTACGCATTAGTAATTGAGCAAATTGGAAGTCGCACTGGCTGGCCATTTGGAAGCTATGAATACTCAGGAAGTTTGGGATATCAAATATATGGCGTGCCATTAGTTGTCCCCTTTGCATGGGTAATGCTTGCGCATCCAATATTTATTGCCGCACGTAAGGTTACAAAAAATTGGGTGTTTTTATATGGCGGGATTGGAATGATGGCCTGGGATCTATTCCTAGATCCACAAATGGTTTCTGCAGAAAGATGGACTTGGAGCTTTACCGGCTCTCATGTGCCATTTCAGCCAGATATTCCATTATCAAACGCCTTTGGTTGGCTACTAACTGGAATGGGATTAATGGCACTTCTGAATTTAACCCTAAGAAGTGATCGCAGAAAAATTGGTACCTCAACTTTAGTGCCAGATGCTCTTCTCTTTTGGACATGGTTTGCCGGAGTAATTGGAAATCTCTTTTTCTTTGACCAACCAGGAGTTGCATTTATCGGTGGACTTATTTTTGGTTTGTTTTTACTTCCTTACATTTTCTTATTGCGTTTTGGTCCGCCTGCCAATAGTTAATGCAACTTCTATTAGCGATATGCGCTTTTGCGTGCTTTTTAGTAATTCTAAATAGCCTCACAATTAAAGTAATCAAGGATTCAAATGCTTCAATTCTTGATTCGGTTTCGATTTTAATCCCAATGCGCAATGAGTCTGCAAATGCTGCAGATTGTCTAGAATCTGTATTGAATCAAACTGGTCTAAACAAGGTTGAAATTCTCTGCCTTGATGATGCTTCTACTGACAATACTGCAGAAATCATAAAAGGATTTCCTACAGTTAAATACCTTTCGGGTAGTAACCCACCAGAAGATTGGCTAGGCAAATTATGGGCATGCCACACCCTGGCAGAGAAAAGCACTGGGGAGTATCTTGTTTTTGTTGACGCCGATGTTAGGTTGAGTAAAAATGCCGTGGCAAGTTCGATATCGAAAATGGGAAATTGGGATTTCGTTTCTCCATATCCTAGGCAAATTACATCCGGTTTCATTCAAAAGGTATTTCAGCCACTGCTGCAATGGTCATGGCTAGCCTCTGTTCCACTTTTACTAGCTCAGAAACTTTCAATTAAATCGATGGCTGTTGCAAATGGCCAATTTTTAATCGTTAAAAGACAGGCTTATTTTAATTCTGGCGGTCATGCAGCGATTAAATCTGAAGTTTTAGATGATTTAATGCTGGCTAAACAACTGCTTGAACATGGATATAAAGGTGGTGTTGCAGAGGGAAGCCAGGTTGCTAAATGTCAGATGTACCAAAATAATTCAGAACTATTTAAGGGCTACCAAAAATCTCTTTGGAAAGCATTTGGATCAATACCCGGAACAATCTTGGCAATCATGCTATTGATAACAACCGGCGTACTGCCCATAGTTAACGCACTGTTAGGATCAACAACTGGCTTAATTGCATTTGGATTAATCGCAGTTAGTAGAGTTATTGCTTCACTTAGAACTAGTTCACTTCCCAACACTGCCCTCTTACATCCAATTGCAACGATTCTGCTTCTTGTATTGATTGCATATTCATGGTTTGGGAAAATGACAAAGAGCCTGACTTGGCGAGATAGATCGGTAATTTAAATGGCAAAGATTTCTGTAGTTGGAGCTGGCATAGGTGGAATGAGCGCTGCTGCAAGACTTGCAAAGCAAGGCCATCAAGTCACAGTGTTCGAAAACAGCGATCAATCAGGCGGTAAATGTCGAACTGAATGGTTCGGCGATTATGCATTTGATACCGGCCCATCTTTACTGACTCTACCGGCTGTGTTTAGAGATCTATTTCTTAAGACAGGCAAGCGAATAGAGCATGTTTTAGATATTTCACCAGTTGATCCAGCATTTAATTACAACTTTGCAGATGGAAGTAAGGTTACATTCCCCAATTTATCCAATCCAAAAACATACCTAGAAATCGAAAAATCCTTCGGTATCTCAGCCAGTCAAAGCTGGCGTCAAATTATTGAGCGATCAGAGAAAATGTGGGAAGCCTCCAGGGATTCATTTATTGAATCTGAGTTAACTTCAATTTGGCCACTGCTATTGCGGAAGAATTTGATTAATCAAATTAACCAAATCTCCCCCTTTACCTCTCTTAGAAGCTTAAGTGAAAAATTAAACCTCGATCCACATTTGAAGATGATTATTGATAGGTATGCAACCTATACCGGCAGCGATCCAAGAAGTGCACCAGCAGTATTACTAACTATTGCCTTCGTTGAAAGTACCTTTGGCGCTTGGCATATAAAGGGTGGCATTGGACAACTTTCTGTTGCATTGGAGCAAAGATGCAGAGATTTAGGTGTTGATTTTGAGTTTAAATCGTTGGTAACAAAAATAGTAGTCGAGCAGAATAAAGTTAAAGGCGTAGTTTTAAGCGATGGCAAAATAATTAAATCAGATCTAGTAGTTTCAAACTCTGATGCCGAATATACATTCAATTCACTTATAGGCAATGAAGTCTCTTCAGCACGTGGTGAGAGGCGAAAACTTAAGTCGGCAACCAAATCTCTAGCTGGTTTTTCTCTATTGCTCGGCTTAGATAACAAGAAATCTAAGCCAGTAGATGTCAAACATCATAATGTTTATTTCCCAGAAAATTACGATCTCGAGTTTGATCAGATATTTACACAAAAAGTACCGGTAACAGATCCAACTATTTATCTCTGTGCTCCAAAGGATTCTTCAATGGTTAAAGGTGCAGATAAAGAAGCATGGTTTGTATTAGTCAACGCACCCCGTCATGAGCCAGAATCAGGATGGGACTGGAAAGATGGTGGGCAAGAGTATGCTCAAAAAATCATTTCCAAAATGGATGATCTAGGTCTTAACGTTACTAATCGTTTAGATTTCATGGAATATAGAACACCTGCTGATCTAGAAAACTATGCGATGGCACCTGGAGGTTCAATCTACGGAACTTCTAGCAACTCCCCGGTTTCTGCTTTTCTAAGGGCTAGAAATCGATCAAAAGTTAAGGGATTATTTTGTGTTGGTGGATCAGCTCACCCAGGAGGTGGATTACCTCTGGTTGGTATCAGTGCTGAGATAGTTGCAAAAGCAATTGGAAAAGCTTAACCAATCTTAGAATAGATANATCTAACAATCATTAGGAAACTAATCAGCTGAAGCANNCTCCATATCATTACGACCATATTTAGGATCTGAAATTCAAATTGAAATGCGATTAAAGCAATAAATATNAANGATGCTCTGACTGGGCGCTCGGCGAATGTAACAATGGTAATTTCAGTCAAACCANCTCCCATGGCTCTTGCTCTTAAATACTCCTGCGTAAAAGCGATTGTGCAAACAAATAAAAGTAAATAAATATCAACACCTAGTTGATATAGAGCAAGTACCCAAAAAATCTCAGTGAATCGATCAACGATTGAGTCTAAAATCGCGCCCATCTTTGAGGATTTATTGGAAATAAGAGCCAAGCTGCCATCAACTCCATCGCAGATAAGTGAAAATACCAGGAAAATTGGCGCCCAAATTGAATTAGAAGTTAGATACACCAAAATGCCGAAAATTAAACCTAAGAAAGTTAAAGAATTCGGCGTTACACCAATTCTAGAAAGCGGTTTTGTGACTGAGTAAGAAATATTCAACCAAAGCCTAACTATTCCTTCAACTTTCGCCCCGCCATGATGGCTGCTCCAATCACGGAAAAATTCTTCTTTGATCATGATTTCACCAACCCTAAATTCTTAGCAATCTCAATTGTTGATTCTGCTGTGTTCATAGTATAAAAATGTAAACCGGGAACACCTAAATCTAATAATTGGGCGCCCATTTGAGTAGCGATATCTATTCCAATTTTTTTAACTGAAACAGGATCATTTTTTACAGATTCAAAACGATTTAAAATCTCAACAGGAATCTTTGTCCCACTTAACTCCACCATTCTGGATAATTGTTTGAGATTGGTCACCGGCAAGATTCCAGCAATAACTGGCAGGTTTGAGCCATTCTTCTGTAATCGCTCTACTAACTCTTGCCATTTACTAACCTCGAAAAAGAACTGCGTAGTTGCAAAGCTAGCGCCAAGTTGTTCTTTTCTTAATAGGACCTTAATATCTTTATCAAAATCAAAATTTGATGCTGGATGTCCATCCGGAAAAGCAGCAACACCAATTTTAAATCCACCAATACTCTTTGCAAGTTCAACAAGTTGATCGGCATGATCAAATCCATCTGGTGTTGATTCCCAATTAGCAGAAGGTCCTCCTGTTGGGTCTCCCCTTAACGCCAAAATGCTTTTAATACCTGAGTTCTTATATTGCATTAAAACTTCTGTTAAATACTCTTTGGTTGCTCCAACGCAGGTTAAATGTGCAACGGTTGGAATTGATGTTCGCGAAGTTATCTCAGTTGTAACTCTTACAGTTCTATCTCGGGATGAACCGCCAGCACCATATGTGACCGATACAAAGTCAGGTTTTAGGGGCTGAAGTTGATTAAGCACCTGCCAGAGCCGCTCCTCACCAGCCAAATCCTTCGGTGGAAAGAACTCCAGCGAAAAGGTCGTGGTTCTCAGATCATTGCTCATGGCAGGCAGGGTACCGTTGCGCCGTGAGTTTTTCTGCGACCAGCGATATTAAACTGATTCGTTCTGAGATAAATCAGGCGTTGGCAGAGTTTATAAAGCAAGAAAACAAGTACCTAAGCACAATAGGTTCAGAGCTAGACCCGGTGGCAGAGGCACTAGAGAAATTCCTATTAGATAGTGGGAAAAGACTTCGTCCGCTTTTTGCATATGTTGGGTTAATTGGTGCTGCAGCTCAGCCAACTAAACAATTGATTTCTGCAATATCAAGTCTTGAGTTGGTCCATGTCTGTGCACTAATTCATGATGATGTAATGGATGCATCAGATACCAGACGGGGTGCGCCAAGCATTCATAAAACTTTTGAAAATCTCCATGTTAAGAACGGTATGGTCGGGTCACCTGCGCAATTTGGAGTCGCCTCTGCAATTTTACTTGGAGATTTAGCATTGATTTGGTCTGCGCAAATGCTTCACAACTCTGGATTGTCACCGAATGAGTTAATACGCTCTCTCCCAGTTTATGATGAAATGCGAGTTGAACTTATGGCTGGGCAATTTTTAGATGTATACGAACAAGCACTTGGAACTCAAAATGTTGAAAGTCTCTTAAGGTTGCAAGATACAAATCAGGTAAATACACAATTGAACGTCCATTGCATTTTGGCGCTGCCCTTGCATCTGCACCAGTGGAGTTGATTAGCACCTACTCAAATTATGGAATCCCACTTGGCGAGGCTTTTCAACTACGTGATGATCTGCTCGGAGTTTTTGGTAATCCAGAAGCAACCGGTAAACCAGCCGGAGATGATTTAAGGGAAGGTAAACGAACCGCTTTAATCGCAGTTGCCCTTGAGCGAGCAAATGGCTCTCAAAAAAGTTTGTTGTTGAGTGGAATTGGAGATGCAAATCTCACTTCGGACAAGGTGGCAGATCTTCAGCAGGTAATTACTGAGACAGGTGCTACTTCTCACATTGAATCAATGATTTCTAAACTAACCAGCACTTCACTATCTGCACTAAACCATGGTGGAATAAGCCCTGTTGGTAAACAATTACTGACTGAACTTGCGATCCTTGCAACTGATAGAAAGATTTAATTGTGGTAGCAAAAGTTAAGGGCCCGACAGATCATGTGGTGGTTGTAGGTGCGGGACTGGCTGGGTTGAGCGCAGCCCTGCGACTAGCTGGTGCCGGACGAAAAGTTACTGTTGTTGAACGAGAATCAGTTCCAGGTGGCCGTAATGGGCTATTAAATAAAAATGGTTTTGCTTTTGATACTGGTCCTTCAGTTTTAACTATGCCAGATTTAATTGCAGATGCATTGGCGTGTGTTGGTGAAGAGCTAAAAGACTGGCTAGATCTTGTTCCACTAAAACCTTTGTACCGTGCTTTTTACCATGATGGATCTCAACTTGATGTTCATGCAGATACCAATCAAATGCAGGAGGAAATTGCAAGAAGTATTAGTCCGGCAGAAGCAATTGGTTATGGAAAATATGTTGATTTTGTAACCAAGCTTTACAAGTATGAAATGAACGATTTTATCGATAGAAACATTGATTCTCCGCTAAATTTATTAACGCCAAATCTTGCTCGATTAATAGCACTCGGAGGCTTTAGGAAATTGGCGCCAAAAGTAAATCAGTTTTTGAAGGATCCTAGAACTCAAAAGGTTTACTCATTCCAAGCTATGTATGCCGGTGTTAGTCCTCAGCAAGCATTAGCAATCTATGCAGTGATTGCATACATGGACTCTGTAAATGGAGTGTTTTTTCCAAAAGGTGGAATGCATGCAGTTCCAAGGGCGCTAGCTGGCGCTGCTACCAAACATGGTGTTGTTTTTAAGTACAACACTACTGTCACTGCCCTCGAGCGCAGCAATGGAAGAGCAACTGCAGTCATAACGCAAGATGGCGAAAGAATTCCATGTGATGTTGTTGTTCTTAACCCTGATCTACCAGTGGCCTGGCAGGAGCTACTAGGTGGACAGCCAAGATCTGTAAAGCGTTTAAAGTACTCCCCATCCTGTGTAACTTTGCTGGTTGGATCAAACAAAAGTTATGACCATCTTGCTCACCACAATATTCACTTCGGTCAATCATGGGATGGCGTATTTGATGAACTAATTAAAAAGAAGACTTTAATGAGCGATCCAAGTATTTTGGTAACCGTGCCCTCTAAAGATGATCCGAATTTAGCCCCTCCTGGAAAGAATTCTTATTATGTTTTATTTCCAACTCCAAATCTTTCTGCTGGCATTGATTGGGAAAGTACTGGACCTAAGTACCGTGATGAAATGATTCGTGCCCTTGAAGCCCGTGGCTACACGGGATTTGGTGAAGGCATAGAGGTAGAGCAATTAACAACTCCTTTGGATTGGAAGAACCAAGGAATGGAACAGGGCGCACCATTTGCTAGCGCGCATACATTTTTTCAAACTGGTCCATTTCGACCAAGGAATCTTGCAAAAGGATATGAAAACATAGTTTTTGCTGGATCTGGTACCCAACCCGGCGTGGGAGTTCCAATGGTTTTGATCTCAGGCAGATTAGCGGCAGAACGAATAGTCGGACCAATCAAATAAATAATGGATGAACTAACTGCTGCAGGCATAACTGATTCAAAATTACGCGCCTCATACAGTGAATGCAAGCGGCTTAATGCCTTGCATGGAAAAACTTATTATTTAGCTACTCTGCTATTGCCAAAGGAAAAGCGCCCTCACGTTCATGCATTGTATGGATTCGCTAGATATGCAGATGAAATCGTAGATGATTTAAATTCAGAACTTAGCGATATCGAGAAATCAGATTTGCTCTCTAAATGGAGCGACCAAGTTCTGGCCGAAATCAAAGTAGGTTCGAGCAAAGACCCAATTGCTGCTGCATTGGTTGATACAGTAAACAAATTTGAAATTCCAATTAGCTATTTTGAGGCTTTTTTGCACTCAATGAAAATGGATCTAACCGTTACTGAGTATCACTCTTATGAAGATCTCTATGAATACGTTTATGGGTCAGCGGCGGTAATTGGCCTACAAATGCTATGTGTTCTAGGCACAACCTCTCCATCGCAAATTGAACAAGCAAAAATTGCTGCCGAAAAATTAGGGGTGGCATTTCAACTTGCTAATTTCATAAGGGATGTCGGAGAGGATTTAGATCGTGGGCGAGTTTATTTGCCGGTAATGGAGTTGCAGTCTCATGGCGTAACGCGGGAGATGCTTGAGAATAAAGTGCTCACTCCAGAAATAAAGAATGCACTCAAGGATCAAATTGCTCGAGTTAGAAAGCTTCAGCAGGAGGCCGCTCCTGGCATAAATCTGCTCAATCCAGTTGCAAGAGAATGCATTAAAGCAGCCAGTGAGTTGTACTGCGGCATCGTTGACGAGGTGGAAAAAATCGAGTACCAAATTTTTGATAAGCGTGCAAAAACTTCACTTTATCGCCGAATGAAAGTTGCAGCTCCGGCACTTGTGCGGGCTAAATTATTTAAGTAGTTACTTCTTTTGAATACCTTTTTTACCCCAGAACACCCACATATTCATCACACAAAGTATCAGAGCAAAACCAAATAAGAGATCTTCGGCAGGAGCAGATGCAATACGAACTCCCAAAATCGCATCTGGGCTATACATAACTATCTCTCGTGAAGTAAGCCACCAATTTGTAATCAACTGAAAAGGCAGAATTATCGCGTAGCTGGTCCAGAAAACTGATTTAGTAAGCAACCTACCCTTAATTAAGTAGAGGTCGAAAATAATTGAAAAGGTAAAGGCTGCAAATGCAATCTCGGTATAGGCCATTACTCATCCCCTACTGGCCAGTGCTTCTTAACTGTACGAACTGCCTCAATTGTCATGATTGCAGCCAAAGGGACAACTATGAAGAATAAAAATTCTTCAAGCGGGATATTAAAGGGCCCGACTATGCCAATCATCTGTTTTTCATCAAAAAACCAATGTCCTTTTTCGATTGCATACGCATCCCAGATTAGAAAGAAAATTGAAACCGGCAGAATGCTTAAAACTACTCGCTTAAATCTTCTTAAAACTCCAATTTTAAGAACCACTTCTAACCAAAAGGAGCCAATCATTGTGAAAAGGATCATGGCTAGATATCCAAATTTAAGCACCTGCTAACTATAGACAATTTCTTTATAGGCTAGGATAAAAACCACGGGAGCTAAGAAATTTAGCTGAGAGGGCTTGAGACTCAAGCCGACCGATGACCAGTTCGGTAATGCGAATTGGGAGGGAGATCAACATGTCTATTCTTGAATTTTTCGCTTTCAGTACAGCACTAATTGGAGTGGTGCTCGGTGTTTTAGGTCCACGTTTTACCTGGCCATGGTGGGGCCTAAGTAGTTTTCTCTATGCAATATTTTTTTACCAATCTGAATATTATGCAAGTGCTGCGCTTCAATTTATTTTTATTGCAGGGGGCATTTGGGGATGGTTTGGCTGGGGACCTAAAGGTGCCAAACCACGAAAACTGAAAAGCAGAGAGCGTTTAGTTTTATTTGTTTTGTTAATTATCGGTTCATTCTCTTTATGGCCAGTGCTAACAAATATTGGTGCAACCTCTACCGCTATCGAATCTTTCGGATTTGTAGGAAGCGTACTGGCTCAATTATTAATGGTTTGGCAAAAATTTGAAGCCTGGCCAGTGTGGGTAATCGTCGATGCGGCATACACCTACCAATACTTTAAAGGTGATTTAGTTCTAACCGGAATTTTGTATCTTTTGTTTACAGCAATAGCCATCTGGGGATGGATTCGCTGGGGTCGGGAATCAGATAAAAATGCAAGAGGTTAGCTATCACGATTTACTTCAGCATCTAAGAAGTCTGGATTCTGCGAGTTCCATAATTATTGGAATTGATGGTGTTGCAGGCAGCGGGAAAACTACGCTTTCACTAAATCTACAAAAAGATTTGGGCAACAGCCAAATTATCCACATGGATGATTTATACGAAGGGTGGAGTGATCCACTAAGTGCAGCACTTTCCGAAAGAGTAGTTAAACAAATACTAGAGCCAATAACTTCAAACCGATCTGCAACATATGATCGATTTAACTGGTCAAAGCAATTATTTGATGAGCAAATCAAAATAGTCCCAAGCAAATACGTAATTCTTGAAGGGGTCGGTGCTGGTCAAAAATACTTTAGAAATTATCTGACGAATTTAATTTGGGTAAGCTGTGATCCCAAGACTGGCTTTGAGCGGGTTCTTGCTCGGGATGGGCAACATCTAAGAAATCAGATGATCATTTTCTTAAAGGACCAAAATAAACATTTTGAGATAGAAAAAACTGATTTAGCATCGGATTA
>Ga0063231_10000645_pt1 | contig 9956 bp, 2 predicted proteins | sample LauGreSu1BDMLBSD_2_FD_56231 | JGI IMG/M metagenome (GOLD analysis project Ga0063231, IMG submission 56231) | Freshwater lake microbial communities from Lake Michigan, USA - Su13.BD.MLB.SD v2 (version 2) | ecosystem: Environmental > Aquatic > Freshwater > Lake | place: Lake Michigan, USA...
GTTTCGGTTCGTGTAATGGCTAATAATATTACTAGAACTAAATTCGGTACAGATGATATTCCTGAAACTGAAAAACAAGAATTCATTGCCGAACTTGAAAAAGAACTACAAGCAGAATACAAGTCAAGATTCGAAGAGGCTGCAAAACTTTGGGATGGTCAGGCTATTGAGGAAATGTCTACTAAACAATATAACGATTTTGTTTATAAAATGAATGTTGCACTTGCTGGTGGCGAAGAAGCGGCTGCTAATCATCTTATGATTTGGGGTTTAAACCGAAGAGCAGCTGTACCTCACGTTTTACTAGACGATGCTGTAGATTTACACATGTTGGTAATGGGTGTTCACATTGACAAGGATGACTATGTAGATTATCTTAATAGAGAAATCTACTTTAGATACGGAATTGAAAACGCCAGCGGTAGACACCACATGATACACTGGTATGGCTTGGGACCAGAAAGCTCTAAGTACGCTCAACCAAGAGTACCAGAATCAGATAAAAAGGAAGCTAATCCTTTTGGTATTTGGGATGTACGAGAAATGCCCAAACCAAGTGATGAAGAGTTTCAGAATCTATTCTTACGTCAAGTAATGCTTGATCTAGCTAGATTCTACCTACCACCAACAATGACTGTTGATAATGAAAGCCGAACTAAGTACTTCCAAGCACTAGAGGCTAGGTCTGATAAAGAAATCGTTGCTTCGGAAATTTCAAAACGAATTGATCTTGCGTCAGAACGACGTAGATTCAATGTAAGTGGCGTATCAATTGATGTAGCCGAACGAAACAAGCGAAATCGTCGTGCAGCTAAAACAGCTTTCCAAAGAGCAAGACTCCGTACTACTCTTCCTATGGAAAGCGATATCCAAAAAACAATTAGCCTTGATACCCGAGTTCCTGGGTATGGTGCACTGAAACCTTTGTATGCTGATATTGATTTTACACAACGTGGTATTTACGCGCTTGCTCGGGCTCAACACGCAATGCGAGTTAATAACAATAGATTTAATCAAATCCTACAAACAGCTAAAGAAAATACTACTGTAGATCCAAATAACTTTGTAGACCCTTCATTTAGAGGCTATGAATCAGGCTATAATAAGTCACATATGCCACATATTCCTATGGCTTCTACAGACATTATAGGAGCATTAAGTTTAGCTGAAGGGTCTAGACAAGAACAAATTGCAATCAAACTTCAGAATGTTCTTACTCAGTTTGCATTAACGCATGGCCTTACTTCTTTACTAGAAAACAAAGACTGGGCTAGACTCTATTACATTATGCGTCTATATAATGAAGCACTACATCCTGCAATTTCTATCCTAAAGAAAACAAACGATAATAGAGAAACGCTTAAAGGTTTAGCAAACGAAGAAAGACTAAGAGAAGCTAGAATTAAATTCTTTGACGGGTTTGTTAAAACTGTTGGTATTTCTAGCGTAACCCTTAGTGGTTTAAAAACATTCTCTACTATTGACTTAATGGCTACTTTTGAAGAACGACAACTTACTTTAGAAGATATCCAAAACCTTAAATCAAACTATGGTGAAACTCCTGGTTGGTTACAAGTATTAAGTTATTTAGCAGAAAACGATAAAATTGATCGACTAATGCCTTTAAAGTTTGGTTTAAACATTGATATTGGAGTAATTGCTCAGGGCGAAGAGGGTCGTAAAAAGATCAAAGAAACATCAAATCTACCAATTACAGCGTTCGGTAGAGAAGTTTTACAACTATATCATGTAATGTTAACTAGTGATATTGCTAAACGAGTTGCTACTGAAATAGTTGATCGTAGTGAATACGCAACAGATACAACAATTCAACGAGATGCAGCTGGCTTTGTTATCCTAGAGTCGATTGATCCAAGAAAAAACCCTAAAATATATCGTGAAATCTGGAAAGAAATTATTAATCGTAAACAAGAACTTGCTGTAGAAATGCTAACTAAGTTTGTATTCGTATTAGATTCTTCAAATAGACTGCGATTAGCAAACAAAGATCATGTTGTTATCCGTGAAGACGAGTCCGTAGTTAGTCTTACAACCCAAGGTCCTTCAGATTCCTTTGAGCAAGTTAAAACACTTGTAGATAATCCTGGAACTCTATGGTTATATACTCCACAAATGGTTATCCAATTACTGAATAACCTTGAAAACTACGATCTCTTTGCTGATATTGAATTAGCGGTTCAAACAAACTCAGAAATTTATGGATTTAAGACCAAACTTGACAAGATTATGCAGGAAGAACAAGCTCAGTTGTTTGAAAATCTTCGTGGAGATGAAGAAGACATCAACGAAGCTTTGTTATTCCTACACATGACAAATCCTGGGACAGCAAAACCAAAGATTCTAAATGATTATAGAAAAACAAATCTTGCTGGACTACCCAAACGAGTCATAGATGTTGGTGGATATTTACGAACAACCGCACAAACTAGAAAAACCAAAGCTACCGAACAAGAAGAAACAATTGAAAATCCAGTAAACCTACAGATAATGGTTAAGGATGAATTAGGTAATATTAGACCAGTAATGCTTACTGTTGAAACAGCAGACGTACCTTATTTCGTTAATATCCTAAAAGTTATTAATTATGCTAATAAACTTGGATTTTATAATGAAGCACTTGAATTAGGAACTTTGGTAATTTCACTGTACAATAAATCTACCAGTGCTCCTCGGGGTGTTCGTACTACAAATTATGCAGTTAAGTCTCTAGCTATGATGTACGAAGTCTTTGGAAATCCTGACGCAGAAGATAATGTCTATAGATTTGTTACTTTAGGTTACAAATTTGATCCAAAGAATAAAGAGTTTAAATCTGTACAAACAGAAGTTAGACGTGGTGTAGAACTAATGAATGTGATTATGAACAATAATCCAGCAGAAACAAAAAGAGAGTTCTACATTGCTACAGAAATGATGGAAAGAATGAAAGGTCTTCCAGAAGATCTACCATCTAATCCAACCTTTATTCAAGCTGTTGCCGCTGCTACTGGCAATATGGATTTACTGGCAGTTCAGAAGATTGTTCGACATGCTTACGACACAATCAAGCAAGATCCAATTGAACCAGAAATTGCAAATGAAGAATACAATACAAGCGCAAGTCCACTTGTTTACACAACTCCAAACGAGTTTATCAATTCGTTTGCTAATCCAACGCATAGAGCATTCGCTACTAAACTATATGATTCATTGGATCATTTGGTTAAGACTGGTGTAATTTCTCAAAGAGCAATGGATATGAAACTAATGCTAATTGGAAACCTAAGCAAATACAATCCTGAAATCATTGCAGATCTTGGATTTGAACTTAATACGGGATCCAATGGCGAAAGTATAATGAGTGCAACAAAACATGCTGGTCGTTATACAATTGGTTTAAATATTACCGCTATGCGGGTAACACCAGAAAATGAACTTATTGTCAAGTTTGCCGAAGAACTTATTCACATTGCTAGAGTAAAGTTTATTAAAACAAATAGCGATGAGTGGAAACGAATCACAGGAATCTATTCAACAGATAGATCTGAAGGTATGATCCGTGAAATGCTAATGGCAATGAACAATGGAAAATCCTATGCTCAACTGGAAAACGAAGTTCAATATGCTATGGATAATTCAGATGAATTCTTTGCACATATGGGAGTATTCTTCCTATTAAGAGAAACATTTGGAAATGCAGATGCTTTACATAGTCTTGAGAATAGATTCCAATCAGTAGCTGCTGGTTTAAGTATCTGGAGACGTGCTTTCTATCGTATCAAGGGAATTGCCAAAAGAGTTCTCCATACCTTTACCAAACTAAGAGATGATCCTGCTTATTCGTCTTTATTCCTAGATGCCGAAGAAGCCGTAATGTCTATTATTGGAAAAGGACTAGCAGATAGAACCGATGTTGGCAATCCAGATGCACACTTTAATGCGTTTAAAAATGTGTCTACAACACTAGATAATAAAACACTAACTAGTGCTGAAATGGCTAAACTACAAATTCTTGCAGCAGAGCGAACCAAAGTGAGTCGAGAACTTGAAGTAGAACAAACAAAGGTTCCACCAGATCTGACCAAGATTACAACCCTTACTCAAGAACTAAGAAGATTAATAGCTGAAATCAAAGCTATTGATACCATTACTTTCATGGGTAAGTCTGGGTTTGAAGTTGCTCAGGATGTAGAAAACATTGAGCAATACACAACTGATCCCACAACAGGAGCTATAACAAGATTGACTAGACGAAGTTTATCTCAACTAGGTGCTCAACGATCTTTCTTGACAACTTTAGTTCAGCGTGGTGTTGAGCGTCGAGGTGAACGATCTGATTATGGTTGGACGGTAGCAGGAGCTATTCGTAAGTTTGTACCTGAAAAAGCAGTTACTAATTTTGCACAAGGTATGCTTTTAGCTTCTTGGAATGCTTCTAGTTTAACCTATAATAGTCCATTTGCTCCAATGGTTGTACTAGCTGAACTAATTGATGCTACTTCTGTTACTACAAATGGAAGTTTTATGTCGGATGTTGGTGGTATTGAAAACATGAAGTATGCTATTGATCCTCATGTACTAAACATCATGCGACTCTGGGCTGAACTAACAAGTGAATTCCCATATAAAAAAGCAAAACACTTAGAATTACTACAGGAAGTTGTAAGATATGTTCATGGTACTCCAATACTAACTAAGGATCCATTAGAAACTCAACTTGTAACATCGCTTGGGGATGCTATTAAACTGTTCCATAACCAATTACTTGGATTGATGGAAGAAAGTATGATGACCGACAGAGCCAAATCTTTAGATAAATTCCCATTAAGGTTAAGAAACTTTGAGTTACTTACTCCAGAAGCAAGAACACAAGGATATGATACCATTAAAAATAAACTAAGAGACAAGCAACTTGATGCGTTAAACAATAGTGGACAAGATTCGGTATTTTCGTCATTACTAATGTATACAACTGGAATTATTCCTTTTGAAACTGGATTAATGCCAGCTGCCGATTCTGCCTTTATAACACAAGTCATTGCGGATATAAGAGCTGGAAATCCAACAACCGCCAAATCTGGTAGAGAAGCATTACTTAATTTCTATGTTAGACAAGCCGCAAGTAATGCCGTAAAGCATGGTTCTGCTGGTGGAACTACAATCCTAAGTTCAATTGACTATGTAAATACACGATCCTCAGTAGATATCTTTAAAGATGTTCAAGACCTACTTACACAAACTTTATTTAAAGTNCGCGATGGTAATATTTCATTTAAAGATGCATTCAATGGAATGACTACTGATAATATGGATATTCTGTTAGAATCCTATCGTATTGCTTTGGTTACTCCACATAACAAAGACCTTAAGCGTATTTGGACTTCTCAAGTACTGGGTAACAAAGATTTACAAGATTACTTTAGTATTCCTAATCGCAGAATTCCTTTATTGCCAGATTCTTTTGAATCAATGGAAGGTGCAGATATCCTTGCAATCGACTTCCTTTCTAAGTGCGGTGTATCATCTCACTTGTTCCCTGTAGATTCATTCCATCTAAACTCTTCAGATATATTTGGAAATACTTCTGCAAGTACTGATCCAATTCTACTGCAACTATTTGATACTGGTGTTGATTCGTTGTTCAAGAGTCTTGCTAGAGGTACAGCATACGATGCTATTGAAAGAATCCATGTACAACGAGTTGTTGGAATTCCTGGAGCATACTTCAATATTACTCAGATTCTTGATATGTTTGAAGAGGAAATCACTGCTGCTAGTGGACGAAATGTATCTAACTTCTATTTACTAGATGGAGATGGAGTACGACAACACGAAGACCGTAAGAATGCCTTAATGATGCAATCTTTACAAAGACTTCGTTTAGGTTTAGAAGAAGCTAGAGGAACTGTAACACGAAGCGATTTACAATTGGGATCACCTTGGGCATGGTTAAATTCTCGACTAAAGGATGCAGTTTTGCTGCGGTTTGGTTCAAACATCAATACAGCTACTTATATAGTTGAAGGTGTTCAATCAGAAATAGCTGCTATGTCTGCCCAAAACAATATCTTCAAGGCATTCTTTGAGGCTATATTCCTAGGTAAAGATATCCTAGTAGAAGGTATTCACAACAAGATTCAAGGATGGACAAACTTTGTTGGTCGAGACGATCAAAAAAAGATTAAATTCTATCCACTTAGAAATCGTAAAATGCGTAAACTTGCGGCAAATTCCCTGGCAACTATGGATGAAATGACTTCTACATTATTACCACATAACCTACATGCTACTGATCCTACCAGTGATGTTATAGAAGCAATGGGTTTTTGGGATAGATGGAAGCTAAATAGAAGTAGAAACAACTCCCAAGCTATGCGTAGCATTCGTGTTAGCATGGATGGAGCTGGAAACAGATTTATTATGAACATGCTTCGTAATAAAAAACTAATGAAATTCAGAGACGCATATAGAGCATACGGAAAAGAATTTACATCTCAAGGTGAAATTCAAGAATTCCTAAACAAAAACAAACTTGGAACAATTGATCTTGAGGTTGCAATCTATATTATCCGTTCTGGTTTACTAGAGGGACAACAGCTAGAAGCACTTGATTTTGCAAGAACACATACAGGTGTATGGTGGAACGGTGTATTGTTATTCCAGAATTTATTTGATCTAGAAGTAGAACTGGGCAATACCGCTAAACCACTTCCAGCTACCTTTACTATTCCACCTGGGTTAACAAGAAAAACCCTTATGGACAATATCAATAGAGGTAGAGCCAGTCTTGCAAAGTTCCAAGATATGAATTCAACTCGTGGAATGACTATAAGACGAGCATTAGATGCTCCAAGAGATGATTCGTTAGCAGCAAATCTAGTCATGTTCTACAAGTCATATCCTACCTTGTTTGTTGCCCAGCAACTACTAAGACGCAGCAGTTTATCCCCACTACACAAGATGGCCTTTACAATCATTCTTGGCGCAACACTAGACTTCATGTACAATGTAATGTTAGCTCTTGCCCGTGGTTCACTTAGCTTTGAAGACATCGAAGAAAAGATGCGACGAAAAGATAAAGACTGGGGAGAAGCAATTAGATTCCTAATTAGACATCCAATCGCAAGTAACAACATTCCAGGTTTATTATTGAATACTGCCGTAGCTGCTGGTACAGGACAAGCCCAAGGTGGTATCCTAAACTCCGTAGGTGAAGCAGGAGTCATGCAATGGGCAAAGGATATAGTTGGCCTAGGAACCCAATTAGTAAAAAATGACAACACATGGGATAAGACAACAATACAAGCATACAAAGTATTTGGTCCCTTGTTAGGAGAAGTTTATTCTCTACCTGTAAGACTAGCAGTGATGCAAGCGTGGGGTGTTGCAGGACCAACTAGATCGGGACCTAAGACTGGAAATGCAAATCTAGAAACACTGTACAACCTAATGATCAATTCAGAAGATGCTTTAGGAAATCAAGTACTCAGGAATATGTTCCCTGAGTATCCACAGGTTATTGCAAGTATTCCAAAAATGGATGGAATTCCATTAGCATTGCAGAGAAACTATCTGCAACAACAACGGAATCTGGTACCTAAACCAGAGCCAAAACCACAGCAACAACCACAGCAGCAACCACAACAACCTAAACCAGTTGAACAACCTAAGATTTCTGTTCCACCAAAGAAACGAGAACCATCTATAGAAGAAATGGCAACTACTCCATTAACGCCACCTGGCCTAGAGTAAATCGACTTGATTTGTCGATGCCAAATCGACTTAGGGATCGCAAATTTTTGTCGAGGGGGAAATGGCTTAACAAGAGCCATTTTCCCCCTTATCCCCCTCAACGTCGAGGGGCTGGGGCAACACGTTGCCACACAGTGGCACAGGATAGCTGACAATGGACATCGCAATCATCACCATCTCGGTCTTCGTCGCCTCGTTCATCGCCATCATCTCCCTCGCCTACGCGACGACCGTCCGCACCCTGCGGGAGCGGATCTCCGAGCTGGAGGAGGAGAAGAAGCGTGATCGCAAGCTTCTCGTGGAGTGCTCGGGAGAGCTGCGCCGCCTGGAGGGTGTGGAGGAGGCGTTCAAGAAGGAGAAGGAGAACTCGACTGAGATCTACGCCCAGGGAGCGGAGATCGACCGCGACCGCTGCGAGGAGCTGCGGCTCTCGGAGTCGCGCCAGAAGTGGTTCAAGTGTGAGGCTCGCATCCAGGCTTTCATCCTGGACTGCCCGACTCGCACCGCCCAGCTCCGCAACGCGGGGCACCTCGACCGCCAGCACTGGGTCATCGCGGACGGCGTGAAGGCGCTGTTCTCGTACTCGGACAAGAATGAGGATCCCAACGCCATCACCAACTGGTGGACTAACGCGGTCAACAACGGATTCAATGTCTGAGAACGTTTCTCAGGCTGTGTTAACAGAAAGGAAAGACAAAGTCATGAGCACTATCATCATCGTCAGCCTCGTCATCGCCCTCATCGTCGGAATCGTGTGGATGGCTCGCGTCCTCGACGCGGCCAACCAGCTTCCGCCTCCTGCGCTTCCGCCCGAGCACATGGACGCACAACCACANCCGCGACCNNTCGNTGCGNCGCAGCCNGTNCAGANGGANCTNGTCAGGGAGTTCATCCCTGGGANGAGTGTACGAGGTGTCCTTCCGCAAGAAGGATGGAACCGTCCGCCACTACGGGCGGTTCCTCGTTGTCTTCAGCCGACCGAACGGTTTGGTTGACGGCATCGTTCTCGACCAGGAAGTGATGATCTATTTCCCCGACACGAAGGAGGCGGGCGTTGGGGCAAAGCAGGCTGGCTTCATGCCCAGCCAAGTGCTGGCCGCAAACGAGATCGGGCAGTACACCCCATCCCAGATGTCGCTCATTTCCGAAACAGTTCGGAAAGTCAATCGTGATCGACGGACTGAGGATCTCTGCGAACTCTATGATCTGATCCAGATCATGGAGCGTGAGTGACCCATCGGTGGGCTGCGTATACCACAAGCACGCAGTCTGTAATCTACCAACAGATCGAATCTGGTAGAAAAACAAGACTCGGAAAAAAGGAACAACATGAACCTTCCGATGCTTGGCAAGTCCGAGTACTCTATGCACGGAATCGTGACGGCTGTGATGCCGCACGCAATCCGTGCGGGTACTGCACCCAATGACTTCTCACCTGTTGGTGAAGTCGTGGGTGCCTTGTGCGCCAACGAGGCGTACAAGCTGGTTCCCGTGGAATACATCCAAGGGAACCGAACCTTCACCTCTTGGAAGATGGTTCGCCAGACGGGCGACATCTCCACTATCATGGCAGCCCATCCCGCCATGAAACTTCCCAACGGAGTCCAGGACGGCTGGACTACGCTTGACGGTGTGCGTTACACCGTAAACAAGTTCATGCTCCTTCTTGTCGAAGCCCTTGTGGCATTGTTCGGCAAGGCCACCTACACGGTGGTCGAGAACAAGAAGGAGATCTCCCGTGTCCAGGATCGCTTCCTCATGGAAGGCATCCAGACGTGGGAGTGGGAAGCCATCTTCAAGGTGGCTGATCGGGAGATCTCATTCGTGAGGTATCCCGATTCGCGTGGTGGGCGTGTATACGCCTGTCCCGCCCCAGGACTTCCAACAATCCCCACCACCGAGAGTGGGGATTCCTCTGCCTTCTACCAGTTGGCAGAGCCCATCAATGTCTCGGCAGAGTTCATTGCTAAGGTGTGGATCCCTGCAATCTGCGCCAACTTCGGCGTGACCGAGGCGGATGTGATCCGCTGCGGTGACTTTACCGAAGCAGTGAAGTTCGCTGCAAACCCCACTGGCAAGGTGCGTGGGATCGGAAAGAAGAAGCGCAACCTTCTGTCCTTCCTTGCCCAGTGCCACTTTGTGGCTGAGGCGAGGAAGACAGGTCAATCGTTTGGCTACATGCCGTCCAAGGACGGCCATGCCAA
>Ga0063231_10000653_pt1 | contig 9923 bp, 9 predicted proteins | sample LauGreSu1BDMLBSD_2_FD_56231 | JGI IMG/M metagenome (GOLD analysis project Ga0063231, IMG submission 56231) | Freshwater lake microbial communities from Lake Michigan, USA - Su13.BD.MLB.SD v2 (version 2) | ecosystem: Environmental > Aquatic > Freshwater > Lake | place: Lake Michigan, USA...
TGGTAAAATCATGGTACAAATTTAACAAGGATTAGCTTTGGCTCAGGTATTCTTGCAAAATCAGGGCGGCAGCAACTTGATCAATTAAACTTTTATCTTGCCTTTTCTTCTTGTGGCCCATTTGTGCGATTGCTGCACTGGCCATTTTAGACGAAAAACGCTCGTCGAATAAAACAACTGGTATTCCAGGAAATTTCTTTTCGAGAACCGCTTTCAACAAACGAATATTTTCAGTGACATGGGAGTCGGATCCGTCTAGTCGGGTGGGATATCCCAATACAATTTCAACAATTTTGCGTTGGGGTATTTCTTGTTCAAGCCAATTTTCAAGTTCGGTTGACTCGATGGTCTGAAGAGGGCTGGCAATAATTCGATTGGGATCGCTGATTGCCAAGCCAGAGCGCTTGAGGCCAAAATCAATGCAAAGGACGACAGACATACGCCAAAATTAACGAGTTTCGACGAAGTATTTGTAATTTCGTGGGGTGATACAAAAAGTACTCTTATTCTTGCTGCCGTTCTTGATCATTTCATGCAAAGAAGATCAAAATGATACCGAGCAACCAAAAGAAACGCGCTTGATTTTCAAGCCTGAATTTGATGGCTTGGATGCATTCATGAATTACCGTCAAAAAGTAGAGGCGCGCAAAGACCTCAAAAGACTTCCTTCGCTTTCTTTTACACACAAAACCGGTTATTCACTGCAATCTGTAGCCTTTCTTGACCCGAAAGGTGAAATCTTGAAAGCGACCCTCGATCAAATTGATACGAATGGGCACAAACTTACCTATACATTTTATTTCCTCAAAGAAGTGCTGAGCATGGCGCAAGTCATCGACGAACAACTGAGACTTTCTAATTTGCAGTACAAAGAGACCTTCTATTTTTACAATGCGAACCAAAGCCCAATCGCTTGCTACACAAGAAAAGTAGTAAACGGAAAGCAGTCACCTTACCTTTCCAAAGCACCTGATTCAAAAGAGAATCAAACCATTGAAGACTGCTTGCAAATGCTGTCAAATATGCAAAACCAAACCGCGCAGTTCTCGTTGTCCTTTCAAGGTTTCGACGAAGCCTTCAACAAAAAGTTCGTTCAATTTGGCAACGACTACTACTCCACCAACTTGGCCTACGCCCCGACAGACCCTATGATCATTGGGTTTGAAAAAAATCCGGAGGCCTTCAAAAACCAAACTTTCACCATTCAATTCCAAGACGTGCAAGAAGCTTCTGGCTTGCAATATCAAGTCCTGACCGATATTCAAGCGAACTAATGCAACATTTTATTGGTTTCAAACGTCTTATAGAGTTGTACTGACCTCCTTACTTCATGAAAAAATACCTTTTACTCAGTCTTTCTATCCTTTTCTCCTTTCTTTCTTACAGTCAAACTATGAAAGTGAGCGGACGAATCGTAGATACTTCGGGTGTACAACCCATTCACCAAGCGAGCATCATGGCCATTCATTTGCGAGACTCCGTGTTGGTCAAGTTTACGCGCAGTAATGCCAATGGTGAGTTTGTCATCAATGAGCTCCCGATAGACTCCTTTCAGTTGGTGATTGAGCACAGCAACTGGACACCGCGCAGCATCTATTTAATGGGGTCAAGTAAAAAAACAAATTTCGAATTGCCCGATATCCGTCTTTATCCAAAAGTACAAGACGTGCAAGATGTCGTAGTTACGCGCAATCGAAACGCCATGTATTTCAGTGGAGACACCCTCATTTTTGTGGCCGATTCTTTTAAAGTAGCAGAAAATGCCGTTGTGGAAGACCTCCTCAAAAAATTACCAGGCATCAAAGTCGAAGACGACGGAAGCATTACCTCACAAGGTAAAGAAATTAGCCAAGTACTGGTAGACGGCGATGAATTCTTTGGCTCAGACCCTACTATTGCCACCAAAAACTTAGCCGCTAACGGCGTAGAATCCGTACAGGTATACGAAAAGAAAAACGAAGATGCAGCCGCAGGAGAAGACGATAAAATCCAAGTTCTCGACCTCAAACTCAAAGACGAAGCCAAACGAGGATATTTCGGCAAAGCAGCCGTGGCTTCAGACTTCAACCAAGGTGCAGCCGACGAAGCCTTTTACGAATCCGAACTGTTGTTCAATAAATTCAACAAAACGCAAAAGATTTCTGTCTTTATGCTCGCCTCCAACACCCCAAAATCTAGTTTTGGATTTGGAGACATGAACAAATTTGGACTCGATAACGAACGAGATGCGAGCGGCCTCAATTTCTGGGACCGCGACTCCAGAGGCAACAATTCTGGTATCCCGCAAACGCTGAAAACGGGAGTCTATTACAACGATCGCCTTTCTGACAAAGTAAAGCTCGGCGTGAATTATGCCTACTACGATAGCCGTTTACAAGCCATCTCAAACTCGCAAACGCAATATTTCTTGGCAGACAGCTCTTATTACACCAAAGACGCAGACACCAATCAAACCACGAGCAGCTCACACCGCTTCAATATGAATTTGCAGATCGATATCGATTCACTCACTAAACTTGAAATCAAGCCGAATGTACACTTTGACCTCGGGACACAAAACAACACATCGGTCAATGATTTCCTCGACAACGGTTTTGCTTCTTACCTGCTTACGAACGTCAACAATACCTATGATTCAAAAGGCATAAGCAGCAATTCAGAAGCCATCTTAAGAAGAAAATTTGCTAAAAAAGACCGCGAGCTAGAGGCCAAATATATCTTGCGCTACAACGACAATAACTCTGATGGACAATTAACTACCTCCACAAATGCCTTGGCCTTTGATACGGTGGTCAATCAAAGAAAGACCAACAACAACCTTAGCAACACCAACTTTGTGACGCTATCCTACACGGAGCCACTCTCCAAGAGTTTCTTGTTAACCACTGAATACTTTTTAGAACTCGGCACCTCGAACCAAGCGCGCTACACTTACAACCCCAATTTAGCGGGGCAATTCGATCAGGTAGACAGCCTCTTTACCAATGATTTTGTCAATGAGCGCTTCCAGCAGCGCGGTACCGCTATTCTGACTTACCTCTACAAGAGTCACCGCATCTCAGGTGGCCTTGGTTACCGCAACATCCAAATTGACAATATCAATAAATTCAGCGAAGTAGGTATCAATCAAAATATCTCCAACTTCTTGCCCAACTTCTCTTATCAGTTCAAGCCGAGTATGGCCAAGCGCATCAATATCCGCTACAACACTTCTTCGGCTCCGCCAAGCGCCAACGATCTACAACCAGTTCGGGACAACACCAACCCTAACCGCATCCAAGAAGGAAATCCGGATCTGAAACCTAACTACCAGCACCAATTCAACTTCAACGCCAATATTTGGCAAGCCATGACCGGCCGCTATATTTGGTCTGGTGGAAACGCCAACTTCACACAAAATGCTTTTGGTACAAGCACTACTTTTGACCAATTTGGCCGAACCATTTCTAAAACGGTCAACGTAGATGGCAATATGTTTGCAACGATCTATGCAGGTGGCGGCTATCCCATCTTGAACCGCAAACTCACTTTTGAGCCCAGTATGAATGCCTCTTACTTCAGGACCAATAACTACATCAACAACCAACTCAACACGACCAGTACTACTACGCTGAACGGCGCATTCTCCATTGAGGTCAGTTTGGATAGCTTAGAGTTGAATGTCGGTGCAGACTACACCTATGTGAACCCAATCACTACCCTGAGTACTTTTTCTAACCAACCCTACTCTACCCAAAATTATTTCATGACCGGTGACTGGCGTTTCCCTGCACATTTCCGTTTCAAATGGGAACTCAATTATACCATGAACCGTGGGCGCGCCGACGCATTCAACCGAGACCTCTTTATCGTAGACCTCGAGCTTCAGAAAGCTTTCCTGAAGACAGAAAATCTTATTTTAGGTTTGTCTGTGAATGACTTGCTCAATCAGAATATCAACTTACAGCGCACTGTCAGTGGCAACCAAATTACCGACAACTTTACGCGCATCATTACGCGTTATTTCTTAGTGCGCCTGACTTATAAATTTAACAACAACAAAACCCGTGAAGAAGATCTTCGTATGTGGCATTAGCGCCTTGTTGCTCAGTCTACAGACCTGGGCGCAAACCGAGTATATTCATGCTGGCAAAATCACGTTTGAACGCCGAACGAATCTAGAAAAACGCTTTACTGATCAGCGCATGAAGCGTTTTGTTACGGAGGAGAACAAAATCCGTATTGAGCCCTTTACTCTTTATTTCAACGATACCGCGTCTTACTTTGCGGTGATTCCGAGCAATGAACCCGAAGAAATGGCATGGCTTACTACCAAAAATGCATATTATCAAAATCTGAATAACCAGAGTCAGCTCATGATGCTTGCCGTGTTCGGGCAAAATGTATATGTTCAGGACAGCCTGCCCGAGCGCACCTGGAAAATGACCGACAGCAAACGCACCATTTGCGGCTACGAGTGTAGAAAGGCCATCTATCAAAAAAACGACAGCACCCGCCTTTACGCATGGTATACGCCAATGCTCACGCCATCTGTAGGCCCAGAAGGATTCTGCGGACTTCCCGGAACCATTTTAGGTCTGGCAACAGAAGATGGTGGTATTGTCTATTTTGCGAAGAAAATTGAATTGACTCCACCAAAAAAAGAAGAGCTCCTGCTCAATCCAGGAAAAAATAAAGTATTCACCATTCTGGAATTACGTCAAAAAATAGAGAAGGATTATGGTTCTACGCCTTGGGGAAAGAGACTCTTCGATGATATTTTTCGTTGGCTCTAATTTGTCCAAGCCAAAAGCTATCCTTAATTTCGAGCAAAAAAAATAAAATGAAAGGAATCATTTTAGCCGGCGGCACAGGTTCGCGCTTGCACCCCCTCACCTCAGCGGTTTCAAAGCAACTGATGCCCATCTACGACAAGCCGATGATTTATTATCCTTTGTCGATTTTAATGAGTGCCGGCATCAAAGAAATACTCATTATTTCTACCCCTCACGATTTACCTCATTTCGAAAAATTACTGGGAGATGGCGCAGACCTCGGTTGTCGTTTTGAATACGCCGTTCAAGAGGTTCCTAACGGTTTGGCTCAAGCGTTTGTAATAGGCGCTGACTTTATTGGCAAAGACAAAGTTGCGCTCATTCTTGGCGACAACATTTTTTATGGTGTCGGGATGGATGCACTGCTTAAAGAGAACAATGATCCAATTGGAGGAGTTGTTTATGCCTACCACGTGAGCGATCCAGAAAGATACGGTGTTGTTGAATTCGACTCAGACAACCAAGTGGTTTCGATTGAAGAAAAACCGAAGCAACCTAAATCCAACTATGCAGTTCCAGGTCTGTACTTCTATGACAATTCCGTAATAGAAATTGCGCGCAACTTAAAACCTTCGGCGAGAGGTGAATACGAAATTACCGATGTAAACGCAGCCTACCTTGAAAGAGGACAACTCAAAGTTGCCATACTAGACCGAGGTACCGCATGGCTAGACACCGGAACATTTAGCTCACTCATGCAAGCCGGACAATTCGTACAGGTAATCGAGGAAAGACAAGGACTCAAAATTGGCTGCATCGAAGAAGTGGCTTACCGAAACGGTTTTATCGATGCAGCACAACTCAAACATTTAGCTGCCGGACTTGTTAAAAGCGGTTATGGAAACTACTTACTCCAACTGCTCAATAAATAAATGAAAGACCTTGCAAGCTACAGCGCTTATCTAGAAACCGCGCTTCAAACTCACCAAATTCCGCAGCAGCCGGCCAATCTCTACGATCCGCTGCGCTATTTTCTTCAACTTGGAGGCAAACGCTTGCGTCCGATGCTGAGCCTAATGGCCTGTAAGCTTGCAGATAACCCAATGGAAAAGGCGCTCCAAGCCGCATTAGCTGTCGAGTATTTCCATAATTTCTCTTTGATCCACGACGATATCATGGATGCAGCTCCGCTCAGACGTGGACAAGCCACCGTTCATGAAAAGTGGAATCCAAATATTGCGATACTTTCTGGAGATGTGCTGTTAGTCAAGGCATATGAGCAACTTGCTGCATATGATCCAAGCACTTTTCACGCACTTTTTGTCGTCTTTAATCAGACTGCTATTGAGGTTTGCGAAGGGCAACAACTCGACATGGATTTTGAAATGCGAACTGAGGTTTCCGAGGAAGAATACATGGAGATGATCCGACTCAAAACTTCGGTGCTATTGGGCTGTGCCCTACAAATGGGCGGCATTGTTGGCGGACTAAGCCGACCAAATACAGAATTGCTCTACAATTTTGGCGTGCATCTTGGTCTAGCCTTCCAAATCCAGGACGACATTCTCGATTTATTTGGCGAAAGCGCTCAAGTAGGTAAACAAATTGGAGGCGATGTGCTCGCGAACAAGAAAACGCTCTTGTCCATCAGTGCAAAAAAAGCGGCAAATTCCGAACAACGGTTAACGTTACAGGAGTTAGAAGGCATGCAAGACCCCACGCTCAAAGTTGAAAAAACAAAAGAATTATTCAATCAATTGGGAGCACGTACTTATTGCGAACAAAAAATGGCAGCTCACCATCAAAAAGCATTAGCAGCATTGGATCTCATCGTAACAAATGGTTCTAAATCTGAATTATTAGCTTTGGCTGAATTTTTATTCACTCGGTCCTATTAGATTAGGGCTTTTTTTTTGAATTTCATTATATTTGTCTCAACTATCTAAAATATCAACAATGAAAAAACTTTACGTATCTTTTCTTGCCGTTTTGGCAGCTGGTACTTTTCACGCACAAGTGAAAAGCATCAATGCGCCTCGCTTGGATCAAAGAACTTCTTTTGAAGTGGGGTCTAGCGTCGCACACAAGCCTTTAGCTACGGCTAAGGTGACCACCATTTGGTCAGACAACTTCTCTTCTGCAGCTAACTGGACAATCGGTAGCACAGGCTCTAACCCAGAACAATGGCACATCATCAATACGCCAAGTTCTATTCCGGTTTCTGCCCTCAGCCCATTTGCTTCTCCTACTGCAGCAAACGGTTTCTTATTTGTCAACTCCGATGCCAACAACACGGGTGACTTTGATGGTACTCCAATCATCACTACCGCTACAAACGTCGGTACCATCGACTGTTCTGCACACAGTGTTGTCAAATTGAAATACCACCACAACTTCCGTTGGTGGCACGATACCCGCGGTGTGCGCGTCTCTGGTGACAACGGTGCTACTTGGCATGAATACGAAATGTCAAATGAAACAGACTACTCGACGCCAAATCAAAACTCAGGTAATCCAGAGGTCACTGTCATCGATGTATCACAATGGTGTGCAGGTTCATCTCAAGTAAAAGTTCAATTCTATTACGACGACAACGATTACTGGGGTTGGTATTGGGCCGTAGACGACGTAGAACTTTACGTCCCTGAAGCCAATGATCTTAAATTGAACAGTATCTATTGGGGTTCTACCGGTTTTTGGGCTGAGCGTTTGGCTTACTACCAAGTTCCTGCCTCTCAAGTTACCGAAATCGAATTTTCTGGTTTAGTAGAAAACATTGGTGCGCTTGACCAACAAGATGCCGTATTCACAGCAACTGCGGGTGCTTTCTCTGGTTCTTCTGCTGCTACGCCAGTTTTGGTTGGCAACGTAGATACACTCGCTTGTACTACTACATTAACACCAGGAACAGCAACTGCTACAATTTCTGTTTCAGGTTCGGTAACCATGGGTAACAACGACGGTGACGCCTCTAACAACACACTCAGCAACTACGCCTCTGTTGCCATCAACCCTTACATATATTCTCGTGACAACGGAACAGCAACTAACGGTTCTTTCAATGGTGGAATGGGCTTCGAGGTTGGTAACATCTTCGACATCTTCGCCAACACAACAATCGGTGGTGGTTCGGTATATGTGAATGGTGCTGCAGAAATCGGTGCAGAAATCTACTTGAAATTATATTCTATCGATCCAGCTACAGGAGATTTCCTCTACGTAGACGAAACAGGTCCTTATGTATTGACTTCAAACGATATCGATGCTGAAGTAACACTTTCTTTCCTTGGTGGTAACTACCCACTCAACGCCGGAGAGTCATACCTTTTGGTAGCTGGTTCTAACGGAGACGGTGGTGCAACCAATGACCTCGTGGTCGGTACTGCTGGTCCTGCACCAGCTCAAACATGTTTCTACTACGACATGACAGACCTTACTTGGTACTACACTACTTCACAGCCAATGGTTCGCATGAACTTTGATCCAGCTTTAGGTATCAAAGAAACTTCAAACTCTTTTGGACTTGAAGTAGCTCCAAACCCAGCTGCAGATGCAACAAGTGTGACTTTCACTATGAAGAACACTTCTGATGCCATCATCAATGTGATCGACATGGCTGGCAAAGTTGTTGCTACTCAATCTTTGTCTGGTGTAAACGGAACACAAGTTGTTGAAATCAATACAAGCGCTTTGAACAGTGGTATGTACACTGTAACTGTTGCTGCTAATGGCACAACAGTGAGCAAAAAACTTGCGATTCGCAAATAATCTTTCCGATTTGGAAATGAAAAGGGAGCCCNNGGGCTCCCTTTTTTATTGCCATATATTCCGAAATAAGAATTAAACCGAAATAAGAATTAAAATTGGGTAGAAACTTACCTTAAACTAAAAGACAAAACAGCATCTAGAAATGCATCAGGAGCTTCTGCATGCACCCAATGGCCGGCTTGTGGAATAGACGAAAACTGAGCATCTGGATAATAACTTTCCAGTTGCGCAATATCTTCATCCAGAATATAATTAGAAAGCAGACCACGTATAAATAGCGCAGGTGTAAAAGACTCAAATTCGGGAAGCGCACTCAATATTTCGTTCATACTCGCTTCAAGAACCGGAAAATTGACGCGCCACGCCAATTTTCCTTTTTCTTCCCAATATAAGTTTTTCAATAAAAACTGCCGAACCCCTTCGGAATCTACAAATGTTTTGAGAATGGTCTCGGCTTCGCTTCTTGCACTTAACTTGCTCAGATCTATGGCGTGAATAGCCGCTAGAATGTGCGCATGATGAGGCGGATAAGCCTTGACGCCCATATCGACCACAATGAGTTTTTCGAGCGAATCAGGGTGTGCTTGATCGTAGTGCATGGCAAGCTTCCCGCCCATCGAGTGACCTAATAAAATGGGACGATGGATTTGAAGCTCAAGAAGTAAACCTTGAAGATCTTGCACCATTAGAGAATAAGAAAATTCTGCAGACCATGGAGAATGGCCGTGGTTGCGCAAATCGACAAGCGTGACTTCATAATACTCAGCCAATTTCTTGGCGTGGGTAAGCCAATTATCAGAAGAACCAAAAAGACCGTGTAAAATAACAAGCGGTTTACCTTGTCCGAGTTGTCTGTGGCTTAACTTCATGTGATAAAATTACTCATGTTATTGTGAATGTTCAAGTCTTTACTTAGATTTGTTGAAACTTGAAAAATTATGAAAAAACTATTTTTTATTGGCTTGGCTACTTTGGCAGTGAGCTCAGCAACTTTAACATCTTGTGGCAAATACGAAGAAGGTCCAGGTTTGGCACTTTCCTCTAAAACCGCTCGTTTAACAGGTTCTTGGAAACTAACAGCACAAACCACCAATGGTGTAGCTGAAGACCTTACTGGCCTGACCCAAACCATGACAATTACCAAAGATGGTAAATACAGTACAGTCATTGCTTACAGCTTCATGGGCTTTAACTACAACAACGACTACACCGGAACTTGGGCGTTTTCTGACGACAAATTGAATCTGATCACCACAATCGACGGTCTAACCGGCTCAGATTCCCAAGAAATTGTTCGTCTTGCTGGAAAAGAACTCAAATTGAAATCTGTGGATGGAACAGATGTGACTATTTTCACATTTACTGCTCAATAAGCATTGTCAACAAACAATCTGAAGCCGC
>Ga0063231_10000655_pt1 | contig 9917 bp, 8 predicted proteins | sample LauGreSu1BDMLBSD_2_FD_56231 | JGI IMG/M metagenome (GOLD analysis project Ga0063231, IMG submission 56231) | Freshwater lake microbial communities from Lake Michigan, USA - Su13.BD.MLB.SD v2 (version 2) | ecosystem: Environmental > Aquatic > Freshwater > Lake | place: Lake Michigan, USA...
ATCTCACCGCATACTCATGTTCCTCTAAATCTTTTGATGATTTTGCAAGTGAGGCAGCAAGTGTTAAATCACGATCTTCATTTCCGGTCTTACGAATTGTTCCAGCTAGCACTCTTGAAGTTACTAGAGATTTACTAAGTCTTACTAAAAGCTCAGGTGTTGCGCCGATCAGTCCATCAACTAGGAATATCCAAGTCGATGGATATTCGATTTCAAGACGTTGTAACAGGCCTCTTACACTTATCTCACTTTTAGATGTGGCGGTTATATCTCTAGCTAGTACAACTTTTTCTAGCTCATTTGATTTAATTGCACTGATTGCACTGCTAACTTGAGATTGCCATGCTTGCTCTGAAATTGAGCCCGCCTGCCAAGTGATTTCCCCGCTGATTGGCGCAGTAGTTATTTTCTCTAAGTTAGGTTGCTTAGTATCACCAATCCAAGTTATCCAAGACTTACCATTTTTTTGCCCAATTATGATCTCAGGAATAACAAGTACTGAACTCTGATTGGCATCGAATGAAAAGGATGAAAATAGGATTGGGCCTGTTCCACTGCCATGTACATTGTTTTGTATTTTAAACTCTGAAACTCTTTCTTCCCACCAGGCTTTCGCTTCTTTAAATCTATTCTCACCTTTAACTTCAAATTTCTTGTATTCACCAAAACCCACTAAACCATCACCACTTCTTACCCAAGCATTTACTAAATCCAACTTAGTATTTACTGAAGTAAGCACAGGGTGCTCACCTAGAATCTCAGTAGTAATTAAAACGGACATGTAAATTCGCGCCTGCCTATTTGTAGGATTTGTCTGTAAAGCCTACTCCTTAGAGAATACTCCTGTGGTCCGCGCAAATTTAAACAAAGATCCAGATGATGTATCAAAGATGTTTGACGCAGTAGCCAATCGATACGACTTTCTTAATGATTTACTCAGCCTAGGTAGAACTAAGGCTTGGCGAAGAGTTGTGACCTCAATAATTGCACCAAAACCAGGAATAAGGATTTTAGATATTGCTGCTGGAACTGGTTCATCTTCTCGTCCACTAGTAGATAAAGGCGCTGATGTTATTGCGCTAGATTTTTCAGAAGGCATGCTCGCGCAAGGGCGTAAGCAAAATAGAGATATCAAATTTATGCAAGGTGATGCCCTAAATCTGCCATTTGAAGAAAATACATTTGATGTAACAACTATTTCATTTGGCTTACGAAATACTTCAAATACATCGACTGCCCTTAAAGAAGCTTTGCGGGTAACTAAAGTAGGCGGCAAGATTGTGGTGGCCGAATTTTCTCACCCAACAAATTTAATTTTTAGAAAGGTGTATTTAAATTATTTGATGAAAGCATTACCTGTAATTGCCAGAAAAATTAGCAAGAATCCTGATGCATATGTCTACCTAGCAGAATCGATCCGGGCATGGCCCGATCAGGCAGGTCTAGCCCAAAAAATGAGTGATATCGGGTTTAAATCTGTGGCTTGGCAGGATTTAACCTTCGGTATTGTCGCAGTTCACGTTGGTTATAAAGGCGAAGTGGCAAAAAATGCCTCCGCCAAACCATAAGATTTGACCGTATGAATCCATCATTAAATCCATATGTTCCGATTCTGGCCATTGGCGCAATCGGACTTGGCTTCGCACTTTTTTCTGTTGTCGCAGCGGCATTAACAGGACCAAAGAGATACAACCGAGCTAAATCAGATGCTTATGAATGCGGAATCGAACCATCTCCTCAAGCTGCTGGCGGAGGTAGATTTCCTGTGAAATATTTTTTGACTGCAATGTTATTTATTGTTTTTGATATTGAAATTGTATTTTTATATCCATGGGCAGTTGCCTTTGATCAACTTGGATTATTTGGGTTAGTTGAAATGGTTTTATTCATAGGAACCGTTTTTGTTGCCTATGCATATGTGTGGCGACGCGGCGGATTGGAATGGGATTAATCGTGGGTTTAGAAGAAAAATTACCAAGCGGTTTTTTACTTACGACAGTTGAAAAACTTGCTGGCTATATGCGAAAGAACTCACTTTGGCCAGCAACTTTTGGTTTAGCTTGCTGCGCCATTGAAATGATGGCAGCAGGTGCTGGTCGTTATGACTTAGCACGTTTTGGAATGGAAGTTTTTAGAGCATCNCCGCGCCAAGCCGACTTAATGATTGTTGCTGGCAGAGTTAGCAACAAAATGGCTCCAGTTGTTCGTCAGATTTATGACCAAATGGCAGCACCTAAGTGGACTATTGCAATGGGTGCTTGTGCATCATCTGGTGGAATGTTTAACAATTATGCAATCGTTCAGGGCGTTGATCACATCATTCCAGTTGATATTTATTTACCAGGTTGCCCACCAAGACCTGAAATGCTCATGGATGCAATTTTGAAGTTACACGAGCAAATCGGTAATGAAAAATTAGGTCCAAACCGCGAGAAGATCATTAAAGAGGTAGAGGCAGCTGCTTTAGCGGCTAAGCCAACTCATCAATTAAAAGGTTTACTAGCATGAGTGAAAATGGAATGTTTGGCGCAAAGGGAAGCGGAGATACCTCTGGTTTCGGTGGATTAGTAAACACCTCAACAAATATAGGTATAAGCGAACGTCCATTTGGTGGTTACTTCGATCAAATAGCAGATGATCTAGAGCGGGCCTATCCATTATTTAGTGATGCAATTGAAAAAGTTGTGGTTGACCGTGGTGAATTAACATTATTTATTAAGCGAGATCGGCTATTTGATGTAGCTAAAATTTTGCGCGATCAACTTAAGTTTGAAATGTGTGTTGGTGTGAGTGGGGTTCATTACCCAAGTGAAGTTGGTCGTGAACTTCACGCAGTTTATTCATTACTTTCTATCACTAGAAATCAAAGAATTAGATTAGAAGTTTGTGTATCTGAAAAAGATTCACATATGCCATCTTTAGTTGAAGTTTGGGCTGGTGCAAATTGGCATGAGCGTGAGACATATGACATGTTTGGAATTATTTTTGATAACCATCCAGGGTTAACAAGAATTTTAATGCCAGATGATTGGCCAGGATTTCCGCAGCGAAAAGATTATCCACTTGGTGGAATTGATATTGAATATAAAGGTGCAACAGTGCCTGCACCGTCTCAACGCCGGAGCTACCAATGACAACCTTCACCGATCCATACGCATCCTCACAAGAAACCACTGAAGGTCGCGTTTACTCTGTAACCGGCGGTGATTGGGATTCATTAGTTACTGAAATTGGTGCAACTAAAGAAGAGCGCGTTGTTTTAAACATGGGCCCACAACATCCATCAACACATGGTGTGCTTCGCTTAGTGCTAGAACTTGATGGCGAAACTATTACTGAAACAAGATGCGGAATCGGTTATCTACATACAGGTATTGAGAAAAATACTGAATACAGAAATTGGACACAAGGCGTAACTTTTGTAACCAGAATGGATTATTTGTCTCCAATGTTTAATGAGACCGCTTATTGCTTAGGTGTTGAAAAACTTTTAGGAATTACAAATGATGTAACAGAGCGGGCGACTGTAATTAGAGTAATGATGATGGAGTTCAATCGAATCTCATCTCATATGGTGGCTCTTGGAACTGGCGCACTGGAGTTAGGCGCACTATCGCCAATGATATTTGCATTTAGAGAACGCGAAAAAGTGCTCGATGTATTTGAAATGGTTTCTGGACTGCGAATGAATATGGCATACGTCAGACCTGGTGGAGTTGCCCAAGATTTACCGCAAGGAGCGCTTAGCAAAATTCGAGAGACTATTAAAGAATTACGTCATAACTTTAAAGATAATGAAAAACTCTTAATTGGTAATTCAATTTGGATTAAACGCACACAAGGTATTGGTTACTTAGATTTAGCAGGTTGCACAACACTAGGAATTACTGGTCCAGTTCTTCGTTCAACAGGTTTAGCTTGGGACTTAAGAAAAGCCCAACCTTATTGCGGATATGAGAATTATCAATTTGATATTCCAACAACAGATAGTTGTGATGTGTATGGAAGATTTTTAATCAGAATGCAAGAGCTTGAACAATCACTAAGAATTATTGAACAGTGTGTAGCTAAATTAGAAAAACTAGAAGGTGAGCCAGTAATGGTTGCCGATAAGAAAATCGCTTGGCCATCTCAGTTATCTGTAGGCGCAGACGGAATGGGTAACTCGCTAAATCACATTAGAGAGATTATGGGCGAGTCAATGGAAGCGTTAATTCATCACTTTAAATTAGTAACAGAAGGTTTTAGAGTTCCAGCTGGTCAGGTATACACAGCAATTGAATCCCCACGTGGTGAACTTGGCGTTCATTTAGTTTCAGATGGCGGCACTAGGCCATACCGTGTGCACTTTAGAGATCCATCATTTAATAATTTACAGTCAACTGCAGCAATGTGTGAAGGCGGACAGATTGCAGATGTAATTGCAGCTGTTGCATCAATTGATCCAGTAATGGGTGGAGTTGATCGCTAATGGCATATACAAATGATCAGATATCAATAATGGATTCAATTATTGCAAGATATCCTCGAAAAAGAAGTGCGATTATGCCGCTACTTCATTATGTGCAATCAATTGAAGGTTATGTAACTAATGAGGGAATTGAATTAATTGGTAAGAAGCTTGATTTAGCTACCGCTGAAGTAACTGCAGTTTCAACTTTCTACACTCAATACAAATCAAAGCCTGTAGGTGAATACCATGTTGGAATCTGCACAAATACATTATGCGCAGTTATGGGTGGAGATGTGATTTTTGATGCGGTTAAAGAGCATCTTGGAATTGAAAATAATGGTTTAACAAGTGATGGAAAGGTTTCTGTAGAACATATTGAATGTAATGCTGCCTGTGACTACGCACCTGTTGTAATGGTTAATTGGGAGTTTTATGACAATCAAACTGTGGAGTCAGTTAAAAATTTAGTAGATGGAGCTAGAAGCGGTAATCCGCCAGCACCAACTCGTGGGCCTAAAACACTTAGAACTTGGAAACAAAACTCAGCAGTTCTTGCTGGTATTTCAGATGGGCTCTCTGGTGAAGGTGTGCAAGCAGGTGAGCCAACATTACTTGGGCTTAAGAAAGCAAAAGGTGGAGCATGAGTAAATTAACTCCAGTTCTTTCAGCTAATTGGGATGAAGCAGATTCATTTACCATCACAGGTTATAAGCGAAATGGTGGCTACACAGCTGTTGCTAAAGCATTGGTTATGCCAGCGGATGAGGTAATTCAATTAATTAAAGATTCAGGATTACGCGGTAGAGGTGGCGCAGGTTTTCCAACTGGAAATAAGTGGGGATTTATTCCACAAGGTGATAACAAAGAACATTACTTTGTTGTTAACGCAGATGAATCAGAGCCTGGTACCTGCAAAGACACACCACTGATGATGGCTAATCCACATGTATTAATTGAAGGAATAATTATTGGCTCATATGCAATTAGAGCAAATTATGCATTTATTTATATACGTGGGGAGGTAGCGCACGTAGTACGAAGAGTTCAGCAAGCAATTGAGGATGCCTATGCCACCGGACTACTTGGTAAAAATATTTTAGGAAAAGGATTTGATTTAGAGTTGGTATTACATGTTGGAGCTGGTGCCTATATTTGTGGTGAAGAGACCGCACTCCTTGATTCACTAGAGGGCTTTAGAGGACAACCAAGACTTCGTCCACCATTTCCAGCAATCGCAGGTTTGTATGCAAAACCAACTGTTGTGAATAATGTTGAATCGGTAGCGTCAGTGCCAGCAATTGTTAATAATGGAGTCCCTTGGTTTACCGCAATGGGAACTGAGAAAAGTAAAGGCTTCACTCTTTACTCATTATCAGGACATGTTAATAATCCTGGTCAGTTTGAAGCACCACTTGGAATCACATTGCGCCAATTACTTGATATCGCTGGCGGAGTAAGAAACGGACACAAGTTAAAGTTTTGGACACCAGGTGGTTCATCTACACCAATATTTACCGATGCTCATCTAGATGTTCCACTTGATTATGAAGGTGTGGCAGCGGCTGGATCGATGTTAGGAACAAAAGCACTACAAATTTTTGATGAGACAACCTGCATCGTTAGAGCAGTACTGCGCTGGACTGAGTTCTATAAACATGAATCATGTGGAAAGTGCACACCATGCCGTGAAGGAACCTGGTGGTTAGTACAAGTACTAAAGGATTTAGAGGCAGGAAAAGGAACTGAAGCAGACCTAGATAAGTTGCTAGATCTTTGTGACAACATCATGGGGCGTTCNTTTTGTGCGCTCGCTGATGGCGCAGCTAGTCCAATTATTTCCTCACTTAAGTATTTCCGCCAAGAATATTTAGATCACTTAGCAGCTGGGCAGTGCCCATTTGATCCAATGGCAGCAACATTATTTTCACCAATAGGTGCCAAATGAGTATTCAAGAGTTAAGTACAGATCAAGAAACAGCAGTTGAAATGATTACCTGCGTTATTGATGGTTTTGAAATAACTGTTCCAAAAGGAACTCTGGTAATCCGTGCTGCAGAAAAATTAGGAATACAAATCCCAAGATTTTGTGATCATCCATTACTTGAACCAGCCGGTGCTTGCCGACAATGTTTGGTAGATATTGAAATAAACGGCAGAGCATTCCCTAAACCACAAGCCTCTTGCACGATTCCAGTTGAAAACGGAATGATCGTTAAAACTCAATTAACCTCAGCTGTTGCAGACAAAGCACAAAAAGGTGTTATGGAGTTGCTATTAATTAATCACCCACTTGATTGTCCAGTTTGCGATAAGGGTGGTGAATGTCCACTTCAAAATCAAGCAATGTCTACTGGCAGAAGTGAATCTAGATTTGAAGGAATAAAGCGAACATTTGAAAAACCAGTTGCTATTTCATCTCAAGTATTACTAGATAGAGAGAGATGTGTACTTTGCGCCCGATGCACAAGATTTTCTGAACAAATTGCCGGTGATCCATTTATTACATTAAATGAGCGAGGTGCTCTGCAACAAGTTGGTATTTATGAAGATGAACCATTTGATTCTTATTATTCAGGTAATACCGTTCAAATTTGCCCAGTTGGTGCACTTACTGGCACTTCATATCGATTCCGTGCCCGGCCATTTGATTTAGTTTCAACTAATTCTGCTTGCGAACACTGCGCATCAGGATGTGACATGCGTACTGATGTTAGGCGTGGTAAAACACTAAGAAGATTAGCTGGTGATGATNCTGATGTTAATGAAGAGTGGAATTGCGATAAAGGTAGATGGGCATTTAAGTATGAAGTAGCAAAGAACAGATTAACTGCTCCAATGATTAGAGATTCAAGTGGGCAACTACAGGAAGTGTCTTGGCCTGAAGCTTTAGCAGCAGCTGCAGCAGGTTTAAGAGAAGCTAAAGCAGGAGTTTTAGTTGGTGGCCGCGCAACAATTGAAGATGCATATGGTTATAGCAAGTTTGCACGCGTGGCGCTGGGAACAAACAACATTGATTTTAGATCACGCGTTCACAGTAATGAAGAGCTAGATTTCTTAGCCAGTGCACCATTAACTGCTACCTATAAAGATATTGATAAAGCAGATCATGTTGTACTAATTAATTTTGAACCAGAAGATGAATCACCAATCATTTTTCTTCGTATTTATAAACAAACCCATAAGAGATCTATAAAAGTTACAACTATTGCACCATTTGCAAGTAGGGGTAGTGAGAAGTTAAAAGCAACTGTAATTAAGACAGCTGCGGGCAATGAGATTTCAGCAATTTCTTCACTTACCGGCCTAACAAAAAAGACAGTGGTTCTAGTAGGTGAGCGATTATCAGAAACACCCGGCGCACTATCTGCAGTTTTACAGTTAATAAATCAATCTGGTGCAAAACTTGGTTGGGTACCAAGAAGAGCGGGAGAGCGTGGTGCAATTGCAGCAGGAGCTGCAGGTAACTTACTTCCTGGCAATAGATTAGTTTCTGATTCAGCAGCTCGAGTTGATATTGCCACTGTTTGGTCATCTTCTTCACTACCAACAGATATTGGAATGAATACTTCAGAAATTATTAACTCTGATCTACAAGCGGTATTAATCGGAGCAGTTGATCCGATGGATATTGCACCTGATGCAAAAATTAAATTATCAAAGAAATTTATTGTTTCATTAGAGATTCGACATAGTGACATTACAGATATTGCAAGTGTGGTTTTACCAGTTGCTGCAGTGGTTGAAAAAAGTGGATCATTTATGGATTGGCAAGGAAATGTGCGTAAATTTGAAGCAGCGGTTGCTCAATCATTAAATAGAAGTGATGTAAGAATTTTATCTATGCTAGCTGATGAAATTGGTAAGCCAATTAACCTAGCGACAGTTAAGGCTGCGCGAGCTGAGTTTGACTCAATTGGTAATTGGGATGGAGCTAAAAATGTTGTTAAAGCTGTTACCCCTGTTGCCAGTAAGAATGTATCAAGTGATGAAGCAATTCTTACCTCTTGGCGAAATCTGTTAGATAAAGGTTCATTACAAGATGGTGAGGATAATCTTGCTGGAACTGCTCGTAAATCAGTTGTAGTCATTAGTTCAGATAGAGCTAAAAAACTTGGGGTTACTGATAGTGAACTAGTTAGAGTTTCAAATGAGTATGGCGCGGTCACATTACCTTGCCAAATTGCCGACATTGAAGCATCTAGTGTTTGGTTACCTCGTAACTCAGCTAGTAGTCAACTAATTAGAAATTTAGGCGTTGTTAGTAATTCAATTGTTAAGGTGGCCAAAGCATGAGTAATGCAGAATTAATTAGCCAAGATCCGGGTTGGATTATTGCTCTCAAGGGTTTAATAATTTTTGCTGCCTGCGTATTTTTAACAATTATGTCAGTTTGGGGCGAACGACGAATTGTTGCTCGCATGCAACAACGAAGTGGGCCTAACAGAGTTGGTAAATTTGGTTTACTACAAGCTTTAGTCGATGGCGTNAAACTTGCATTAAAAGAGGATTTGATTCCAAAAGCAGCTGATCGAATAGTGTTTGTATTAGCACCAATTATTAGTACCACCACTTGCTTCATGGCTTTTGCGGTAATCCCATTGACTGGTGAAGTTAATTTCTTTGGATATAAAACAGCAATGCAACTTACAGACTTATCAGTAGGCGTGCTTTATGTTTTAGCAATTGCATCTGTTGGTGTATATGGAATTGTTTTAGCAGGATGGTCCTCCGGCTCTACCTATCCATTATTAGGTGGACTTAGATCATCTGCCCAAGTTATCTCTTATGAAGTTGCTATGGGTCTCTCCTTAGTTGCAGTGTTTATTTATTCAGGATCGATGTCCACCTCTGAAATTGTGGCAGCACAAGATCGATGGTGGTTTGTCGTAGTTCTTTTCCCATCATTTATTATTTATGCAATATCTATGGTTGGTGAAACTAACCGCGCTCCATTTGATTTAGCCGAGGCAGAAGGTGAATTAGTTGGCGGTTTCCATACCGAGTATTCATCACTTAAGTTCGCACTATTCTTCTTATCAGAATATGTAAACATACTTGCAGTATCTGCATTAGCAACAACATTATTCCTAGGTGGTTATCGAGCCCTTCCTGGACTTGGTTTTACTGAGCAATGGCTAGGTGGCTGGTTTACATTAGTTTGGTTCTTTGTGAAAGTACTTGCTTTCTTCTTTGTCTTTGTCTGGCTACGTGGAACACTGCCACGCCTTCGGTATGACCANTTTATGAANTTTGGTTGGAAAGTTTTNATTCCATTTTCACTTGCTTGGATCATGATTGTTTCAACACTTCGAGTAATGTCNCAGCGCCAAAGTTCAACCTTCTTATTAGTAGCTTTTATTTTTTCCGTAACATTTATATATATTGCGATAGCCTCACTTATGGACAGGGCAAAAGCGAAAACAGCTATCGAATCAAGAATTACAAACACTACTCAACCGGATTT
>Ga0063231_10000662_pt1 | contig 9901 bp, 23 predicted proteins | sample LauGreSu1BDMLBSD_2_FD_56231 | JGI IMG/M metagenome (GOLD analysis project Ga0063231, IMG submission 56231) | Freshwater lake microbial communities from Lake Michigan, USA - Su13.BD.MLB.SD v2 (version 2) | ecosystem: Environmental > Aquatic > Freshwater > Lake | place: Lake Michigan, USA...
CTGTAAAAGTGTAAGAACTGTTATTAGTAAGGCTTCCAATAGTAATTGATAAACCTGTTGTTGTTCTAGTAGCGTTTCCAGGCAATGTTGTAATTGTATACAAAGTTATTGGAGAACCGCCATTAGGGCCTGCAGTCCAAGTTACTGTAGCTTGAGAACCGTTATTTAAATTAGTAGCACTTACGTTTACTGGAATTCCAGGTTTTGTAGTAGCTGTAATTGGACCTCTGCCAGCAGAATCTGGACCAGGCCCACCGCCATTGCGGGCTTTTACTCTATATGTATATTTTTTACCAGATTTAAGAGCAGGAACACTAGTGGTAGTTACAACCGCAGTGCTAAAAGTAACAACAGAATTATCATCAGCAGTAGCGGTAATATCGTATCCAGTAATAGCAGATTTACCGTTAAATGTTGGAACGGTCCAACTTACAGACGCTGCTCCATTATCAAAATCCCTATTAGACCCAGTGTCTTCAGCAAGTGTAATTGTTGGAGCTGAAGGCGGAACCTTTTTTTGGGAATCTACTAACCCAATTATTGCCCGCATTAAGCACTCAAATCGCCGAGGATTGTCCAGGTGTTATCAGAAAGCTTTAGGACTGTTGCGGCTGACCATTGAGCGCGTAGCGAGTTTCCAGGAGTGGCGCCAATAGTTACTGCACCTGTTTCTCCAGCAAAAGTCACGTTCTGTGTTTGTCCTCTAAGTACAGTAAACTGTGAACCTACTGGAAAATCTCCACCAGCGGTAGTGTTTAGTGGAATAGTGATAGTCATTGCTGCGCCAGTATTAACGCACCAGATAAAGTTGTTTTTACTTGAAGTTGTTACAACAAAGCTTGATGAACGTTGCTCAATAGTTGCATCTTGAGGAATAGCGGTAACAGAACCAACAATATTAGATGCGTTGATGGTGCCTGTGTAAAGACCAGTAGGGGTTACCGCTGCTTGAATAACACCAATGTTATTTTGCCATTCTTGAAGATTAGCTGTTTGGCTTAATGCGCCACGAACGATGATTCCGCGGCGTGTAGAGCCACCAGTATCTACTCGGTTGCTGTTATCTCCGTCAGCTGTCTTACGTAGGTACTGCGTGTGAGAATCTGCGACAATGCCGTTTTCAATATTAGCTAAACGACCGCTTAAAGTTTCGTATGAAGTGGAAGCAGCATTAAAAGCTGTAGAAGGATTAGCGGCTACAGATGTTTGCGGGTTAGTTCCAAGAACTGTCTGGACTGCTACAACCTCTTCTTGAAGTGAGTTTGGGTGTGATGCGTCTACAGTGTCGGTAATGTTGTACTTAGTATCAAATACTCGTACGGAACCTGGATATGATGCTGCCATGGTAGTCCTCTCAAATGCTAGTTCTGGCTTTCGCCATTTGGTCCGCGGCCTGGTCTGTTCCAAGCCCCAATGCTAGGTTTTTCCTTATCGGTCAAGAATAGCTTTCTTATACCAAATCTGGAATCCCTAATTTGCAAAACTTTCACTTTTGCCGACTTAAACTCTTTATTTCTCATGGATTCCAACGGCTCCATTGTAGCGCATGTGTGTCCTTAGGCTTAATTGGAGAAGTAACAAAAGTCTTTCGGTCACGAAACTGACGAGAATTAGAAACAGAGGTCTTAATTGAAGACGCAGTTCCTGAAGTAACGGGAGAGGTTATTCTGGCCTTTTGTGGTTTTCTACTTTTTGCCATTTTTTACTCGTGGTCCGTCAAGTTTAGTTAGGTCTACGGCAGGAAGGTGTGCGGTATCTGAGCCAAAACCAAATGATGTGGCCTCTGGCTTTTTTTCTTTAAATTTGGCTGGTGGTTTGGAAGCGGCGGTTTTTTTAACTGGAGCTTTAGCTGGAGCTGCCTTTTTAACTGGAGCTGACTTTTTACCTTTTGCTTCTGCTCTAGCACGGCTTTTTAATATAGAATTGGTGCCCGCTTGTGTAGATTGCATTTTAGGTAGGCCTCTTGAACGGCCAGTCTTAGCATTTGCAGCTAGAGACTCGATTCCGCCAATAGTGACGTTTTTAGAGCTGACCCTAGAGTTTCGTTTTCGTTTAATCATTCCCATACTCTGATTGTAGGTGTTTCTCTTCGCACATTCTGGCTAAATCAGGGACCACATAACGCTTATTACATAAAGCGCAGGTCCAGCGCTTTAAGCGCTCAGCTTCATCCACGCTCTGCCCACCACCAGCCAAGGAGCGTAACTGTAACTAAAGTTACAAGGAACACCCCTTGGAAGGTAATGTGGGTCAGAAAGTACATTACTTACCGCAGGTTGGGCATTTAGCCGCTGGTGCGGCTGTGCCTGCTGCTTTGAACTTAGGGCGACCAAAACCTACAATAGAAATCTGAACTTTCTTAGGGTTCTTCTTGTAGGCACGGAGTTTCTTTGAAACCTGTCCGCCATTGCGTTGTGAGCCTTTATCATCTGGGCTAGTGTTTCCTTCGATGCACCAAACAGTGCCGTCGCCATTGTCTTTGATGACAATACCTACGTGAGAGATTCTATCGACGCCATCTGAGGGGAAATCAAAATAGGCAATATCTCCTGCATCTGGGTCTGCAATGTCTCCATCAATCCATGAGCCATTTTTCTTAAATGCTGCAGCTCCGCTTGGAGTGTAAACGGTATTAGGAACCTTTACACCAGCTTCGTTAGCGCACCAATTTACAAAAGACCCACACCATGGTTGAAAATTAGCCTTTGTGTAAGCGCCATACTTTGTTTCGTTATCTTTAGGACCTTCAATGGTTCCCAGTTCTGCTGTAGCGACCTCAATTAAACGTGCCGCTGTACCGTGGTCTGCCATTAGTCTTTGTCCCAATCTTCGTCAACTGGCTGTTCTTCTGGAACTTCGCCTTCAGACTTGGTTACTACAGCCGCTGCTGCAGCTGCAACACCTGCTGAAATAACAATGTCCTGTCCATTTTGCTTAGCCTCAACTTTAAGGTCAGCTTCGCTCTTAGCCTTTGTGTCAACTGCAGAAAATGCTGCGTTAATTTCATCAAGGTCAAGTCTGCCGTCATTCATAAAGCCACGTGCTAGCTTCTCTACAACTGCGGCAACTGCTGTAAGACCAGCTACTGTTACTGCTGTGATGGTGTCAACGCCAGCGATGGCACCAGCACCAATTACTGAGAGACCGCTAGCAGCAAATACTGCAAGGATTCTCAGAAGGATATTTCCTATTGATTTCATTATTCCTCATCTTTCGGGTTTCGTAGTGGGTAGGTGATAGCCCAAGCAACCAAAGTGGCGATGATTGCGTACCCAACGACTGTTTTTGCTGAACCGTCTAGTACCACCCATGCAATGAACATGCCAAGCAGTGTCCATAGTTGGTCAATCATGTCTCTTATAATTTTCAAGTTCTTCGTCTCCTAGTTCCTTTTGACTCTCCAGAGGCTCCTCCGCCTCCAGAACTTCCTCCACCGCTTGAACCACCAGTGCTTCCACCAGTAGAGCCTGTTGCCGCACCAACTGCATTGATAGCAGCGCCCGCAGCAACAACAGCAGCGACTACCATTTCTGTTGCTTCTTCACGTTCTTCAGTAGACATATCAGCACCGATACTTCCGAGTGCTTGTAGGGCTTGACCAGGGTCATCAAATATTGCGCCAATTAACTCTGCAGGGCTCTCTAGTAGCACGAGTGCTGCAGCAACGTCTGCTGTAATTATAACTTCATTACCGTTTTCATCCTGCCTAACCTCGACGGGAGTCTCTGGTGGAAGGTCCTGATAGGCAATACCAGCGTCTTGAATCTGTTCTTTTGTTAAGGTCTCGCCTGGGGCTACAGACTCAATAAGGGCTGTAGCAACTAGGTCCTTCTCAGCCTCGCTAAGTTTGCCGTCTTCCTTTAGGGCATCAACTAGGGCGGTAACTTCCTCAGCAGTAACTTCTCCATCTGCGTTTAAGGCATCCATAACATCTTCAGCGTCAGCTGCAGTGAGCTTGCCATCAGACAAAACATCTTCTACCGCAGTAGCGACTTCTTCTTCAGTTGTGATATCCTCTGGAGATGATTCTTCTGACGGACTTTCTGGCTCTGTTTCTGGTAACTCTGGTTGTTCTTCTTCTTCCACAGGTTGTTCGACTTCCGAAGGAGTCTCCTCGTCTTCTACGACAGGCTCTTCGGGCTCTTCCACTGGTGGTTGCTCTTCTGTGGGTTCTGATGGCGTTTCTGTATCAGGGTCAGGTTCAGTAGATGGACTTTCAGAATCTGTCTCAGGAAGAGTGGTTGTCTCATCGTCAGAAGGAGACTCTGGATTTTCTGGAACTTCAGGCTCAGTTGGCTCTGAAGAAGAAGCTTCTTCTTGAGCAGCAGCTTCAGCAGCAGCCTGAGCAGCAGCAAGCTCCGCAGCAATACGGTCAGCCTCAGCCTGAGCAGCAGCCATTGCAGCCTGAGCAGCAGCATCAGCAGCCGCTTGAGCAGCAGCCTGAGCAGCCGCTTGTTGAGCAGCAAGTTCAGCCGCAGCCTGTGCAGCAGCAAGTTGAGCAGCAAGTTGAGCAGCAGCTTCAGCAGCTAGTCGAGCAGCTTCAGCAGCAGCTGCAGCAGCAGCCTGCTGAGCAGCTAACTGAGCAGCAGCCTCAGCAGCAAGACGCGCAGCCTCAGCAGCCTGAGCCTCCGCTTCAATACGAGAGTTCGTACTGGACACCACAGGAGCGATAGCCTCCGCTTTTACAATCGCAGTGTCCGCTAATTGATTAGCTGTATCTAAAGCAGCAGTAGCAGCACTTGTAGCCTCACTAGCAGCAGTAGTAACTGTTGTTAGGTTTGTGTTGGCAGCTGTTAGGTTTTCCTGTGCTGTAGTTAAATTTTGATTAGCAGTTGTGAGGTTTTGGTTAGCAGTAGTCAGAGTAGCCTGAGCAGCATCTAGAGCAGCTTGTTGCTCTGGGGTAGCGGATGATTGAGAAAACTCAGAACCAGGTGCTATAACCCAACCTGTTGACGGGTTATGACGATAGAACCAAACACCAGCTCCACCACCGTTTTCGTAGTACCACAGTTCAAATTCTTTGCTAGTTCCAGCAGATATAGGGGCCGCATTAACGCTTCCTCCGCCACCTTTGTCATACCAGTCGTTAATAACAAGTTGACCATCAAGGTACAGTTTTACCCCGTCATCTGCAGGAGCAAGAACATGGGTTACATCAATTGAAGGTGTCCAAGTCCCTGTGTATTTAACAATTACATCCTCATGAAGGTTAGAGCCAGCAACGTATCCGCCGCCCCACTGTTCGTTAATTCCGTTTGTATCTGTAGTAGTGTGAACAGGAGTCGCGTTTGTAGGAAGGGTTGGAGCGTTATTCTGTCCTTGAACGTTGTATACCTCTACCTTTAGTCCAGGAGTAGTGACCTCTTCTACAGACGCTTGAGCTGTTGCTACCTCAGTAGTAGCAGTGGCGACTACAGCAGTTTTATCTTCTACAACAGTAGCCGCAGCAGCGACGGTTGAGGTAGCGGTTTCGACTGCCGCTGCTGCGGGTGCTATAAGTGCAGTGGCGCTATCAGCAGCCTGTACTAAAGTTGTGGCTGTAGTTAAAGATGTTTGAGCTTCTGTAATTGCTGTGGTTGCTTGAGTAACAGCTTCTACAACTGCTGTATCAGATGCAACAGTTGTTGGTATAATTGTGTTAGCAACAGTAGCTGTTGCAGTATCAATCTTCTCTTGTACGGAGGTAACTGTAGGTGTCTCAGGAACTGTTGTGGTTGTTGGTGTTGCCTCTGGTGTGGTGGATTGGCTGGTCGATGGCGTTCCGCTGGATGAAGATTCGGTTACTGGTGCAGTTGAATCAGTTGAAGAAGGAGACGTCTGAGGCTCAGAAGTTGGTGCAGGGTCTCCAGAAGACGCAGGAGGGTTGGTTACAACGGGAGTCTCGCCTTGCGATGGACCGCTCGTTACAGTCGCTCCGTCCGAAGGAGCAGGAGAAATAACCTGCTGTTCAGGAGCAGGTTCAGTTGCGTAGGCAGATTGTTGCCCTAATAAATAAAGAAATAGTGTAAGAAATAGTGCTGCGAGTATACGCAGTGTGATTATTTATTTCTCTTCCCGTAGTGAAATACTAACAGGACCATATTACTATTTATTTATGTAATTGAATGGGTCAAATAAATCTATTGACTGTGATAATAACGCTGTGCTTTTTTCTTTTGCGTGATGTCCGCAAAAATATAAATCACCATGTAAAAACGTAAACACAACTTGTGCAGCCGCGCTACAGAGGTCACACCTATCATCCGCTGTAAGCTCACGTGTCTGTACAACAGTTTCCATGGTATTACCTCTCTTTACTTAGGTGGCCAGTTTTCATCACCACGGGCATGTTCTGCATCCATGGCTTTTTCAAACTTCTTTCCTTCTGCACGATTACGACGACGTTGTGAAGGTCCAGGCATTGGTCCAAGAGGACTGTCTTTTAATATATCAGACATTTCCTTGTTAGATGGAACAAATCTGCGAGCTGGATTATTTCCGCGGTCTTTTGTCACTTCTGTTTCTTTTCTGCAGCTCTTTCATCAGATGTGGTAAAGCCAGCTTGCTTCCAAACCTGAGGATTTTTACGTTGCCAGTGCAGAGTGTTAGCGCCCATACGCATACCTTTAGCGCTTACTGGACCTCCACCCATACCCTTGTACTCGTCAACAGTCATATGTGGGTTTAAACCGATGATGTGACCGTTGTCGTCAGCTTCAGAGTTCTTGTGTGAAGCTTCTTGTTCTTTAGCGCGATTCCATAGTGAAAACTGGTCATCGCCTTTACGATAAATAGGCATTACTTTTTACCTTTCATTGCGCCAAAAAACCCTGATGTCTTTGGGATTAAATTACCTTTTGAGTCTTTAGGTGCTGCTGTCTCGTCTCCACGAGAAAATCTCCAACGGTGGTCTCGCTCGCTATCAGGCTCGTAAGGACTCTTAAATTGGCTTTCACTACGCTTATCTACATGGTCTTCAGACATTAGTAGCCCTTTCCTCTAACACGAGACTTTTCGCGTTCACGTAATCTACGCTGTTCTTTTCCTGCTGTAATTCCTGCACCGCTTACTGGGAACTCACCTTTAATATCAGAAACCTTCATATCTGTAGAGCCTACAGTAATTCCGTTAATACGTGCAGACTTTGCATCGTCCTTAACGTTTACGTTCTCTAAACGACTATGGAAGTCTTGTTTGGCAGCTTCTTCAAGCCCAAACTGTGAATCTCCTTTGCGGTAAATAGGCATTACTTTTCGTTTTCCTTTTTACCTGCACGGCGCTTATTCTCTTTAGCAGTGTTCTTGCTACGAGAAATAGCGCGAAGGTTTCCCTTAGAATCATTATTGTGATTGTTGTCCTTGTGGTCAACAGTTGTGTCCTTAGATTTAATCTTGCCGTTCTTAGATTCGTAATCTGCACGGGCTTTGTTCTTAGAAGTGGTAACCCACTTGCCATCTACTTTTTTCTTGTAGACGTAGATAGGGCGTCCGCCATTTTCCTTAGAGCCCTTATAAGGGCCAAACTTCTTTGCTTCAGCCATCTTAGACTCGCGGTGGCGCTGTAGGAAGAGTTTGAGAAACGCGTGGACCATAAGACATAGATGTGTCTGTAGATGTGAACTGTGGTCCCTTAATTGGTGCAGACGAGCTACCGCTCATACGAGCAGGTGCTGCAGTGCCTGCAACAGCTGAACTTACGTTACCTTGAAAACGCTTACGGTCAAATGCTTGACTAGAAATTCTAGAAGACTTATCTGCGCCAAATGCGCTGGACTCTTTAACTCCAGCAATCATCGACTTCACACGACCCATGATGTCAGCCATTTTTCTTATGCCAATCTTTAGTAGCCTTTACGCCTGCCTTAACGGTCTTAGCGCCAGCTTTCTTTGTAAGATTAATTTTATCGTATTTTTCCTTTTTTCCAGCGTGGTCTACGATAACGTCGCCTTTTTTATTTTTCTTAATGGTGTGTTTCTCACCAGCTGCTTTAATAACCTTCGCCACGTTTTTTAACCTCTCGTACCTCTGGTGCCTTAGCACAATCTAGTGGGTCCTTGTGGAAGACCATCCCATTGCCGAGCTTAGTTCCTACTGTGTGTACTTCCCCAGTAATGTATCTGCCGCAATGTTCGCAAATATCGAACTGGTTGTTATTCTTTTTCATTAGATAAGGTTAGGGTAGTTGCTTCCGTTAAGTGACGATGGGTGAGGTTGGGAGTCTTTATCGCGCCCTTGAATCATATTTGATACGCGCCCCGCAACGCCTGCTTCAACTCCTCGCACAGCTCCTGCTTTAGCAGCTTGACCTGCTGATGAGGCGCCTGCACGGGCTGCCATAGGCGCTAAACGAGCTGCAAGAGCTCCAAGTGCTGGAAGCATTATCTTTCTCCTCTATTTCTAAATGAACGGTTTAAAACATCAGATGCTTGTTCAGATACATTGTATCTTCCATAAGATGGGCGCGGACCATCAAACTGACCAAGATGTACTACACGAAACTCATTGACGCGACTGCGTTTATCTTTAGCCTTTGACGAAGGCGCTTTAGCCGTGTTTACACCTTTCTTTGGTGTACTTTTCTTAGGTGCATCTTTACCAAATGCACGTTCTGCTTTAGAGCGTCCTAATGCTGGGTCATGCATTAGCAGTCCCACTTTCTTAATGATTTGTTAATACGGCTATTAGGGTCTTTTGCAGTCTTAGAAGATGTGTTCTGCTTCTTCATACCTTCCATACGTGCACAGAATGACTTACGACGTGCAGCACTCTTAGGTGACTTCTTAGCCTGCTTTGCAGATACTGGTGGTTTAAGGTCAGAACCTGGATTAGCTTTCTCATAGGACTTACGTCCCTTTTCATTGAGTCCGCCCTTAGGGTTCTTACCAGATTTCTTTGTCCATGCTTCGCTCATGATGTTGTGCACTGGCAGGTGCATTCCTCCTCTGTACAAACGGCGTAACCCATATCGTGGTCACATACGGTGCATTTAATTTTTGACATTAGTATCCCTCTGGTTTACGTGATGCCTTGTTACGCTTGAAGGCGGCCATAGAGACCACATTCTCCGCGATTGCAGGATTAGTTCCTGAGTGGTGTGCATTGCGAGCATTGTTCTCTGCATCAGATAAGTTCTGGTCAAAAAATTCGTGACGACGATTCTCTCCCCCGCCACGGTTGCGTAAACCATTATGAGCAGGGTGATTAGGTCCAGGTGTCTTCATATCGTCCATGTTTACATTCTCCTCTATTTACTCTTAATGGTCTTGATATATGCCACATAAGAGGAAACCAACATATGTATCAATTGAGGAGAATCTGGGTGTTTATCAATAAAATGCTGTTTCCACGCAATCGCGTCATACTCCAACCGCCCGCAGCCATTATCTACATCACTAAACAATAACTTAGCGAACTTTGCGACACGCCCAGGCACATCCATGCTATCGCTCAGAAACTCATTGAAACTCATATGCATAGGGTAAGGTCCCACTCTAAATTAAACTGGGCAAACGCGCAGAAGGGCTACTGCCTCATATTTCCACGACCTCATTAAAATTTTTTAGGCTACTGTCTGCCCCCCAAGTAAGTACCTACTCCTGCTCCCTGGTGGCTTCTTTAGTTATCCACAGGTCTAACCCTGGGGGGGTGTGGATAACTGGGGATAAATTGTTATAGAAATGAGACCGACTATGCTTGCGTGTGGTAGCCCTATCTAATAGTGTTCTCTTAGTGAACAAGGGGTTCACTACCTAACAAGGGGAAATAAATGTCAACAGACAATGTTAGCCAAGTAGTAGCCGAGGCTATTGCAGTAGTAGTATCACACGTCCCAGCAGACAAGCGCGAGGCTATCCAAGGGATACTCTCAAGCGTAGCAGTTGCACAATACCAAGCGGGATACCGCGACGCCATCAAGACATCA
>Ga0063231_10000663_pt1 | contig 9879 bp, 9 predicted proteins | sample LauGreSu1BDMLBSD_2_FD_56231 | JGI IMG/M metagenome (GOLD analysis project Ga0063231, IMG submission 56231) | Freshwater lake microbial communities from Lake Michigan, USA - Su13.BD.MLB.SD v2 (version 2) | ecosystem: Environmental > Aquatic > Freshwater > Lake | place: Lake Michigan, USA...
AAATCATGCGTATTGGTGTCCTCACTGGCGGCGGAGATTGCCCTGGTCTTAACGCGGTTATCCGCGCAGTAGTTCGTAAAGGTGTTAAAGAGTACGGTCACGAGTTTGTTGGATTCCGTGACGGATGGAAGGGACCTCTTGAGGGTCTGACAATGCCTTTGAACATTGAGACAACTCGTGGAATCTTGCCTCGCGGTGGAACCATTCTTGGCTCATCACGCACAAACCCATTCAAGATCGAGGGTGGCGTAGAAAAGATTAAGGAAAACCTTGAGAAGGCTGGCATCGATGCGTTGATCGCAATCGGTGGAGAAGACACTCTTGGTGTTGCTACCAAGCTCGACGCGCTAGGCGTCAAGGTGATTGGTGTTCCAAAGACGATTGATAACGATCTGAACAACACCGATTACACATTTGGTTTTGATACATCTGTAAATATTGCAGTTGAAGCGATTGACCGTCTACACACAACCGCCGAATCTCACCACCGTGCATTGATCGTTGAAGTTATGGGTCGTCACGCAGGTTGGATCGCACTTCACTCAGGCCTTGCAGGTGGAGCAACATGTATCTTGATTCCAGAGCAGAAGTTCTCAGTTGACAAGGTTTGCGAATGGGTTGAATCTCGTTTCAAGTCTCATTACGCACCAATCATTGTGATCGCCGAGGGTGCAATTCCTCAAGATGGCGACATGGTGGTTAAGGATCAAACCCTTGACTCATTTGGTCACGTCAAGCTTTCAGGAATCGGTGACTGGCTTGCAAAGCAGATCGAAGAGAAGACAGGCAAGGAGGCACGTACCTCTGTTCTGGGTCACATCCAACGTGGTGGAACACCAACAGCCTTTGACCGTGTTCTAGCTACCCGCTTTGGTCTTCATGCAATTACAGCTGCTCACGAGGGCGACTGGGGCAAGATGGTTGCCCTTCACGGCACCAACATCGCTCGCGTTCCGCTTGCAACAGCGACTGAAAAGCTAAAGACAGTTCCTCTTGAGCTATACAAGGAATCAGAGATCTTCTTCGGATAATTGCCCCGCGCAATCACCATTGAACTCTCTAGACTTCTCCAATGAACTCGTATTCGAGCACACAGTTAGACACTCTGTTCACACCTGGTCTTGTGGCTGCACAGCAACCAACCTGGCCAGGTGGACCAGAGGGTCCACAAGTTAAAGCTGCGGTCGCTGAGCTAAAGGCTCTACCACCATTGGTCTTTGCTGGTGAGTGCGATGATCTCAAAGCTCGAATCGCGCTAGCTGCAGAAGGAAAAGCATTCTGGCTACAAGGTGGCGATTGTGCAGAAACTTTTGCATCTGCCACAGCTGATTCAATTAGAAATCGTATTAAAACAATTCTTCAAATGGCTGCGGTCTTGCAGTACTACTCAAGCCTTCCAGTTATCAAAGTTGGCCGTATGGCGGGACAGTTTGCAAAGCCACGTTCTAGCGATTTTGAAACCCGTGGTGATGTGAAACTTCCTGCATACCGCGGTGATGCTGTTAATGATATTGAATTTACTGAAAGTGCGCGTACCCCAGATCCAATGCGTTTGGTTCGCGTTTACAACACATCAGCAGCAACCCTGAACTTGGTACGTGCATTTACTCAAGGTGGTTTTGCAGATCTTCGTCAGGTCCACGAATGGAACAAGGGTTTCATCCGTGACTCAAAGGTTGGCGATCGTTACGAGAAGATGGCTGATGAGATTGGCCGCGCTTTAGCATTTATGAAATCTGCAGGTGTTGATCCTGAAAGCTTTAAATCAGTTGATTTCTTTGCAAGCCATGAAGCGCTAATCATGGAGTATGAAAAGGCGTTAACACGTATTGATTCACGTACCGGTGATGCATATGATGTTTCAGGCCACTTCATCTGGATTGGTGAGCGCACTCGTCAATTAGATGGCGCTCATGTTGATTTCGCATCAAAGGTACGTAACCCAATCGGAATCAAGCTTGGACCAAAATCTACAGTTGAAGATGCACTTGCATTAATCGACAAGTTAGATCCAAACCGCGAACCAGGTCGCATTACCTTTATTACACGTATGGGTGCAAAGAACATCCGCGAAATCCTGCCTGCGCTAGTTGATGGCGTTACTAAATCAGGTGCCAAGGTGTTGTGGGTCTGCGATCCAATGCATGGAAACACCTACGAAGCACCTACCGGATACAAGACTCGTAGCTTTGATGATGTTATGGATGAGGTAAAGGGCTTCTTTGAAGTTCATAAAGCTCTCGGTACCCACCCTGGTGGAGTTCACATCGAACTTACCGGCGATGATGTCACCGAGTGTGTTGGCGGAGGAGAGGAGATTTCACATGAAGATCTCTCATCTCGTTATGAGACCGCCTGCGATCCACGCCTAAATCACGCTCAATCATTAGAGCTTGCATTCTTAGTTGCTGAAATGTTGCGCGATCGCTAATTTTGGCGAGTGCCTCTTCTCATCACCTCTCACAAGACTCCAGTAGGCACCCTCAACTTACTTGCCGATGATCAAATTCTGATCGGTGCAAATCTTTCAACGATTTCTGCATTCAAAGCGGGCAAGGAAGTAAAGATAGTTAAATCAATCCCTGTGATCTCAGATCTAGTTAATGATTACTTTGATGGAGATCTGACCGCGCTTAATGGAATCAAGGTACGTCAACCAGGTGCGCCCTTTTCGCAAGCAGCATGGAAGGCGATGCGCAAGATTGCTCCAGGAAAAACCTGGTCCTACTCAGATTTAGCTGAAAAGGCCGGAAGTCCTGCAGCGGTTCGTGCTGCAGGAAGTGCATGTGCAAACAATGCGATCATGCTTGTTGTCCCTTGTCACCGAGTTGTTAAAACTGGGGGAGCGTTAGGAAATTACGCTTATGGTGTTGAAAAGAAGCAGTGGCTCTTAAGCCACGAGGGCTTTCTTTAAGATTTCAATCGCCTCAGCACACTGAGCATCATCAAAATCAAGGTGTGTAACAAGGCGTGCATACTTTGGACCAAGTGCACTAATCCATAAACCTGCATCCTTACAACGAGCTGCAAGCTCTGCAGCTGTTATTGGAAGCTCAGCAAGATCTAAACCAACAATATTTGTATGCACCGTTGTGGGATCAATCAATGATGAATCAATTGCATGGATGGCCACCGCTAGCTCTTTAGCGCGGCGGTGATCCTCAGATAAGCGATTAATGTTGTTATCCAGCGCGTAATGGGCACCAGCTGCCAGCAAACCAATTTGGCGCATTCCGGCACCGTAACGCTTACGCCATACACGGGCCTTAGCAACACGATCCTTGGTAGAAAGCATGATCGAACCAACTGGTGCGCCTAATCCCTTTGATAAACAGACAGAGATTGTGTCAAAGTATTTTCCATACTCTGCAAAACCAACACCAGATGCAACATGTGCGTTCCAGATACGTGCACCATCTAGGTGCAATGCAAGGCCCAGCTCATCTGCACCTTCACGAAGTGCAGCAATTTCAGTAATTGGCTGAACTGTTCCGCCACCAAAGTTATGGGTGTTTTCAACGGCAATTGCGGTAGTGGAAACCAGGTATGGGCCGCTGTTGGGACGTGCGATTTCAAGGGCATCTGCAGCCTTCAGCAAACCATTCTTTGCTGGAAATGTTCTAGTCGTAATCCCGCTAAATACCGCTGCTGCACCAAGTTCTGCTCGAACGATGTGGCTATTGGTTTCTGCGATCAACTCTTCGCCAGGTGCGACCAGCATTCGGATCGCTAACTGATTTGCAAGAGAACCAGTTGGTGCAAACAATCCAGCTTCCTTGCCAAACATCGCAGCAACCCGCTCTTCGAGAGAGTTAACCGTTGGATCATCGCTGTAAACATCATCGCCAACTGGGGCGGATGCGATCGCTTCACGCATCGCAGCAGATGGTCGTGTAACTGTGTCGCTGCGAAGATCAATTGCCATGTGGCGAGTCTACTTCTGTTCTTTTAATACGATCAAATACATAGCAACTATGACGAGAACTCCGCCTATGGCACTCTGCAGGGTCAGGCGTTCGCCACCAAAGAGGATTGCAAAGACTGCGGCAAAGACAACCTCCATCGTCAAAATAACTGCAACCTTGGTCGCACTCATATGCGCCTGTGACCAGGTTTGAACGATGAAAGCGATAGCTGTTGCAAAGACTGCGGTAAAGACAACAACGGCCCACACGCCTGAATCAGGCGGAGCTGAGTAACCACCAGGGATCGATGCAATTCCCGACAAGATGGCGCACATCGCTAACTGAATAACTGTCATTGCATAGACATCTCGACCTGAAGACCACTTACTTAAGGCGATGATGTGAGCAGCAAAGAAGAATGCGCTGGCAAGGACAAACATCTCTCCAACGCCAACTGAGAAACCTCGAATGGAGAGCAAGGCCAAGCCAACTGTGGCCAGCATGATGCACAGCCACACAAAACGTGAAATCTTTTCCTTCAAAACTAGCCATGCCAACAACGGGGTTAGAACAACATACAAACCGGTAATGAATCCGGTAATTGCGGCACCTGTGCGCTCTAGCCCCAAGGTTTGTGCGATGTAGCCAAGACCTAAGAAAACTCCAGCTAGCGATCCACGTTGCAGCAGATCCTTATTGAAGTGCCTAATAGCCTGAGGGCGAATAAGCAGCATGACAATTACAGCTAGTGAAAAGCGGGTAAAGAGAAAGTTATTAACACTTTGTCGCTCAATCGCATCCTTCATGACAACAAAGGCAAATCCCCAAGCAGCAGCCACCGATAACAACGCCCATGGTGCAAGCTTTAGCTGTAGCTGATGACGAGCAGACATTAGCCGCGTAACTTCTTGAGCAACGCAACTTCCTTGCCATGTTCTGGCTCCATGCCTGGAGTTTCCAAGATCAATGGTGCATTAGCAACAGCAGGATGCGAGAGCAGCTCCTTAAATGGATCAACTCCAATGTGACCATCTCCAATGTTCTGGTGGCGATCCTTAAGAGCGCCACACACGTCCATAGAATCATTTGCATGCACTAATTGAAAACGTTCGATTCCGGCAACTTGGACTAGTAGATCAATTGTTGCGTTCATTCCACCTTTAACCGAGATGTCATGACCTGCGGCAAATACGTGACAGGTATCAAGGCAAATACCAACTTTTGGGTGGTATTCAAGCGCCTTCAAGTACATTTCAAGATCATCTAACTTCTTTACAAGACTTTGACCTTGACCTGCAGTTGGTTCCAACAAGAGGTAAGGGGCGTCATCGCCTAAAGCATTGAGAATCGGCATCATGCCTTCATGAATCTGCTTCCATGCTTTTTCAACATGGTTAATATCTACAGCTGATCCAGTATGAATTACAACTCCAAGTGCGCCGATATCTGCACCGCGCTGCAAGGAGTATTTGGTTGATGCCAGTGAATTTAAGTAGGTAGCCTCAGTAGGAGAGCCCAAGTTGATCAAGAAGGGAGCGTGTACATAAGTTTCGATATCAAGCTCAGCAGCTTTGATTTTGAAAGCATCATCAAGCTCAGGCTTTGCTTCAGGCATCGCCCATGTACGAGGACTTGATGCAAAGACCTGAATCGCCTCTGCTCCAATTTCTTGTGCGTAGGCGATTGATCGCTTGGCCATCCCGCCAGTCGTAGGAGTATGGGCACCGATACGTGGCTTTTTTACTGGTGTAGGCATTGCCTTACCCTACGGTAATCGTCACCGTACTGCCACGTTTTACCTTGGTGTTTACCGCAGGTGAAACTTTTTTCACAACCTTTTTCTTATTGTTTCCGACTGATACAACCTTGACCTTCAGACCAAGAGATTCAAGCATTTCTCGGGCGGCGACCGCTTCCATGGTGATTACAGTCTTAGGTATAAATGTGTAGCGAGGACCCTTGGAGATTTGAATAGTGACCTTTGCGCCCTTGTCGATACTTGTTCCACCGGCTGGATTTTGGAAAATAACAGCCAACTCCGGAACGGTTTCATTAAATGCGTAGCCAACTTCGACAGAAAAACCTAATTCAGTTAACTCATTGAGCGCTTGTTCGCCGCTCTTTCCTAGATAAGAAGCCAGTGCAACTTGTTGTATTCCCTTCGAAACCAAAAGATTAATCTTGGTATCTCGTTTAACCGATGCGCCCGATGCAGGAGAAGATGAGATAACAAAACCCTTTGGAATCTCTGAGTTAAATACTTCAGTAATTGTGCCGACCAATAGAGGGGATTTCTTAACCGCAGCTTGTGCTGCCTGTGGTGTCAAACCTGCAGTCATTGGGACTGTAAAACGCTCTGGCCCCTTGGAAATAATTAGCTTCACCGAGCCAGCAGAATCTACTTTGTCCCCACCCGCAGGCAGAGATTCAATGATCTTGCCCTTTGCAATCTCTTCATCAAAACGATTCTCGACTACAACATTTAACCCAAGGGGAGTAATAATCCTGAGCGCTTCCTCGTAACTCCCACCTACAGTTGAAGGAACAACTACNCGCGAGCCTGGACCTACTAATGTCCACCAACCGCCAATTCCCAGAGAAACAGCAAGGATTAGNGCAACCTTGCGATTGCGGCGAACACGCTTACTTGCGCGNTGTTTCTTCTCCTCTTTACGGCGAATCTCTTTAGTAGTTTCAACTACCGGCTTAACTTCCTCTACCGGTTTGACCTCTTTAACCTTCTTGCGAGCCTTTTCCCTAATTGGCTCTACAGGCAAATCTAGGCCCAGGTCCATTTGATTCTTTCTTGGATCTAAATCAATGTGGATCTCTTGCAATCTTTCAAGAAAATCACCAGCGGTGCGAGGACGTTCATCAGGATTTTTCGCAGTCGCACTTGCAATCAAATCATCTAATGCTTGGGGGATCTCTTTGCGCTTACTGCGAAGACGCGGAATCTCCTCGTTAACATGCATGTATGCGATTTGGATTGGCGAATCTGCAGAGAATGGCTTTTCACCGGTCAGCATCTCGTATGCAACGATTCCAGCGGCATACACATCACTGCGAGAATCAGCTACACCGCGCTGCACCTGCTCTGGCGATAAGTAAGAAACACTTCCCAATATGACACTAGATTCCGCGGTCATCGTTGAGCCGATGAGCTCTCCTCGAGCTAATCCGAAATCAGCGATCTTGATGCGGCCTTCCTTGGAGATCAAGATGTTTTCAGGCTTAATATCTCTATGAACAATTCCTAAGGCATGAGCTGCAGCTAATGCGCTTAAAATCGGTGTTAAGTAATTGATCGCATCTTTAATCTCAAAGCGACCGCGCTCAGTTAAATACTCACGAAGAGTATGGCCTTCAATGAGCTCCATCACTAAGAAAACCGCAGGCACACCACTTTGATTCCAACCTTGATCCTGTACCGCAACAATATTGGGATGAGATAAAGCNGCNGCAGCCTTTGCTTCCTTTATAAACCGCGATACAAAGGCTTCATCCTGCGCAAGATGAGGATGCATAATCTTGACCGCGACTTTTCTATCAAGTCGGGTATCAATCGCCTCGTAAATAGAAGCCATTCCACCATTGGCCACCTGACGCAGTAATTGGTAGCGCCCATCAATGAGCTCTCCGGTCAGATCAGACATGTGCAGATTTTATGGAGCCCACCTGAATCACAGCCCAAGGGCGCGCCCAAAACAGCTATGAAGTGAGTTTAAACTCGCAGTTTTCGCGGGTTTGGTCGGCGGCAAAGTGAATTGATTGTTGAATCTGCCATTGACGCATTTCCAATTCAATGTGGGCACCATCGCGTGCCAAGACTCGTTGCAATCCAGTCTCGGCATCAATATCTAGCCAATAGGTGGTTGCGCCAGCTTTTCTAACAACAGCCTGCGCAGCACCCACCCCTTCAAGAATCAAGTAATCAGTAGGTGCTATCTGCTCTTCGTGATCAAAGTGCATCAGATGCCAATTGAACTTCTTGATAACAAAACCACGCCCGGCAAGATGCGCAGATGTAATCGACTCCAATACCTTGGTTAAATCTTCACCAAGAGCTTCATTCCAGCCGTTGTAAAGATCATCCATATGAATCGTTTGGACCGATGCGTGTGCTGAGTACTCAGCCTCTAACTTTGCAGCAAGAGTTGTTTTTCCTGCACCTGCTGGGCCATCAATGGCTAAGAGAACCATGCCAGCGCTTCCAGCCAAGAATTGCGACAATTGCAAAGACACCATAGAGAAGTGCGGTGAACCAATAACCAAGTGTTAGGTACTGCACCGTTGCAACAAAATTGACGATTAGCCAAAGTACCCATGTCTCATACTTCTCATAAACCATCAGCAACTGCGCAACAATCGAGGCGATCAAAATAAAGGCATCGGTCCAAGTTGCTGCCGCACCAATATTTGCCAAGACCGGAGATAAGACAGCGACACTTACCAAGGTACCAAGTACAAGCCTGATGCGGTTTCTAGTTGAAATAGTTCCTGGCACGGCACCGGTTGGAGCCCAACCAAACCAGCCATAAATTGCGGCACCGATAAAGACAATTTGCAGCAACGCACTTGCGAAGAGATCTACTTGATAGAAAAAAACACCATACAAGCTGCTGCTTAGAACCCACCAAGGCCAGGTAATTCTCTTTCCTGTGGTTCCAAGGTAGACACCAATAAATGATGCNACCGCTGCTGTGAATTCAAGAATAGATACTTCATAGCCCCAGGCTGTAAACAAAGTGGTAGACATAGTTAAATCCTTTCCGCATCCGCATTACCGGATGGGTCAATCGGTCGGTCTGAATCTCAGACCCTCTCAGCCTTGTGGGCTCCCGTAGTTGTTACTTTAGCGTGAAATCAGCTGGCGCTTAACAAAGGCAGCACCTGCAACACGAACTCTTCTCGCCGTTGATGTCTTGGCACGGTGATTAAAGATGTCGTATCCAATCTTTTCTACCTCATCCACGATTCCGCAGTACAAGGTACTTGCCGCTTCAATGCAAGGACGACTTGATGCCTCCAGCATCTTGATCCCCGCTGCAGCTTCATCCTGTAATTGACGTACACGAGCGATCTGAAACTTCAACGCTTCAATAATTTCTGGGGTCAGGATGCGCTCTTCTAACATTTCACGGGTCACACCAAACTGGCCTAGCTCTTTAAGTGGTAGATACACCCGTCCACGATCAAGATCTTCATCTACATCGCGGATGAAGTTAGCCAATTGGAAAGCAATTCCAAGTTTTTCAGCTGCCTGGAAAGCATCATTATGCAATGGCCCCAGAATCGGAACCATTTGTAGACCAATGACCGCTGCAGATCCGTAGACATATTCAATTAAATCTTCATAACTTTCATACTCTTGAACAGTTAGATCCATAGTCATGGAATGCAAGAAAGCATCAAAATGCTCGTGGGGGATATTAAAGCGATTGACGGTATCGATTAATGCACGACCCACATGATCCTGACTGGTTCCCTTTTTTAAGTCAGCCAAAACTCCGTTACCCCATGTACTTAGTACTTCAGCCTTTTCTTCAACACTTAGTTCAGAGGCCAAATCATCAACGATCTCATCGGCATAACGTGCAAAACCGTATAAGGCATGAACAAAGGGGCGCTTTTCCTTGGGCAACAAAAGAGTTGCTAAGTAGTAAGTCTTTCCATGTAGCGCGTTAAGTCGCTTGCACTCTTCATAGGATGCACGAAGATCGGGATCTGTAATCCCTGCAGCGGTTAACTCATCCATTTACTTAACCGGACCCACAATGCGCTCTGCCGCAAGACGACCTGAAATTAGAACCATCGGAACACCAACACCTGGCTGAGTTCCAGAGCCTGCAAAGACAACGTTTTCAATTCCAGCTGCCATATTGCGTGGTCTAAATGGGCCTGTCTGGAAGAAGGTGTGTGCGCTAGCAAATGGAGCACCAGCTTCCATACCTTGTGCCTGCCAATCAAGTGG
>Ga0063231_10000665_pt1 | contig 9857 bp, 7 predicted proteins | sample LauGreSu1BDMLBSD_2_FD_56231 | JGI IMG/M metagenome (GOLD analysis project Ga0063231, IMG submission 56231) | Freshwater lake microbial communities from Lake Michigan, USA - Su13.BD.MLB.SD v2 (version 2) | ecosystem: Environmental > Aquatic > Freshwater > Lake | place: Lake Michigan, USA...
ACATCTGGCTCACCACATGGGCAGCGATGTGCAATTGCGGAAACATCTCTAGGCGATCGTCCTAGTTGGGCTGCAACTGTAGTTAAATCTTTTTCAGTTGGTTTTTCGGCAGCAAATGCAACTTCTGGTTTAACCATTTTATTGATTTACATTTGTACTGGTAATTGAAGAAATTAATCGGGAGTACCAGGGAAGTCCTACTGGAAGTTGCTCTGAAACTTTAGTTTGTTCATTCAAATTTTCTAACGTTTCATCTCCAACAACAATATATTGACGCTCGCCTGGAAATACAAAATGCAATCTGGCTCTTGCTTGGCTTGCTACATACTCTGGATCATTCCATTGAGCTAACTCATCTGCTGCCTTATCCAGCATTGCCTGGTTATCGGCTAGCTGCGTGCGCAATGAATTAATCTGGGCTTTTTGGGTGAAGTAATGTTGAATTGGTGGCGCGAGAGTTACCGCAAGTGCGAATAAAACAATTCCAACAATTAAGGCACGATTTGATAGGCCACGTTTTTTTAAGCCAGACTGAATAGTTTTACGTGAAGTTGAAACTAATCCAGCAGCAAAAAATCTACGGCGGGCCATTTATTAACTACTTTTTAAAGCGAGGAAAAGCTGAACTGCCCGCATAAACTGCAGATCCGGCTAACTCCTCTTCGATTCGAAGTAGTTGATTGTATTTAGCAACTCGCTCTGACCGCGCTGGAGCGCCAGTTTTAATTTGTCCGCAGTTAAGTGCCACAGCTAGATCAGCAATTGTGGTGTCTTCAGTTTCACCAGATCTATGACTCATCATTGAACGGTAAGTATTTTTGTGAGCTAAATTAACTGCATCGATTGTTTCAGTAAGGGTACCTATCTGATTTACTTTAACAAGTAATGCATTTGCAGTTTTGCTTTCAATTCCGCGCAATAGCCGTTCTGGATTAGTAACAAATAAATCATCGCCAACAATTTGAACTTTATCCCCTAATTGAGCAGTTAATTTGCCCCATCCATCCCAGTCATCTTCATCCAATGGATCCTCAATTGAAACCAAAGGATAGGCAGATACTAATTCGCTGTAATAGGTGATCATCTGATCTGAAGTTAATTGTTTTCCTTCAAACTTGTAGCTTCCGTTATCAAAAAACTCAGTAGCTGCAACATCCATGGCTAACGCAATCTCAGAACCAGATTTAAAGCCAGCAAGTTCTACCGCCTCAAGAATTAAATCAAGGGCTGCACGATTGCTAGCAAGGTTTGGTGCAAAGCCACCTTCATCACCAATACTTGTCGCTAAACCTTTTTTCTTTAAAACTGATTTTAGGCTGTGGTAAATCTCAGCACCCCAACGTAAGGATTCTTTAAAAGTTTGAGCACCAATTGGTGCCACCATAAACTCTTGAATATCAACATTGGTATCAGCATGCGCACCACCATTTAAAATATTCATCATTGGTACTGGCAAAGTTTTTGCATCAGATCCACCTATGAATTTAAACAGGGATTGATTTGCACTATTTGCACCAGCTCTTGCCGCAGCGAGTGAGACTCCTAAAATTGCATTTGCACCAAGATTAGATTTATTTTTTGTACCATCTAATTTGTTCATCTGTTCATCAAGATTTCTTTGATCTTCTACATTTAAGCCAATCACGATTGGCGCTAACTTCTCATTTACATTCTTTACTGCTGTCTGCACACCTTTACCTAAATATCTTTTGCCACCATCGCGCAATTCTGCGGCTTCAAATGCCCCGGTTGAAGCTCCACTTGGCACAGCTGCTCTTCCAATACTTCCATTATCTAGTGTTACCTCAACCTCAACAGTTGGATTTCCACGGGAATCTAAAATCTCTCGGGCATATATCTTCTTGATAATGGACACTTATTTTCTACCTAACTGTTGTTTTATTTGATTATGAAGTAATTCTACCTTGTCTCGTGAGTTTTAATCTGCGTAATTAGCGATTTAGCCGCCCCACGAAGGGCAGCCTCTGGATCTAAACCTTTTTCTACTGCTTGTGAAATTAATCCAAGTAATAATTCCCCAAATTGATCCTGGTCTATTCCTTCTGGAAGTTTTACTGGTTTGGATATGGATAACTGATAATTAGATTTGCTAGCTCGATAAAGTAGTTTTGAGACCAGCGGTAGTGCTGGTTGAGCAAGTGGAACGCCATCAATTGCAGAGGTTCTTCCCTTTTCAATCGCCTTTTGAGCCTCCCAATTTTCTAAAACTTCACTACTGCTATTTACAACCGTATCTGAGAAAACATGGGGGTGACGTCGAATTAATTTATCGGCAACTCCTTTGGCGACATCCTCAATATCAAATGGTTGCTCTTTATCTTCTTCTGCCATTCGGGAATGAAAATATACTTGAAGAAGTAAGTCACCAAGCTCTTCTTGCATTGCATCACGATCATTTTCTTCAACTGCTTCTATAAACTCATACGACTCTTCAAGTAAGAATTTTAAAAGTGATACATGATCTTGTTCAGCATCCCATGGGCAGCCGCCAGGAGAACGGAGCTTGTCCATTACCTCTCTAAGTCTATTGAGTTCTGAACTCATTGTTACTTGTCAATTAAGGTGCTGGAGTTACTGCGCCACCTGTTGTGTCTGCAGCTTCAATAGTTGCTGTATTTGGATTCCACTTGCCGTATTTAGCATTTACTTTGACGCCAAGTTTTATGGCTTTATCTGTTACTAACTTTGTAACTTGAGTAGTGGCTTCTTCTTCACTCAATCCAGATGCAGCTAAGTTGGATATGAGAAGATCAGAAATAATTAAAACTCTTAAGTATGAATCAAGGTTAGAGGCTGCAAGGTTGGCGCTTACAAGTGCTGTAGGTAATCCACCCTCACCACCGAGGCGAGAAATTGCATCCGCTCTACGGGAGGCAACATCTGCGGAAGTTACAGATAAATTTTTATCTAAAGCAATTTCATCTAATACTCTTTTAATAATTACGAATTGAGCTTGATTTCGTAGTAAATCTGGTCCTTCTACTAATTGCATTTGTGAAGTGTCTACCGTCTTGCGAGCAGTTAAAATCTCATCAACCGACTTTTGAATCTCACTAGATTTTATTTCTGTATTTCCAATACTCACGCCTGTGGTCATACTGCCACAGCTTGTTACGAGAAAGGCCACTATTAAGGTGGAAAGTATTTTCTTAATCAATTTCTTCCTCTTTTTCTTTTATTCACTCTTGCTTTTTAAAGTTGGTTGAATAAGAGTACGTAGAACTTCTTCTACCCACGCAAGAAGTGAAGTATTCCCTACTGAAGCACTTTCTATCCAATTTGGCCCACCCGGCCTTGCAACAAGGAGGATTTGGCTGGCGTTTTTATAGATTGAACCTGGATATAGCCGAGCTAATCGCAACTGAGCAGATTCTGGTAAAGACACCGGTGCTAAACGTAAATTTTTTCCAGAAATTGCAATATCTCTTAACCCTAATGTTTTGGCAAATAATCTAAGGGATGCAACTGATAACAACTCTTTTGTTGGATCTGGCAATGTGCCAAATCGATCTATAAGTTCAGAGTTAATTTCAGAAAGCGCCATGTCATCATGAGCATCAGCAATTCTCCGATATAAATCCAACCTTAATCGTTCAGATTCAATATATTCCACCGGCAAATGAGCGTTGATTGGTAATTCAACTTTGCACTCATTATTTTTTGGTTTCTCATCAAAATATCCAGTCTTAAATTCATCTACCGCATCTGCCACCATGCGCATGTAAAGATCAAATCCAACTTCAGCGATATGGCCGGATTGTTCACCGCCTAATAAATTGCCAGCTCCCCTTATTTCTAAATCCTTTAAAGCAACCTGCATTCCAGCACCTAAATCAGTGTTAGTAGCAATCGTAGTTAACCGGTCATGGGCTAATTCGGTAATCGGTTGTTCACTTGGGTATAGAAAATATGCATACGCTCGCTCCCTACTTCTACCAACTCGACCGCGTAGCTGATGCAGCTGAGATAAACCAAACAAATCAGATCGATCTACAATTAATGTGTTTGCATTTGGAATATCAATTCCACTTTCAATTATGGTTGTACAAAGCAATAAATCAAACTCGCGATTCCAGAACGACAAAATAACATCTTCAAGTACTCGCTCATTCATCTGGCCATGAGCAATGCCAATCTTTATACCCGGTACAAGTTTTTTAATTCGCTCTGAAACAGCTTCGATACTTTCAACTCGATTATGAATAAAAAATATTTGCCCATCTCGCAAAAGCTCTCGATGAATCGCAGCACTTACCTGCTTTTCATCGTACGGGCCAACGTAAGTTAAAACTGGATGACGTTCCTCTGGTGGTGTAGTTATATTCGACATCTCTCTAATGCCAGTAATTGCCATCTCTAACGTTCTTGGAATTGGTGTTGCAGACATAGCTAGCACATCAACATTTGTTCGAGCTTTCTTCAACTCTTCCTTATGTTCAACACCAAACCTTTGCTCTTCATCTACAACTAGTAAGCCAAGATCTGCAAATTCAATATCTTTTGAAAGCAACCTATGAGTACCAATAACTACATCAACTGCGCCGGATTTAAGACCAGCAATAATCTCCTTGCCCTCACTTGGAGTATTAAATCTTGATAAAGCTGCCAGCCGCACTGGGAATCCAGAGTATCGATTTGAAAAAGTATTAAAGTGTTGTTGAACTAACAAAGTTGTTGGAACCAAAATTGCAACTTGCTTTCCATCTTGAACTGCTTTGAAAGCCGCTCTAACTGCAATCTCAGTTTTACCATAACCAACATCACCGCACACAATTCGATCCATTGGATTTGGTTTTTCCATATCGCGNTTGACTTCATCAATTGTTGCTTGTTGATCAATAGTTTCAACAAATGCGAAACTTTCTTCTAACTCTTTCTGCCAAGGAGTATCTNGGGAAAATGCAAAACCAGGAGCACTCATTCGAGCTGCATATAGGCGAATTAATTCAGCTGCTATTTGCTTGACTGCTTTACGAGCTTTTCGCTTACTGCTCTGCCAGTCAGCGCCACCAATTCGGTGAAGAGCCGGTGCTTCACCGCCGACATATTTGGTGACTTGTTCTAATGTATCTGTAGGAACAAACAATCTATCTGCTGGTTGACCGCGTTTTGATGAGGCATATTCAATAACTAAATACTCTCGGGAAATTCCGCTAATAGTTCGATTTATTAATTCTGAGTACCTACCAACCCCATGTTGCTCATGCACCACATAATCACCAGTTTTAAGTTGAAGTGGATCAATTGCTTTTTTGCGCCTCGACGGCATTCTTGCCAGATCTTTATCCAATGAACGCTGTCCAGATATATCTTTATCGGTAATAACTACTAACTTGTATTTTTCACTTATAAACCCATACTGCAAATCAGATTTGAGTAAAGTAATTAAATTACTTTTATCAGCTATTCCCCGAGTTTGGATAGTTTCATTCGGAAGATCACTGGTATTAAGTAGCTCTGAAAATCTCTTAAGTGTTCCAACTGCCGGAGCGGTGAAAATCACCTTAAAGCCAGATTTATGCCAGTTTTTAATATCTGAAATTGCGGCATCGTATTTATTTGCATAGCTATCAATATCCTCTAGAAACTCAATTGCCTTTTCATCGGGATTGCTTGCGTAAAGGTTTAGATTGCGAATTTGATAGCCATAATCATCAGCAATTTTCCTTACCCTTTCAAGCTCATAAAACCCGCCTTTACCTAGTTGCTTACTTAATTCGATCGGCGCATCAAGCTCTTTATCTTCTGCCCAGGCAAGATTCGACCATGCAGCAGATAAGAATTCATCATTTGTTGTTACTAAATCAGCAGATCTAGTTCTAACTCTGGGCTCATCAATGATCCAGATCTGACTTTTATCTGGCAAAAAATCAACGATGTTTTTAAATTCATCAACTAATCCGGCTGCAAGGGATTCCATACCTTCAAAATTTATTCCTTGTATGATTTTTTCAGTTAACTCACTAATTTGTGGAAAATCTTGACCTAGCTTCACCGCTTTTTTCTTAAGGTGAGCATCGATCAAAAGTTCTCGACATGGATAAATTGTTATTTCTTCCGTTACTTTATCCAGTGAGCGCTGATCTGCAATAGCNAAGTAAGAGATATCTTCAATTTCATCCCCAAAAAAATCAATTCGAATTGGATGTTCCTTATCTGCAAGAAACAAATCTAAGATCCCGCCGCGGACAGCAAAATCTCCCCTACGTTCGACTAAATCCGATCTGGTGAAGCCGAAGGTAATTAATTTTTGAATCAAATCATTCATTAGAAAATGATTACTAACTTTAATTTTCACTTGCGAATCTTCTAGAGGGTTTGCAATTATTGGTTGCATNAGTGCTCTAATTGAGCAAACAACGAATTTAATATCATTACTATTNAATTGGTTTAAGGCTTTAAATCTTTCAGTAACTGTATCTGCCTTAGGACTTAATCTCTCGTGCGGCAAAGTTTCCCAAGCTGGAAAATTTACAACGCTTTCTGGTTCAACTAAGGATTTAAGCTCTGCTGTAAGTAGATCAGATGCTCTAGTTGAAGTAGTAATTAAGAGCAAAGGTGATTTTTGATGAGCAGCCAACAGGGCATGAATTGATGACGGTGCAATTAGGTCAACAGATTGCGTTAAGTATTTTTCAATCGGGTCAGCCAAGGTTGAAAAAAGATTTAACATCGCTCCTCCTTTCTGCCGATAAACGCCGCNTACCCCCNCTTCATAAATGAAGGGGGGTGAATAGCCCAATTCTAAGGCCAGTAATTGATCTCATTAGCCATAAAAGTGCGCATAGATAAATCAGAACCTGTAATGATTAGGCCATGAGTTCATCGGCCGATAACACAGAATTGCGCAACGACGTCCGCCGGTTGGCCGACCTGCTTGGACAGACGATTGCCAGACAAGAAAGTGAAGAATTACTCTCACTAGTTGAATCAGTCAGGCTCTCAGTTAGAGAAGGTCAACAAGATCAAGTTTTAAGCAAATTAGATGATTCACAAACAATTTCATTAGTTAGAGCCTTTAGTAATTACTTTAATTTAGCAAATGTTGCAGAACAAGTTAATCGTTCTAAAATTCTCTCGGAAGCTCATAAATCAGGTGGTTCCTGGCTGAGTAAAACTGTTGATAATATTTTACAAGCGCAAAAAGATGGCAAAGATTTTGATACAAAAGAATTACAAACCTGGATTGATAATTTCTCTGTTAGACCCGTATTTACTGCGCACCCAACAGAAGCTGCACGCAGATCAGTTTTAAGCAAAATGACAACAATCGCTGAATTATTAGAGCAGCCAGACAGCCAGTTAAAAACTCAACGACTTGCAGAAGCCATTGACCTGTTGTGGCAAACTGATGAACTTCGCCTCGGTAGACCTGAGCCACTTGATGAAGCAGTCAATTCGATTTACTATCTAAATGAATTATTACTTGAAACAGTCCCTGAAGTATTAGCTCAGTTTAAAAATGAAGTTAAAAGATTAGGTGTAGACCTTTCCTTAACTGCCCGACCACTTTCATTTGGTACTTGGATTGGTGGGGATCGTGATGGGAATCCAAATATCACTGCGGAAGTAACAAAGGCTGCAATACTTCTACAAAATTCTCACTTTATTCGAACAGTATCTGAGCATTTAGACGAGTTAAAACAATCTTTATCAATCTCAACTAAATTAGTTGGTGTATCTGCCGAGTTAGAAAAATCAGTATCACAAGATTTAGAGAAATTGCCAGAAATTGAAAATCGCTACCGCCGCATTAATGTTGAAGAACCATACCGATTAAAAGCCACTGCCATTGGCCACAAATTGGCGCTAACCCAAACTAGGCATACAAATGGCCTGCCACACTTCCCGGGCCGAGATTACAAAGATACAGATGAGCTCATGAAAGATTTTGAAATTATGCGCACCTCTTTGCTTGCAAATAATGGTGAACTAATTGCTACTGGGCTACTTGAAAGAATCACCAGAGCTATTGGCATTTGGCTTAACTAATGCCACTATGGACATTCGTGAACATTCTGAAGTGCATCATCGCCTACTTTCGCAACTGTTCTCTGATTTAACCCCAGAGTTAATTACTTCCAAGCTGCTATCAGATGAACAACCTGGCACTAGTGATCTAGATGAGCCTTCTGACCGATGCTATAAGACCTTTTTAGCTATTAATGAATTAGTTGATCGCTTTGGTCCGGAGGTTATTGAAAGTTACATAATATCTATGACTAAATCTGCCGATGATGTTCTTGCGGCAGTTCTAATCGCAAAAATCGCTGGCTTGATATCCTTAAAACCAAAAAATGAATTTGCAAAAATTGGATTTGTACCGCTTCTTGAGACTGTTACCGAACTAAGATCTGCCGATAAAATCTTAGATGATCTATTAAGTAATAAAAATTATCGTAAGATTGTGGAACTTCGCGGAAATCTGCAAGAAGTAATGCTTGGATACTCTGACTCAAATAAAGATGCCGGAATCACAACAAGCCAGTGGGAAATCCATAAAGCACAACGTAAATTACGAGATGTTGCAATTAAGCATGGTGTTAAGTTAAGACTTTTCCATGGTCGAGGTGGCTCAGTTGGCCGTGGTGGTGGACCAACTTATGATGCTTTGATTGCACTTCCTTGGGGCTCAATTGATGGGCAAATTAAAATGACCGAGCAAGGTGAAGTAATTTCAGATAAATATGGTTTACCAGCCCTTGCTAAAGAAAATCTAGAGTTAACTCTCGCCGCCGCCCTTGAAGCGACGGTTTTAAATCGTAAGCCACGCCAATCAGCTGGTGATTTAAATAGTTGGAATGAATGTATGGATTTGATTAGTGATCATGCATTTGCTGCGTATCGCGGTTTAGTTCAGCAACCAGAACTTCCGGCTTACTTCTATGCCTCTACCCCAGTTGAGCAACTTGGAAATATGTTTCTAGGTTCAAGACCTTCTAGAAGGCCACAAGATTCAGGTGGGCTTGATTCACTCCGTGCAATTCCATGGGTTTTTGGTTGGACGCAATCTCGCCAAATTGTGCCAGGTTGGTATGGGGTTGGCTCTGGCTTAAAGGCTGCTCGCGAAGCTGGTAAAGGTGATTTATTGCAGACCTTGTTAAAGGATTGGCACTTCTTCCGCACCTTTATAAGTAATGTAGAGATGACGCTGGCTAAAACTGATTTATCCATCGCACAACGCTACGTAAGTGAGTTAGTTGATCCATCGCTGCATAAAATATTTGATCAAATCAAGGCTGAGTTTGAATTAACTGTTAATGAATTACTACTAATGACAAACAAAACTGAAATCTTAGGAAATCAACCGATTTTGGCCAGAACTTTGCAGATTCGCGATACATACCTTGCGCCATTACAGCTGCTGCAAATATCACTTCTGAAGCGTGTACGTAATCAAAAAGAGGTCGATCCACTTCTTGCTCGGGCATTACTTTTAACTATAAATGGAGTTGCAGCGGGCCTTCGAAATACTGGCTGAGAACTCTTAAGAATTAAAAGCGGTTTGAGCTTTATCCAAGCCATTGAGCACCAGTGCTTCAACTGAATCCGCGCCACTTTGAACAAACTCTGGCATATCTTTTCGTTCTTCTTTAGAAAATGGCTTTAACACAAAATCTGCTGGATCTTGTTCACCCATTGGCCGGCCAATTCCCATTCGAATCCGGTAATAGTCGGCAGTTGAAAGTGAGGAGGTCAGTGACTTAAGACCGTTATGGCCATTATCGCCACCGCCAAGCTTTAGTCTTAAATTTTTAAATGGCAGATCTAGTTCATCGTGAATAACTATAGTTTTTTCAATTGGAATTTTATAGAAATCAATTAAGGCCTTAGCT
>Ga0063231_10000667_pt1 | contig 9855 bp, 16 predicted proteins | sample LauGreSu1BDMLBSD_2_FD_56231 | JGI IMG/M metagenome (GOLD analysis project Ga0063231, IMG submission 56231) | Freshwater lake microbial communities from Lake Michigan, USA - Su13.BD.MLB.SD v2 (version 2) | ecosystem: Environmental > Aquatic > Freshwater > Lake | place: Lake Michigan, USA...
GCCTGCACCTTGTGGTGGTCAGGAATGGTTGCTGTCTTGAGCTTGCTCATGTGTTTGTTCTCCGTCTGTTTTGTTGTTGCTCCCAGCTGTAGTGCCGCCAGGTTGTCACCTCGCAGTCCATGTGCCACAGCTGGGCCCCGGTGACTGATTTTTGCCGGGTTCTGGCCTTTCGCATGGCCTTCATGTAGATCTGCCTGATGCGCTCCTTGGTGACGCCAAGCTCTTGCCCGGCTTCTTCTAAGGTTGCTCCGTCCATCACAAGCATTTGCACGACCAGATCCTCACGGTCGGTGAAGCAGATTGTCTCCAGCAGCTTGACGACCAGCTCGCGCTGCTCGACCTGCTCCATGTCGGACTGCAGCTCAAATGACCAGCGATGGCGTGGCAGCTCTGGCAGCTCNTCNTCCCGGCTGTACCAGATCGCCTTGACCTCGCTGGACAGCTGCGCGGTCATCAGCTTGCCGTAGTACTTGCTGCTCCTGCCTGTCTTGCGTGTCTCGCTCATAGCGTGAACCTCTCTGTGGTTGCCACCACCCGCATGTAGCCCCGGACCCGGTCTGCAGCGCCCTTGCCGTAGAGCTTCTCTGCCCGCTTGGCCTGCCTGGCAGCCTGCAGCTGCAGCTCCTTGGCCAGCACCTTGCGTCCCTGCTCGGTGACCACACTGTCGGCCTTGATCAGGTTCCTACGGCGCAGTGACCAGTAGGTGTTCCAGCTTCCAGGCTTGTCGTTGTACTGCTTGAATTTCCAGCCCATGGCAAAGTGCTTGAGCATGAAGATCTGGTGGTCTGACAGGCTCATGCGTAACCGTCCGTGATGATCTTGCTCTTGGCCTCCTCCAGTGCGCCGATCAGCATGAGCCGGTCTGGCACGGTGGATGTCTTGATCTTGAACTGCCCCTTGTCCTTCCAGAAGCACAGCACGATCACACTGTCTGGTTGCTCATCAATGGCTTCGTTTAGAACNACCTTGGCTTGCACCTTGTGGTGGTCAGGGATGGTCAGGGTTTTGAGTTTGCTCATGTACTACCTCTNTAAGAGAATGTGCCAAGGCCCGTGAGNATGACGAACGCCATCCAGATCAGGCATCCCACTGTGGCAATTGCTTTCATGGCTGAGCCTTTCNGGATGACATGTCTTTCATCCATTCGAGAAGTGCATCTCTGGCNTCGCGCCGGTCCATGTCAAAGNCCTCTTCTAGGTACGCGCCAGCGCCGAACATGTTGATTGCGCCGCTGTCTCGAAGCTGGATAAGGTAATCGTGGATCTCTTCTTTGGTTGGTTTCATTTCGTTTCTCCTTAGTTGGGTCGCCATACAAACAGGTCGAGGCCAAGAACAATGAGCCCAGACAGGTAAATCAAGATGGTGAGTGTTCGGTACATGTTGTCTCCGTGGAAGTATTGAGTCGTGATTGGTGGGCTGAAATACCAAAGGGGCTGGTTAGGCCCCTTCGGTATCACCACCAACTNTCGTAGTAGATGGCCTTGCCATCTGCGATGGCTTGTTCAGCCTTATCTAGGAACTTGTGCAGTTCCTCNATGTCGGCTGGATCGACATCCTGTCTGCCCCAGAAGAAACCATCTGCTGGCTTGAGTTCTGGGATCTCCCACCTCAGTCGGCGAAGATCTTCTGGCATGAGGCGTAGCGTATTGCAGTTGAAGTCGGGATCAGTCCCTCCCTTTTCTGTGTACAACTCCGCCATCCAACCATGCAAGGCGTTGAACTTTCGCCAGTAATAGAAGTCTGGGTCAAAGAACCCAGATTCTTTGGCGGACTTGTCTGCTTTGCGTAGCTTGTCCCAGTAGTTGGATTTACCAGAATCATCCAGCTTGCTAAGCTCCTGATCGGTTAGATCCAAGAACCCAACTGCGCGACGAGCTTTCTTGTGGACGGGGAAGTCACACTGCCAGTCGTCATCGGCTAGCTTGGCATCCAGTGAGTAGGCGTACATGTCTAAACCCATGTTGTTCTCCTATAANTTGATNTAACTTCTGATAAACCATCAGAACGGGATGTCTTCGAACTCGCGTTGATCTTGAGGCGTGTACTGCGGATAGACCAGTTGCACATGCCAGCCTTTGATCTTGGCTGTGTGTTCCCAAGCTCTGAGTTCGTCAGCCATGATGATGTTGTTGTCCATCAGGCTACGGTTCTTTGCCATGACTTCTTTGAGTTGATCTCGCATGATCTTGTTTGTATCTGCGAGAAACTGCACATAGCTGGGGTTGGTATTGATCATTGACATGAAAATCTCCGTGGGAATATTGAGTCGTGATTGAAGGACTGGAGAGAGGTGTTGCCACCTCCCCCCTCACCGCTTAGAACGGAGCGGTTTCCGCCGGAGCCTCGACTGGTTTAACAGCCGATCCGTTGGTACGCTTCATCAGGCGCTCGCGTACACGAGACTCCAAGACACGCAGTGCCTCGGTGGTCTCGGCTTCGCCTGTGGCTTGATCCAAGAGAGCAACAGCCTCGGCGAGGTAGATGGCAGTGCTGACCTCACGGATGTTTCCGCCGGGAAGATCACGACCACCCAAGCCAGACAGGCGAGCCTTCTGCTTAGGAGTTGCCGGGACGCTGTTGATCTCAGCCAACTTGGCATCGATCATGCGGGAGCATTCGCCGGAAGTTGCGGCGGGGACAAGGCCAAGCTTCTTCATCAGGGAGATTTGATTGGCGCTGGGACGAACATTGACAGAAGTAGACATAGCAGTCTCCTTAAAGATGAGGCTTAGCCTCGGGTTGAAAGAAAAAAAAAGAGGGTTCCCCCTCAGCGAAGCGGGGGGAACACTCCTCAACGAGACAGTTGTGGGTACTCTTTAGCCAGCATCTGAGTAGCTACCCAGATCAGCCAAAGGCTAGAAAGAGGCCCATGCGATTGACGGGCACGGTGGTAGGTGTAAGCCTTACCCCAGATGGCAACATCGCTCTTAGCGTCCCAAATCGAGTAGTGAGATTTGTACATTTCTGGCTCCTAGTCAGTTACAAAAGTTGTTGAAGAATCAAACACTTGTGAGTGCNGTTACAGACCAATGCACACGCAGGTGTCTTCGTTTAAAAAAAAGAGGGGTTGTCCCCTCGACAGAGGGGGACAACACCCATAACACCCATTAAAGAAGAGACAGTTGCGTACAACAGACGCACACAGTGGGGCTAAGTTGTTGATGTATATGAAGGTGTGACGGACTACCAATCAGTTGGCTGGGCTATATATGTAGCTAAAGGCAACTGTATGTGTAGCTATACCCACCCCCTACGGGACCAACGGTGTAGTTGCTACGGGTACTGAGCCTCCCCAGCTATATCACCTTCACGCACGATCTCTTACTTTGGAGTTGTTATGGACCCAATCACAACGGCTCTAGCGGCCTTTGCGGCTGTACAGCAGACTGTTAAGGTCATCAAGACGGCCTCGAAGACGGTAGATGATGTGGCCTCTCTAGGGCCTTTAATCGGGAAGTACTTCGGTCACAAGGCTGAGACCACCAAGGCGTTGGCTCAGGCTAAGAAGGCTGGTGGGACGAACCTGCAACAGGCTATTGAGATTGAGATGGCCTTGCTGTCTCAGAAGAAGTTTGAGGATGAGTTGCAGATGATCTTCATGACGACCGGGCACATAGATGTCTGGAATAAGATCATGGCCCGTGTGGCTGACAGCAACAAAGCGGAGATCGAGGAAGCCCGTAAGCAGAAGGCGGCTCAAAGAGCTAGGGCTAGGCAGATGCAGGAGATAGTTGAGATTGCGATCGGGGTACTGGTCTTTGTGGCCTTGATCCCACCGGTCATCTGGATAGTGGTAAAGATTCTTAGTGCTTAGTGTGCGGGACCAACGAGTTGTACTGGGTGGGGCCAAAAGATACTGGGTACTAAATTTTAATGTTGACCCTAGCGGGTGGTGGGGCTAATAACTGCTCGCAGTTAGAGCAATGGTGTCTCCTCTGGTAGTGGTTGCCGACCAACTCCTTCCGTTGTGATCTAACCGAATGGTCCTCCGTAAGGGGCCTTTTATTAACTCAGCAGGAGATGCAAATGGACGGGTACATTGGTGAAGTTAGGGAGTGGGCGGGTTACTGGATTCCCCGTGGGTGGGCTTCTTGCGATGGGCAGACGCTCCCGATTCATGATTACCCTGCCGTATATTCCATCCTTGGAACGCTGTACGGTGGCGATGGGCAAAACAACTTTCGCCTACCTGACTTGCGTCCAACAGATGAGCATGGCGTAAAGCGTCATGGCTGGGAAATTGGGCAGATGAGCAAGATGATTTGTATTGCTGGTGTCTACCCTGATAGGCCTTAAGACTGTATGCAAGCACAAGAACTACAGACCCTGCTTCGCAGGGCAGAGCCGTTACAGAACATTGAGGTCTGTTACGAGTCTGACTTGCGTCGATCTTTAGCTCCGCACCTAGTTCATGTCCGAGGAGTGGTGTCCTTGTATGGCGAGTTGAGGCAATTTGAAACAGAGGTGGACTTGACTGGGTTCCGGTCAGAGTTCGATGTTTACCGTTTGGCGAAAGCTTTGATGCAGTCCTTTGAGGACGCGGCCAAAGAGATCGCGAAGGGAGTTGTTCAATGACCCATCGGATCTAATCTAATGACAGTGAGGTATTTTTATGGCGGCAAGAAAGTTACGAGTTACGCACCAAGAGGATGTGCGTAAAAAGATTCAATGCACACAGTTGATCAATCGGTTGATGGGTCATATTGATGGCAACACTCAACTGGCCCCGACTCAGATTCGGGCGATTGAGATTCTGTTGAACAAGTCACTGCCGAACCTGAGTGATGTCCGAATGGATATGACTGGCAACTCGGTGACCTTCAACCTCAACCTAGCAGATCCCGGAGAGCAGTAAGCTGTGGAGATTGTTAGCTATAGACCACCGGGTAAAGTCGGCGCACAGTTTCATGCGGACAACTCCTTTGTTCGCGGACTGATGGGCCCGGTTGGTTCAGGCAAATCCTCCACCTGCTGTGTCGAGATTGTGGCGAGAGCTTTGGCGCAAGCGCCGGGTACTGATGGTGTCCGGCGTAGTCGTTGGGCGATTATTCGAAACACATACCCAGAACTGAAGTCCACCACGATTAAGACTTGGCAGACTTGGTTCCCTGACAACATTGCTCCCATCAAGTGGGACACCCCGATCACTTCGACTATGAACATTGCCGACATCGGCGATGGGACTGCTCTGGAGTTGGAGGTGCTGTTCTTGGCACTAGATCGAGCCACCGAGACGGGCAAACTGCGATCCTTGGAATTGACCGGGGCTTGGATGAACGAAGCCTCTGAGATCCCTAGAGAGATTTTTGACATGCTGACTCAGCGTGTTGGGCGTTACCCTTCTAAGCTGAAGGGCGGTCCTAGCTGGTCTGGCGTGATCATGGACACCAACCCGCCGGACGACGATTCTTGGTATTACAAGTTTGCTGAGGAAGAGACTCCGGAGTCTTGGAAGTTTTTCCGTCAACCCGGTGGCTTGTTCAGAGATGAGCATGGCGTTTATCAGCCAAACCCGGACGCGGAGAATATCTTTAACCTGCCCAATGGTCATCAGTACTACCTGAACCAAGTGGCCGGAAAGAACGACGATTGGGTCAATGTCTTCTTGCTGGGCAACTATGGAACCACAGCAGACGGCAAGCCGGTGTATCCGGAGTACAAGGACAAGATCCATGTCTCCCCTCGCCCGCTTGAGCCGATGCGTGGGTTGCCAATTATTCTTGGTTGGGACTTTGGTTTGACCCCTGCTTGCGTGATCATGCAGGTTACCCCTCGTGGTCAGGTGATGGTGCTGAAGGAACTCGTGTCTGAAGACATGGGTATCCGCCAGTTTGCGAACGAGATTGTTAAGCCTGTTCTGATGAACGAGTTTGCTGGCTTTAGTCGGTTCTCTTGTGGAGACCCCGCTGGCAATATTCGCGCCCAGACCGATGAAAGGACTTGCTATCAGGAACTGCTTGAGGCGGGCATCCCATCAGAACCTGCGCCGACCAATGACTTTATTCCCCGTCGAGAGGCTGTTGCATTCTTCTTGACGAGATTGGCTGACGGACAAAGCGGTTTCATTTTGGACCCCAGTTGCCGTCAACTACGCAGAGGATTCATCGGGCGTTACCGTTACGAGCGGTTACGCACTAATGGCTCTGCTCGATATAGAGATCGACCTGTGAAGGACGATCATTCACATATTCACGATGCCTTGCAGTATGCGTGTCTGCGGATTCGTAGTGGACTCAATCCAGTGCGAGCCAAGGCAGTCTCACGCCCTGCGGCGGCTAAAGGATGGTACTAATGACAGTCTATGTTTCAAGACCGGAGGTTGAGGTGCAAGTCAGCGCCGAAATGCCCGGTGGAGTCTCGAACTCCGAGGCAATCGAGGCGGAGATTGTCAGCTATCTCAAAGAGTGCTGGAACAAAGCCAAGTTCGCCAAAACGGATATGACCGAGCGCTTGCTTAAGTGCGAGCGCCAGCGCCGTGGTGAATACGACCCGGAGCGAGCAACGGAAATTTCTCAGACCGGCGGCTCCGACATCTACATGATGATTACCGACATCAAGTGTCGTGCGGCATCATCTTGGATAAAAGATGTCATGTTGGGCCAGACCGAGCGCCCTTTCGAGCTACACCCTTCAGAGGAGCCTCAGATCCCACCGGAGATGAAGGCGATGATTGTTGACTTCGTTCGCGCTGAGGCGGATGACTTCATCAAGCAGGGTCTCCTAATTCACCCCGAAGCTTTCCGCGCCCGCATGGAGGAAGTTCACGAGACGATCCAACTGCGTATTCGCGAAGAGGCTCAGGATGCCGCTCGACGGATGGAAGGCGTAATCGAGGACCAGCTAACGGCTGGCAACTGGGACCGCGCCCTAGAAGACTTCGTTGACGACTATGTCACCTTCCCGGTAGCGATTCTCAAGGGCCCAACCATCCGGCGCAAGAAGCGTTTGACTTGGGGGCCAGAGTTTTCTGCCATCGTGGTTGATGACTTTGTGCGGGACATCCAGCGCGTTAGTCCCTTCGATGTGTATCCGTCTCCCAATAGCCGAGGTCCGGATGACGGCTACCTAATCGAGCGTCATCGTCTGCGCCGTGCGGCGCTGGAGGCCTTGATTGGTGTACCCGGTTACTCGACCGAAAACATTCAGGCGGCGATCGATCACTACGGTGAGAACGGTCTTCGCTACTTGGAGAACGGCGATCAGGCGCGAGATGACTTGGAGGGTAAACCTCATTCTCGCCTGTACCGCGACAACCTCATTGAGGCCTTGGAGTTCTGGGGCCCGGTTCAGGGGCGCATGCTCAAGTCGTGGGGCTTGAAAGATAAGTCGATTGATCTCTACAAGGACTACGAAGTCAACGCTTGGCTGGTCGGCGATTACTGCATTAAAGCGGTCATCAATCCCGATCCTCTGGGTCATCGTCCTTACGAGATTGCTTCTTGGTCGAAGATCCCCGCATCGTTTTATGGTGTCGCCCTGCCAGAGATCGTTCGCGATGTTCAGGTCATGTGCAATGCCGCCGCCCGTTCTTTGGCGAACAACATGGGGATTGCATCTGGTCCGCAGGTTGAGGTTGCCGTTGATCGCTTGGCTGACGGCGAGGATCTCACCGCTATGTATCCTTGGAAGTTGTGGCAGACAACATCAGATCGAACTGGTGGCGGTCAGCCCGGTGTTCGTTTCTTCCAGCCCAACATGCAAGCTGGTGAACTGATGAATATCTATCAGACCTTCGCCCGTCAGGCCGATGAAGTCACCGGCATCCCGAACTATGTTTACGGCAGTTCTGCTGTATCTGGCGCGGGTCGTACTGCCTCCGGGTTGTCCATGCTTATGGACAATGCGGCCAAGGGAATTAAGAGCGCTGTTGCATCTATCGATCGGGTTGTTCAAGGTGTCGTCAGCAAGCTGTATGTTCATAACATGATGTACAGCCCCGACCCATACATCAAGGGCGACTTCCGCATTGTTGCCAAAGGCGCAATGGGGTTGATTGCTCGCGAGCAACTCCAGATCCGCCGCAACGAGTTCTTGACTGCGACTGCAAACCNAATGGATATGCAGATCGTTGGCATGGAGGGTCGGNCATATCTGTTGCGCGAGCTTGCTCGCGGCTTACAGATGGATACCGACAAGATTGTCCCGCCGCCAGAAATCAGCAAGTACCGTGCTGAACAGGCAATGCGGGCACAGCAAGAGCAGATGATGATGCAACAAGCATTGGCTTCTGAGGCGGGTGGAGGCGGCATGCCAAATCAAGGCCAGCTACCCGCTCCGCAAACTCTTGATGCCGCTGGCAATCCTGCCGGTGGTGTAGATGTCAACTCTTTCCAGTGAGGTTTATATGATGCATTCTAAAAAAATGGTGGGCGGTAGCAAAGCAAAGCACAGCGATGCGAAGCAAGACAAAACCGCAATGACCAAGGTCGCGAAGTCTGAAGTTGCAAAGCATGAGAAAACCATGCACAACAAAAAGATGGCGAACGGCGGCAAGGTCAAAATGGCTAATGGCGGTTACGCCAAAAAAATGAAGGGGTGCTGATATGGGTAAGCCTACATGGAGTGGGCAAGATTTTTCCAAGAAGCCAGTCAAAGCTTCTGCTGTGAAAAAGATTGCCCCCGGCGTTAAGGATTGCGGATCTCCATTCCACAGGATTAATGATCAAATCACTGATTCCGTGACTCAGGTCCGTCGCTATGCAGACGGCTCACCCGGCGGCGTGAAGCAGGATGAGCCCGGATTCTTTAGTAGTGTCCGGGACTTTTTTACTCGCAACTCGGGCGGCGGTTCCGTTAGCGATGAGGTCTACAACTCAAAAGAGTATCAGGACGATAAGGCGCGTGGCCTTAAGGCTTCTGAGAATGACGCTAAGGTTGGGTTCTTCGAGCGACTGCGCATGGGTAACATCGATGACCCGAGCAGTGAGGCCTATCGTCGCTTTGGAGCCGGACGCGGAGAAGATGAGCGTTGGAAGGCTCGGCCCGATGATGGAAGTAGCGACCGCGCAGAGAAAGCCCGTCTAGATCAGCGGCCAAACCCTGCCGCACCTGCCGCGCCGGTTGCACCTTCCGCCTCGGCGGGTGGTTCGTCTGGCTCTCCGTCTTCCGGCCAGCCCGCCGCACCAGCGAGCGGGGGCTCTGGCTCTGCGCCAGCCGGTGGTAAGTCGGCTCGCGAGCGTTTCGAGGAAGCGGTCGAAGAGGAAGATCAGCGCATGGGTAAAGCTATGCAAGAGCGAACTCAAGCAATCAACACCGGCGTTGTAACGGGCACGGACAAGTCAGGAAAGTCCGTCCCCATTACTACCGAGACTGGTCAGACCGTAATAGTTGACGGAGAAGTCCCGATTGACGGCGTGAAGATTGTTCGATCGGCCCAGCCCGCCAGCGCCGTTAGCGCTGGTCCCGGCGGCAGGTCTGGCACTAACAATCGCCAATCAGGTAACCGCACTAACAATCGCCAATCGAGTACAGGCACTTCAGGGTCTCCACGCCCCGGAGCTGGAGCGTCTGGTAGCTCTGGGTCGAACGCGAACCCCGGAACTGGAACCGCTAATAGATCTGGTTCGAACTCCAACCCCACCCGGCAAGCGGACCGAGGTCAGCTGGCTACTGATTCTATTCAGACAATGACGAATCGGGTGATTGAGCTAAACAAGCTGATCAATGATCCCAAGACAAAGCCGCGAGACAAACAGCAATTCATCGAAGCAAGAAACCGCATTCAAGCTGAGATGGCTAGCCGCGCAAGGGCTGGTAGGTAATGAGTATGTTGAACAAGCCTTCAGCGCGAGTGCTTAATGCCCTCGCCTCGCTTGAAGGCAATACGGAATTCGAGATTGTTTCCGGATGGCTGGA
>Ga0063231_10000671_pt1 | contig 9844 bp, 10 predicted proteins | sample LauGreSu1BDMLBSD_2_FD_56231 | JGI IMG/M metagenome (GOLD analysis project Ga0063231, IMG submission 56231) | Freshwater lake microbial communities from Lake Michigan, USA - Su13.BD.MLB.SD v2 (version 2) | ecosystem: Environmental > Aquatic > Freshwater > Lake | place: Lake Michigan, USA...
ATGACACGATCATCGCCTGTGCACTCAGTGGCCGACGTTTCAGTTGCGTAAAGTTGGGTAAATTCAATCGGCTTTTCGGGCATGCACCCGCGCCGCCAAAGCCACCAACAGCAACACGGGCAAACCCAACCAAGCCGTGGCGGTGAAGAAGCTGGCATAGCCAAACGTGTCCACATACTCGCCCGAAAAGCCGGCAATGAACTTGGGCAACAACAACATCATGGAACTGAGCAAGGCGTATTGCGTGGCCGAATAACTGATGTTGGTGAGCGAGGACAAATAAGCAATGAAGGCGGCCGAAGCGATGCCACTGGCCAAGTTGTCTGCCGAGATCACCCACACCAACGCCGTTACGTCATGGCCCACACCGCTGAGCCAAACAAACAGCAAATTGCTGACTGCGCTGAGGATGGCCCCCAACATGAGGATGCGCATCACCCCCCAACGCGCCGACAACACGCCTCCGACAAAAGCGCCCACCAAAGTCATGATCACGCCGTACACCTTGGTCACGCTGGCCACCTCAGCTTTGGTGAAACCCATATCGACATAAAAGGGGTTGGCCATGATGCCCATCACCACATCGCTGATGCGGTACACCGCAATCAATGCCAGNANCAANNCTGCCTGCCACTTGTAGCGCTTCACGAAATCGGCAAAGGGATCTATGAGAGCACCTTTCAACCATTCCTTCACATTTTTTGCGGGCGGCAATTCGGCTGGCTTGGGCTCACGCGATCGCAGCACCGTGATGACACCGACGAACATGCTGGCCGCCATCACCAAATAAGCTGTTTGCCAAGCAGCATGCATGTAGCCACTACCACTGTCGCCCTGCACCCATGCAGCCACCCACAACACACCCGCACCTGCCCAAATCATGGCCAAGCGATAACCCGTTTGATAACTGGCCGCCAACGCAGCTTGGTGTGTGGGGTCGGCTGACTCAATGCGAAAAGCATCGAGTGCAATGTCTTGGGTGGCAGAGCCAAAAGCCACCAACAAGGCACACCAAACCACAGGGCCTAAAGTATGTGAAGGATCGCTCAGTGCCATGCCCACCAAGCCCAGCATGACCATGGCCTGCGCCAGCAAGAGCCAACTGCGTCTGCGGCCCAAAGAGCGCGTGAGCCAAGGAATGGGCATGCGGTCGACCAAAGGCGCCCAAACCCACTTAAAACCATAGGCCAGCCCCACCCAACTGAGGTAGCCAATGGTGCTGCGGTCGATGCCAGCCTCACGCAAACGAAAGCTCAAAGTGCCCAACACCAACAGCAAAGGCAGGCCTGCCGCAAAACCCAAAAACAGCATGCGCAAGCTGGCAGGCTCTAAATAAACGCGCCAAGAGGCAAGCCAAGAAAAAGTGGGCTGATTTGAAATGGGCTTTTCTGTCATATCGACATTATCCAAGCATGTATGCGGATTTTGCGAGTCCCTTGCCTTGAAATCTGTGGGTGCGGCACTATGATTGAAGCATGTGCTGGCGATGCTATTCAAATTTGAACGGGCCTGACCCCTTAGAGCCTTCAGTTTCTGAAGCAGAGGGGTCTTCTCGCCGTGCTTTTTTGAACCAACTGGGCGGGGCCGGCTTGGGCTTCAGCGCATTGCTGGCCGGCAATGCCCATGCACAAGTCGACGTGGGCAAAGCCTCTGGTATTCGCAAGCTCATTCCAGCCGAAACGCTGGAGGCGTCAGCCAAGCAGCAATATCAACAAACCCTGGGAGAAGCCGACAGCAAAGGTGCCTTGGCCCCAGACGACTATCCACCACTCAGACGCCTGCGCGCCATCGCCGCCAAACTGATTCCGTTCACCGCCCAATGGAACCCCGATTCGCGCAAGTGGCGATGGGAAGTCAACCTGATTAACAGCAAGCAAATCAATGCTTGGTGCATGCCCGGTGGAAAAATTGCCTTCTACACCGGCATCCTCGATCAACTCAAGCTCAACGACGATGAAGTGGCCATGATCATGGGGCACGAAATGGCGCATGCTTTGCGCGAGCACTCGCGTGAACGCTTGGCCAAATCCAAAGCTACAGGCATGGGTTTGTCGGTGGCCTCACAGCTCTTGGGCCTGGGCCAACTGGGCGATGTTGCGGCCAACTTAGGCACCCAATTGCTCACCTTGAAGTATGGCCGTGACGACGAAACAGAAGCCGATTTGGTCGGGCTTGAAATTGCGGCGCGCGCCGGTTTTAAACCTGAAGCCAGTGTGCAGCTTTGGAAAAAAATGCTGAGTGCCACTGGCGGCGGCAAAGGGCAACCTGCTTTTTTGTCGACACACCCGAGCGGCAACAACCGCATTCAGGAACTTGAAGCCAACTTACCCAAAGTGGCGCACCTTTATGCCCAAGCCATTCAGGGTAGTGGCACCGCACCACTCAATTGAACACAATTGAACTCAACTGAACTCAATTGAGTTAGGGGCCCTTGAAAGCTCAGGTCCCACCCACATAAGGGTTGCTGCGACGCTCGCGACCAAAGGTACTCTCTGGGCCATGTCCAGGAATGAACACCGTGTCATCGCCCATGGGCCACAAACGCTGCGTGATGCTGGCAATCAAGGTGTCGTGGTCGCCTTGCGGAAAGTCAGTGCGGCCAATGCTACCGGCAAACAACACATCGCCCACAAACGCACGTTTGATTTCAGCTGAGTAAAACACCACATGACCTGGCGTATGTCCAGGGCAATGCCGCACGTTCAGTGTGTGAGAACCCAAGGTTACGGTATCGCCATCCGCAAGCCATCGGGTGGGTGTGAAAATTTCTGCGTCGGGAAACTGAAACATGCGGCCTTGATCAGACAAGCGATCAATCCAAAACTGATCACCAGGGTGCGGGCCTATGATGGGTAAATTCAAAGTGCGCGCCAACACAGCGGTACCGCCTGCATGATCGATGTGTGCATGGGTGAGCCAAATTTGCTCGAGTTTCAAACCCCGTTGCTGAACCTCGGCCAAGATCAAATCAAGGTCACCGCCAGGATCGATCACTGCGGCTTGCTGGGTTTGATCGTCCCAAACCAAAGAGCAATTTTGTTGAAACGGCGTGACAGGGATGGTTTGGTACTGAAGCATGCTGGAATTTCAATGGGTTTCGCTTGCAAGGCAATGTAACAAAGTTTGCCTCTGAAACTCGTATTGTGAGGTCTTGTTCACTGACTCTCACATGACCACACCACTTTTCCGCACAGAAGTTACCCAATCCAAGCAGGCCTCTTGGATGGGTCCCATTCACCTGGCACACCATCCGCGCTTCAGCGTTGTGGCTGGCATGGCTTTGCTGCTGGCAGGTGCTTTGCTGGCTTACGGTGCATGGGGCCAAGTGGCTCGCAAGGTTCGCATTCCTGGCGTCCTCATGCCGCAATGGGGTACCGTGGAGTTGAGTTCTGCCGTTTCAGGTGTGCTGCTCGAACAGCGCGTCAAAGAAGGCGACTGGGTTGAACAAGGACAAGTTTTATTTGTAGTCAACACCGACAAAATCTCGATAGAAGGCAGCACAGCAAGTTTGCTGGCATCGCATTTGGCACAACGCCGCAGCACGCTGTTGGCTGAACGCGGCTCGCGCGTTGCTCAAAACCACCAGCGCGAAGCTCATTTGGCAGACCGCATTCGCTCTTTGACACTCGAAGCCGCACAAGCAGCCCAAGAACACGCTTTGGCAAAGCGGCGGGTTGAATTGGCGCAAAAAACCTCTGTCCGATTTGAGCAAATGGCGGCTCAAGGTTTTGTCTCCGACATTCAAGCGCAAGGCAAACAAGAAGAACTCATAGACCTGCAATCTCGCTTGGAAAATACGCTGCGCAACGGCAGTGCTTTGGCACGCGAGCAAAACTTAGCGCAGGCCGACTTGGCCCACCTGCAAAGGCAGTTGGCCATCGATCTGCTCCAAATCGACCGCAGCCTGGCCAGCCTCGATCAAGAAACAGCCGAAATTCAATCGCGCAAAACCAGCAGTGTGCTTGCACCGCAGGCAGGCCAAGTTAGCACCGTTCACTTAAGCCTAGGCGCCATGGCGCAGAATGGCCAAACCATTGCCAGCATGGTGCCGCTCGCTAGCCCATCGGCTCACACCTTGGTTGCCGCTCTGTTTGCGCCTACTCGCACCGCCGGCTTCATTCAACCCGGTCAAGAAGTGTGGCTTCGCTTGGCCGCCTATCCGTATCAAAAGTTTGGGCTGGCCAGAGGTCGCGTTCTGAAGGTGAGCGGCACCCCTATTGCGCCACAGGACTTGCCGCATGGACAAGGCACAGCCCTGATGGCTTCCACGCAAAGCAACGAGCCGCTCTACAGAATCCACGTCGAATTAGCATCCCAGCATGTCATGGCTTTTGGCGAGGCACGGCCCTTGCGCCCAGGCATGACACTCGAAGCCGACGTCATTCACGATTTGCGTGGCATTTGGGAATGGGTCTTTGAGCCCCTCTTGGCCATTCATGCACGTCAAAAAATGTCATGAGCTTCATTCAAAGTATCAGGGCCTTGCCCCTCAATCGGCATGGATTCATTGACGTGCTGGTTGGCATCAATCTGATTCAAGCCATCCACATCACTTTGATTGCCGTGCTTTGCAATTTAGATGCTGGCCCAGATGACGAAGAAACCAAGTCGCTCGTATCCATTGCAGTTTTCATGATGTTGGTAGCACCGCTTATTGAAAATTTCATCATGATTGTGGCGGCCGCCATTCACGAGAAACTGTTTAACAGATGCTTGCTGTTTGTGGTTGCGCCTTTGTTCATGGCCCTGCTTCACTTCACAACGCCACACGATCTGCCAGTCCCCATTTTCATCCGACTCATTGCATTGTTTTTCTTCTTCTACTTTTTTTTAAAACAGTACGACTTGCACAAGTTGGAAATGGGCAAGGGTAAGGCGTATCTGTTGAGCTGCATTCTTCACTCATCAGTGAATGCCACCGTGATTTTGGTCTTGTCTGCATTTGATTTTTATATCGCCGCTGAAACGATTTTTTCAGCACAACCAGGAGAATGAAATGAGAAATTTAAACATAGAAGAATTGGGCCAAGTCGAGGGGGGCAATATTGCGTATCGATGGGCAGTCAAGCTAGGTGAAGCCATCGCCAACATGTATGCCGTGTATGAGGCGGCTGGATTGTTAGATATTGACACCTCTTCGCGTGAAAAGCCAGACCCCAATGCCTACAACCCCATGGGCGACTTCTCCGGGAACATGTGCACGCGATAAGTCTGACCTGCAACTGCCTGCGCACCAACGGTGCGCAGGCATCTTCTTTCACACATCAGAAATGAATTCCCCTTGAATCCTGTTTTGCAATTGCAAGCGTCTGAATGCGGCTTGGCTTGTTTGTGCATGATTGCCAACGCGCATGGTCAACATTGGCAATTGATGGATTTGCGGCACAAGTTTCCACAATCACTCAAGGGCGCCAACCTCAAGCAACTCATCGATCACAGCCTGGTGTTGGGATTCAATGCCCGCCCCGTTCGCTTGGAGTTGGAAGAGCTGAGCCAATTGCGCTTGCCATGCATCTTGCATTGGGACTTGAATCACTTTGTGGTCCTGCAAAAAATCAGAGGCAACAAAATCACTTTGCTCGATCCTGCATTGGGCTTAAGGCTGGTCTCACGCGCTGAAATTTCGCAGCATTTCACGGGCATCGCTTTGGAGCTCACACCCCAACCCGACTTCAAAACCATCCCAGCACCCAAAGCTTTTCCACTCTCCATGCTCACCGGCAAGCTCCAAGGCTTTGGCAAATCGGCACTCCAAATATTGGCACTGGCATTGGTCCTCGAGCTGTTTGCCATCCTCACGCCCATGTTCAACCAAGTCGTGGTAGACGATGTCTTAAGCTCGGGTGATCACGAATTGCTTTCTGTGTTGGCCATCGGCTTTGCCATCATTCTCCTCATTCAATCGGCGCTGTCCTACGCGCGCAGTTGGTGGGTCATGGTGCTCAGCCAAAGCGTTTCGGTTCAATGGCTTGGCAATGTGTTTGCGCACTTGGTCAAATTACCAGCCGACTGGTTTAGCAAGCGCCACTTGGGCGATATCTCATCGCGCTTCAACGCGGTTCATGACATTCAAAAAACACTCACTCAAACCGCCATCGAATCACTGCTCGATGGCTTGATGGCCATTGCTGCCTTGGTCATGATGTTCATTTACTCACCCACACTCACTTGGGTGGTTGTCACCGCTTGCGCCTTGTATGCGCTGGTGCGCTGGGTCAGTTATTCACCGTTCAGGCACGCCGCCTCAGAGCGATTGGTCTTGTCAGGTCAGGAGCAAAGTCACTTTATTGAAACGCTTCGAGCCATGACACCCCTCAAATTGTTTTCAAGAGAAAATGAACGGCGCGCGCGATGGCAAAGTCTGATGGTGGAAGTCATGAACCGTGATTTTCAAACCGCCAAATTGAACATGGGTTTCAATGTGGCACGAACACTTATTTTTGGCCTTGAAAATTTATGCGTCTTTTGGCTAGGTGCCAAAATCATTTTGCCTTCGCAAGCACTCAATCAAAGTACAAGCGTTTTCACAGTGGGCATGCTGCTGGCCTTCATCAGTTACAAAATTCAATTCACGGGTCGTGTCAGTGCACTCATCAACCAAGGCATTGAACTCAAGATGCTCAATTTGCACCGCGACAGGCTGGCCGATATTGTGCTCACACCGCCTGAACAAGATACGCCCCAAGGCAACTTGCCTTTTCACGACTTGGCCCACTTGCCGGCTAGTCTTGAACTTCGCAAGGTGTCATTTCGATACAGCGAGGGCGAACCTTGGCTGCTTTACAACATGGACCTTTGCATTCAGGCGGGGGAGCATGTGGCCATTTCGGGCGCCAGCGGCTGCGGCAAAACCACTTTACTCAAAATTTTATTGGGCCTGCTCACGCCAACACAGGGCATGGTCTTGTATGGGGGCGTGCCCATCAGCCAATTGGGCATGTCCAATGTTCGCCGCAAAATTGGGGTTGTCATGCAAGAAGATGCCTTGCTCACGGGCAGCATTGCCGACAACATCGCCTTCTTTGATATGTCGCCTCACCTTTCCAGAATTGAAGCCTGTGCCCAATTGGCAGAAATTCACAAAGAAATTACACGCATGCCCATGGGCTATCAAACGCTCATTGGCGAGTTGGGCACGGGCCTCAGTGGCGGTCAAAAGCAGCGTATTTTGTTGGCGCGTGCGCTCTATGCGCAGCCCAGCGTTTTGGCCTTAGACGAAGCCACCAGTCATTTGGACATGCAAAATGAAAGTGCCGTTTCCAACACACTGGCACAGCTCAAGCTCACGCGCATTGTGATTGCCCACCGCCCTGAAACCATTGCCCGCGCAGACAGGCATGTCCACTTCAGCTTGCCAGAGCTTCCTGCTTGAGCGTAAGATGGATTGAATTAGGCACAACCCGTGCCTGCCCGATTGTTTATCTGCCACATCACACTTCAACTCCCTCACTGGGTCTGAACGCCCCTCCATCCAACTGCGCTTTCGGCTATCAAATCAAGCACGAGTCCATCGCTGTTCTAGGCGTTCCCAATTTGCTCATTCGCTCTTTGCTCAACAAGCAACAATTTTTTGACCCTGAAGGTGCCGCACAGGCCCTTGGCATTTCATCCGCTTTTTGGTCGCTGTTTGGTTTGCTCTGGCCCTCAGGCTCAAAGTTGGCAGAGCGCTTGGCCACCCGGCCTGTAATTGCACAAGAACGCATCCTTGAACTGGGCTGTGGCTTGGCGCTGGCAAGCTTGGTTGGGCATCGCAGAGGTGCCAATATCACGGCATCAGACTGTCACCCACTGGCCGGTGAGTTTTTGAAAGAAAATTTGCGCCTCAACAACTTGAGCCCTATGAGTTACCAGCATGGTCAATGGGGCGAACACGCTGCACAACAACAAGACCCTGTTGTAAGCAGCAAGTTCGACTTGATCATTGGCAGCGACATTCTTTACGAACGCGATGAGCGTGGCGACCTGGCCCATTACATCAACGAGCACATTGAAGACCATGCGGAGGTTTGGGTGGTTGATCCCAATCGAGGCAATCGCTCCCACTTTCATCGCAACATGGCCGCACAAGGTTTTTCGCTCAATGAAGAAACACTGATCATGTCAGCCACACAAACAGAGGCGGCCTACAAAGGCCGAATGCTCACCTATTTGCGCGATTAAGTTCTGCGCACTTAATGCTCAGAACTCAAGCTGCGCTCACAATGTCCAGTTGTAATCGATGGTCAAAGGCGCATGATCGCTGAAGCGCGTGTCTTTGTAGATCTCAGCTTTTTGTGCACCTGCTGCCAATGCGGCAGTAGCCAAGTGATAGTCCAAGCGCCAGCCCACATTCTTGGCATAGGCTTGCCCACGGTTGCTCCACCAGGTGTAGCACTCGTCGGTGGTATCGGGATGCAGCCTGCGGTACACATCCACCAAGGGGCCTTCGGTGGTCATGTGCGTCATCCATGCACGCTCCTCGGGCAAAAAACCGCTGTTCTTGAGGTTGCCTTTCCAGTTTTTCAAGTCGGCTTGTTGGTGCGCGATATTCACATCACTGCACACAATGAATTCGCGCTGGGCACCCAAAGACTTGAGGTGCGGGCCCATGTGGTCCAAGAAGCGAAACTTGGCTTCTTGCCTTTCAGGACCTGAAGAACCACTTGGAAAATACGTGCTGATCACCGACAGCTTGCGCTTGGGTGTGTCAAATCGCAACTCTACAAAACGACCCTCAGCATCAAACTCATCACAACCCATACCCACCACCACTTCGCTGGGTTCGTGCTTGGTGTAAACCGCTACACCCGAGTAGCCTTTTTTCTCGGCAAAGTGAAAATGCCCCTTGAGCCCCGCCAAAGTCTCAAATTTGCCCGCCACATCGGGCGCTTGCGCTTTAACCTCTTGCACGCAAATACAATCAGGATTGTTTTGAGCAATCCAAGCCTCCACCCCTTTGGTGGCCGCAGAACGGATGCCGTTCAAATTCAAGCTGCTTAATTTAAACAAGGATTTCCCCATGGTGACTGGACACACACCCCAAACCGACACAGCGGCCTTGGCGCAAGAGTTTGTTCAATTTTCTGTCGATGCGGGTGTGCTCAAGTTTGGTGAATTCAAAACCAAAGCAGGCCGCATGAGCCCGTATTTCTTCAACGCAGGCCTGTTTGACGATGGCGCCAAACTCGGAAAACTCGCTCAATTCTATGCAAAAGCTTTGATGGCGAGCGGGATCGAATTTGACATGATTTTTGGACCCGCCTACAAAGGCATTCCTTTGGGCGCGGCTGTGTCCATCGAACTCGCACGCCTAGGCAAAACCGTGCCCTTTGCCTACAACCGCAAAGAAGCCAAAGACCATGGCGAAGGCGGTACCTTGGTGGGTGCACCGCTCAAAGGCCGTGTGCTCATTGTGGATGACGTGATGAGCGCTGGCACTGCCGCGCGCGAGTCGATTGAGCTGATCAAAAAAGCCGGTGCGACTGCGCATGCCATTGCCATTGCTTTAGACCGACAAGAAATGGCCACCGAAGTACAAGCGGATGGCACGGTCAAAGATGTCCCCCACAGCGCTGTGCAATATGTACGCAACACCCTGGGCATGAGCGTGTGTTGCATTGCGCAGCTGTCTGATTTGCTGGCGTATTTGTCCACACAAAGCGGCAACGAGATGGGCCAACACCTGCCCAAGGTGCAGGCCTACCGCGATCGTTACGGTGTTTAACTGAAAACTTTGAATTAGCCCTGCAGCTTTTTCAGCAACAGCTCATTCACCTGAGCAGGGTTGGCCTTGCCTTTGCTGGCCTTCATGATGGGGCCCACCAAGCCGTTCAAAGCTTTGGCATTGCCAGCTCTGAACTCTTCA
>Ga0063231_10000672_pt1 | contig 9838 bp, 9 predicted proteins | sample LauGreSu1BDMLBSD_2_FD_56231 | JGI IMG/M metagenome (GOLD analysis project Ga0063231, IMG submission 56231) | Freshwater lake microbial communities from Lake Michigan, USA - Su13.BD.MLB.SD v2 (version 2) | ecosystem: Environmental > Aquatic > Freshwater > Lake | place: Lake Michigan, USA...
TTCAATACCATGTGCAGCCTCTCAGCCTAGACGCGTTTGGCGAACCCTTGCACAGCTTTCCCGCCATCACGGCCAGCGTTTGCAACTTGAACCCCACCAGCCGCGGCAGCGTGGGCTTGAAGAGCCCAGATTTCAAAGTGCCGCCGGCCATTGCGCCCAATTATTTGAGCACCGAGGAAGATCGAAAAGTGGCCGCCGACAGCCTGCGCGTCACCCGGCGCATCATGTCGCAGGCAGCCATGGCAAGCTTTGAGCCTGAAGAGTTCAAGCCGGGTGTTCAATACCAAAGCGATGAAGAGTTGGCCCGACTTGCTGGCGACATTGCCAGCACCATTTTTCACCCAGTGGGCACCACTCGAATGGGCCGTGAGGACGACCCCATGGCGGTGGTCAACAGCCAATTGCAAGTTCGCGGCATTCGCGGTTTGCGCGTGGTGGATGCCGGCGTCATGCCCACCATCACGAGTGGCAATACCAACAGCCCCACTTTGATGATTGCCGAAAAAGCGGCCCACTGGATGGCCAGAAATGCCAAGGAGTCTGCCGCGGGAAATCCCTGATGGCAAAGCCTCATGAAGCGTTTTACATTTCATGCACTCGATGAACTGCAGTTTGGGTTCGTTTTGAGGGCAGAGGAGACACCCAAACTAATCGAACATAAACATCCAAAACGAGATGTGACTTTTTATAAGCGTCGCGCAAGCGGCGCTTTTTTTTGATGGAAATTTTGCTTGTCTCCCTGGCTTCGCTGTTTGCGGGCATGGTCGACTCCATTGTGGGTGGCGGCGGACTCATTTTGGTTCCCGCCCTCTTTGCCGCCTTTCCTTATGCACCCCCCGCCACCTTGGTTGGCACCAACAAAAGCGCTGCCATTTGGGGCACTGCCTTTGCCACCTATCAATTCAGCAAAAAAGTAGACCTGCGTTGGGCGGCTCTGATTCCAGCTGCGGCTGCTGGCCTGTTGGGCTCTGCCTGCGGCGCATGGACCGTGACTTACATTGATCCGAGTTTTCTGCGAAAAGCATTGCCGTTTTTACTCATCGCTTTGCTCATTTACACACTTGCCAAGAAAAACATGGGGCAGCTGCACGAGCCAAGATTTCAGGGCAAAAAAGAGGCTTTGGTGGCAGCGGGCATGGGCCTGCTGATTGGTTTTTACGATGGTTTTTTTGGACCAGGGACCGGTAGTTTTTTTGTTTTTGCCTATGTTCGTTTATTGGGCTACGATTTTTTGAACGCCTCGGCTTCTTCCAAACTGATGAACACGGCCACCAACTTTTCGGCCTTGGCCTTGTTCACTTGGCAAGGCCATGTGTGGTGGCATCTGGCTATTCCCATGGCCTTGGCCAATGTGATTGGCAGTCTGATTGGCACCCGACTGGCACTCCAATACGGCGCAGGCTTTGTGCGTTATGCCTTCTTGGTCGTCGTGAGCATGCTCATCATGAAGACCGCTTACGACGGATTTTTGCGCTGAGGCGCAAATTGCGTGTAGGCAACACCGAACAACGCAATGGCGGCACCCGCCAATTTGGTGGCGGTATATTGCTCACCCGTAATGGCCCACGCAAACAAACCTGCCACGGGCGGCATGAGGTACATGAGAGGTGCCGTTTTGGCCACACCCCGAACCTGATTCACCCAGCCCCAAACCAGCCAACCCCCAAAAGCGGAAATCAAAATCGACCAACCCATGGCGGCCCAACCTTGAACGCCCAAAGTGGCCCACGGCGCTTCGAGTCCTGCTGGAATTGACAACAACATGACCGGCAAGCCACCCCACAGCGTGGCATAGCCCATGGTCAAAATGTTGCCGTGTTTTTCGAGCATGGGTTTGGCTTGCACGGTGTAATAAGAAAACAAGACAGCCGCGATAAAAAGCACCACGTCACCACCGGTGGCCCGCATGTCCCCTTTCATGATTTTTTCAGAAAGGAAAAGCAGCACGCCCGCAAACGCGACCGACACACCCAAGACTTGGTAACGCTGAAGCCGCTCATGGCCTTTCCAACGCAAAATCAGCAAGGTAAAAATAGGGCCACAGGCCAAGATCACAGAACTTGAAAATGGCGTGGACAAATGGATGCCATAACAAACAATGCCCACATGCAAGCTGTGCCCAATAAAGCCCAGACTGGCCAATTCAAAAAGGTCTTTTCGAGCGATAGGCGGAAAAAATTGACCCAATGTGATGCGCATCATGATCAAGGCACAGGTCGGCATGATCAGGTAACGGGCGAATAAAAAACCACTCGGTGACAAGGTGTCAAGCAGATACTTTTGAACGCTGAAGTTGGCGCCCCAAATCAAGATCAACATGAACGCGGCCACCAGGGCCAAGGTATTTTGCTGCTTGGCGTTCAAGGCGAATCCAACACCGTGACAGGCACACGCGCCGCCAATGCGCACATCAACTCATAGCCCACAGTGCCTGCCGCACTGGCCACTTCATCAATCGATACGCCCGCAGATGGCATGCTGGTTTTTGTGGGCAAGCCCCACAGCGTAACCTCACTGCCTCGATCGGCATGAGGCAAGTCGGTGATGTCAACGGTGATCATGTCCATGCTCACGCGGCCCACTGTGCGCGATCTCACTCCATCCACACAAACGGGTGTGCCGGTCGGTGCATGTCTTGGGTAGCCATCTGCATAGCCACACGCCACCACACCAATTCGCATGGGCCGATCGGCAACAAACGCAGAGCCATAGCCCACCGTGTCACCCACTTGCAAATGCTGTACGGCAATGATCGCCGCATTCAAACTCATGACCGGTTTCAAAGCCCAGTGCGCTGGCGAATGTGCGGGGTAATCTGGGGAGCTGCCATACAGCGCAATGCCTGGGCGCACCCAATCAACGCGAACCTTGGCGTCTTTGGCGTGACGCAAAACGGCCGCGCTGTTGCAAAGACTGCGTTCGCCCGATAAGTCGTGGGTGAATTCTTGAAATATCGCCATGGCCGCCGAAATGCCTTTGTCGCCATCTGCGTCACTGAAGTGCGACATGAGAGAGATCTCATCGACTTGAGGCAATGCATTCAAGCGTGTCCAAGCCGCTCGAAAGGCCTGAGGTGTAAAACCCAATCGATTCATACCCGTATTCATTTTAAGGAATACACGATGCGCTTGATGTGTTTTGTGAATGGCCAACATGTCAATTTGCGCTTCGCAATGCACCACATGCCACAAGTTGAGACGTGAACACCACTCCAGATCGCGAGTTTCAAAAGCCCCTTCCAGCAACAAAATGGGCCCGCGCCAGCCCAGTTGCCGAACACGCTCGGCGTCTGCCAAATCAAGCAGGGCAAGGCCGTCCGCTGCACGCAAGCCTTGCAAGACCCGCTCAAGGCCATGGCCATACGCATTGGCTTTCACAACCGCCCACACCAAAGCATCGGGTGCGGCTGATTTCATTTGCGCAAGATTGTGTCGCAAAGCTTGAAGGTCGATGGTGGCCTGAATCGGTCTTGGCATGTCAGATCGTTAAACTGAAATCAATCACAAGGGAAGAAGCCTAGATTGTGTCACTTCATAGCGTGATATAACAGAAACTTACGCCAACACTTGCATTGAAGGTGTTGCTTTCATCAACTTTCATAATTTCGAGTTCGGTTTTTTTGCTCTCTCGAAACACAGCATGATTTCATGAAGCGCGGTTTTTACACCATCATGTCGGCCCAGTTTTTCAGCTCNCTGGCCGACAANGCACTTTTTGTCGCAGCNGTTGAACTCATTCGCATCAGTGGTGGTGCCGAATGGCAACGTGCGGCTTTGGTGCCCATGTTCGCACTCTTTTATGTGGTGCTCGCGCCCTTTGTGGGGGCCTTTGCCGACTCCAGGCCCAAAGGTGAGGTCATGTTCATCAGCAACGCCATCAAAGTGGTGGGTTGCTTGATGATGCTGTTTGGCACGCACCCGCTTCTGGCGTATGCCATCGTAGGCTTGGGCGCAGCAGCCTACTCACCCGCCAAATACGGCATCTTGACTGAGCTGCTGCCATCCTCTCAATTGGTCAAAGCCAACGGATGGATTGAAGGCTTGACCATTGCCTCGATCATCTTGGGTGTTTTGATTGGTGGCCAATTGGTAGGCCCCAATGTGACTGAGTACTTGTTGGGCTTCAACATGCCGTCATTGATACCGGCATCGATACAGGGCCTGAAGCTGCCATTCTGCTTTTAATTTCTCTGTATGCTTTGGCCGCTTGGTTCAACACCCGCATTCCCAACACCGGTGTCGAGATGCGCCCAATGCCTAAGAACTTAATGGCCTTGCTGCCCGATTTCTGGGGTTGCAATTCACGTTTGTGGAATGACAAATTGGGACAAATTTCTTTGTCTACCACCACCTTGTTTTGGGGCGTCTCGGGCAACTTGCGTTACATCGTCTTGGCTTGGAGTGCCGCCGCTTTGGGTTACTCCACCACACAAGCTTCGAGCTTGGTGGGTGTCGTGGCCATTGGCACAGCAGTGGGTGCCGTGGTTGCCTCTATGCGCATGAAACTGCACCAAGCCACAATGGTGATGCCATTGGGCATTGGCATGGGCGTTTTGGTGATGGGCATGAACTTCATTGACAACGTTTGGGTAGCGGCGCCTTTCCTCATATTGCTGGGCGCCTTGGGTGGCTTTTTGGTGGTGCCCATGAATGCCTTGCTGCAACACCGTGGCCACAACCTGATGGGAGCTGGACGCTCAATTGCAGTTCAAAATTTCAATGAGCAGGCCTGTATTTTGTTGTTGGGCGGCTTATACACTTTCTCTACCGGCATGGGGCTCTCTGCCTTCGGCGCCATCACGGCATTTGGTTTTGTGGTGGCCTTTTGCATGTGGCTCATCCAACGCTGGCACGAGCGCAACTTGCGCGAGCACAGTGAAGAGGTGAAGCATTTGATTGAAGTGGCTAAAAATGACAACCTGCATGGTTGAGCGTTTAGCCTGTTGTTCATTTGACTTTGCTTTTAAAAGGCGCATCCTGTGAAAACAATCTACGATTTTGAAGCCACTCAAATGAACGGCCAAAGCTTGGCGCTGAGTCAATTGCGCGGCAAAGTCATGCTCATTGTGAACACCGCCAGTGCTTGCGGCTTCACACCTCAATTTGCAGGACTCGAAAAAGTTCATCAAGCCTACAAAGACCAAGGCCTGGCGGTGTTGGGCTTTCCCTGCAACCAATTTGGCAACCAAGACCCCGGCAGCAATCAAGCCATCGCGCAATATTGCCAAGTCAATTACGGCGTGAGTTTCACCATGCTGGAAAAAATCAATGTGAATGGGCCTGATGCACACCCACTTTACCAATGGCTGTGCGCTGAAGCACCCGGCCTATTGGGCAGCAAAGCCATTAAGTGGAATTTCACCAAGTTTTTGGTTGGGCGCGATGGCCGCGTGATCAAGCGCTACGCTTCCATGGACAAGCCAGAAAAAATGGCACAAGACATTGAAGCGGCTCTGACTAGCACTCACTGACTTTTTGACAGCACCTCATCCACCAGCTCCACCCAGTGCCTGACAGGCACATCGGCGCCACTTTGCAAATGGGTAATGCAGCCAATGTTGGCGCTCAAAATAGCTGTGGGCTGNAACTTGTTGAGATGCCCCAGTTTGCGATCGCGCAAGGCATAGGCTGTGTCGGCTTGAAGCACAGAATAGGTGCCGGCCGAGCCGCAGCACAAATGTGACTCGTTGTCGGCCACGCGCAACTTGAAGCCCAGCTGGCCCAGTTGGGTCTCTACCCCACCTTTGAGTTGTTGGCCATGCTGTAGTGTGCATGGCGGGTGGTAGGCAAGAAGGCCAACTTGCGCAATTTGCTCGGGCTTTAATTTCTTTTGCAGCTCAGGCAAACACATGGGCAACAACTCGCTCAAGTCACGGGTGAGTTCAGAAATGCGTTTTGCCTTTTCTGCATATTGCACGTCATGTTGTAGCAAGTGACCATACTCTTTCACAGTGACGCCACAGCCTGAAACATTCATCACAATGGCTTCGACACCTTGCTCAACCCATGGCCACCAAGCATCGATGTTGTGACGCATGTGATCCAAACCACCCACTTGATCGTTCAAGTGAAACTTCACAGCGCCGCAGCAGCCTGCCGCTGGCGGCACGACCACCTGAATGCCACAAGCATTGAGCACGCGCGCTGTTGCTGTGTTGATGTTGGGCATCATGGCGGGCTGCACGCAACCGGCCAACATCAAGACCTTGCGTGCATGCGTTTCTTGGGGCCACGCACCTGCATTTTGTGGCGCTGGAACTTTGGCCTTCAAAGCGGCCGGCAACAGTTCTCGAACACTTTGTCCCAGCTTCATGGCCGGTGCAAACAGCGCAGAAGTAAGCCCTTCCTTGAGCACCCAACGCAGTGCACGCTCCTTCACGGGCCTTGGCACTTTGGCATCGACCACCTTGCGGCCGAGGTCAACCAAATGTCCATATTCAACACCGCTAGGGCAGGTGCTTTCGCAATTGCGACACGTGAGGCAGCGGTCGAGATGCAATTGTGTTTTGCGGGTGGGCTCTGCCCCTTCAAACACTTGCTTCATGAGGTAGATGCGGCCTCGCGGCCCGTCCAATTCATCGCCCATCAATTGATAGGTGGGGCAGGTGGCAGAGCAGAAACCACAATGCACACATTGGCGCAAAATGGCCTCGGCCTCTTTGCCGATCAGGGTGTTTTGAAACTCAGGTGCGAGTTGGGTTTGCATGTTGAGCCTCAGAAATGCGCGTTCAGTCTGCGCGGACCAAAGATGCCCGCAGGATCGAATTCGTGTTTCAACGCTTGTTGAATGCGTTGTTGCACCGGGTCAAGCGGTGTGAAGACGGGCGTGGCNAGGCGCATAGCCGCACTGGCCTGTTGCGGCCGACGAAAAACCGTGGCTTGTCCACCCACGGCTGCAACTGCGTGCCTAATATTAGATGCTTGGCTGAGCGGCGCCCACACCCAACGCTGAGCACCATGCCACTCTATCAAAGTGCCACTGGCCGTGATGGGCAAGTTTATGACTGGCGCAGTTTGGGGAACCGACAATCGCCACAAAGCCAAGTCTTCAGAAGCGGCGTGTTCTGTGAAAAATGGCAAACGCTGATCTCGGGCCAAGGCCCAATCATGGCTTGCTGCTTCGGCAGTTTGTTCTATCAATTCACTTTGTAACTTGGCCACATCTTGCGACATGCGCAGCTTGGCAGATTGCACTGCTGCGTGTGCGCCTCGCAAACGCACGAACAAAAACTCGGGCGCGCCAGCTTGCGTTGTGTCTTTAACCCAGCAACTGGCATTCAAGGGCAAAGGTTGACCCCCCCACTGATGNAGCAAATTGAGTGCTTTGTCTTGCGGCAGCTGGCACATCAAAAAGGCTTCGGCAGGCGCCATGGGCAAGACCTTCAAAGAAACTTCGGTGATCAGGCCCAAGGTGCCCCAACTGCCGGCCAACAAACGGCTCACGTCATAACCGGCCACATTCTTCATGACTTGGCCACCGAAGCTCAGGTGTTCGCCGCGGCCATTGATAAACCGTAGCCCTAGCACAAAGTCTCGAACCGAACCCACGCTGGCCCTCGCAGGGCCACTCAGGCCAGAGGCCACCATGCCGCCCACCGTGGCTGGTTTGGCGGAAGGGGCTGATTGAGTAGCTCTTTGGAAGTGAGGCGGCTCAAAAGCCAAGCACTGCCCCTGGTCTGCTAGTGCAGCCTCTAACTCCTGCAGAGGCGTGCCCGCAGCCACCGTGACCACCAGTTCACTGGGTTCGTACTGCGAAATGCCCTGTAGGCCGCACGTTTCCAACAATTCGCCCTCTAAGGATTCGCCATAAAAATCATGGCTGCCAGAGCCATGAATGCGAAATGTGGGTCGGCGGCCTTCAGGCTCTGCGCTGGCAGAACGGATGGTCTCCAAAAGCGTTGGCAGGTTGGGTGGGCTTGAATTCATGTGGCAATGGTAAACGTCTGCATCTTGTTTAGGACATTTTCAAGCAGTTTTGATCTAATGAAATAGGTCAATTCAGTTTTTGAAAAAACTCACAGCTTGCCCTGGCGTATCGACACGCATGGCAAAAATGCAGCCTGAATGGGGCAAAGCCTGCAACTCCACTGCACTTCGGCCATGGGCCGATGTCGTGATGAACAAGGTTCGCAGGTCTGCGCCGCCAAAGCAGGGCATTGTGGGGCACTGAACAGGCGTCTCAATCCAAGCCAAGCAACGACCATCTGGCGCAAACTTGGCCAAGCGTTGCCCCTCGTACATGGCCGAATAGTAATTGCCTTGTGCATCTACAGCGGCCCCATCGGGTCGACCCCAATAGGCCTGTGCGCTGGCAGTCCCGTAAGCCCAGTCTTTGGGCTTCTGTGGGAATTGGGCAAACACACGCTCTCGGCTCATGGCCTGCGTGTCAGGGTCATAGTCCCAAGCCCTGATGCAATGTGCGCCTGTGTCAGACCAATAGATTGTTTTACTGTCAGGGGACCACGCCAAACCATTGGCTACCGTAGCGTCTTTGGCCTTGGCAGCCAATTGACCATCGGCTTGCAAGGCATACAAAACAGCAGCGGCTTGATCGCGCGGCTCGTACATGGANCCAATCCAAAAGTTGCCNGCAGGATCACACTTGCCATCATTGAAACGCAAGCGCGAAACATCGTAAGGTGCGGCCGCCAACTTTTGCAAGGCGCCGCCCCAAGATTTGGCACGGTATACCCCACTTCGCAAGGCAATGACCCAGCCCCCGTGAACGGCTGGGGCAAAACAACCGGGCTCCTCATCAAGTGACCACGTGTCAGGCACTTGCCCGCATGACAAATCGTCAGACACGCTCATTCGGCGCAAACGCTTGCCAGGGATGTCGACCCAGTACAAACGATTTTCTGCAGGATGCCAAAAGGGCGACTCTCCCAAACCATCGGCGTCGGAGGTGATGCGATGCCATTGCGGCTTGATGATGGGCGTTGTCATGTTTCTCGTCGTGCAGGCGGTCGTAGTTTGAAATTCGAACTTTGAACTTTGAGCTCTAGATTGTGAATTAAGAACGCCATGCAAATGGTTTAAACCTGTTGGCAGACGAAAAAAAGCCCGCCGAAGCGGGCTTTGAACTTGGAGACTAACTTCTCGGAAATTAGGATGGCTTAGCTGTGATAAGCAGTTTCGCCGTGTGAGCTGATGTCCAAGCCTTCGCGCTCGGCTTCTTCAGAGACGCGCAGACCCACTGTCATGTCAACGAGTTTGAACGCAATCAGAGAAACCACGCCAGACCACACAATGGTGAGCAACACGGCTTTGGCTTGTGTCCAAACTTGTGCAGCAATGGAGTAATCATCAGCGGTGACCATGGTGACGGTTACCCAGTCGGCAACAAAGCCAGGGCCACCCAAGGCGGGGGAATTGAATACACCCGTTAGCAAGGCGCCCACAATACCGCCCACACCGTGCACACCGAAGACATCCAAGGAGTCATCAGCGCCCANCATTTTCTTCAGGCCATTGACGCCCCACAAGCATGCAAAGCCTGCCACGATGCCAATAACCAAGGCGCCGCCAATACCGACGTTGCCAGCAGCTGGCGTGATGGCCACCAAACCAGCCACTGCACCCGAAGCCGCACCCAACATCGAAGCTTTGCCGCGCATGAGGGCTTCACCCACACACCAGGCCAACACAGCAGCGGCCGTTGCCAACAAGGTATTGGCGAAAGCAAGAGCGGCAAAACCATTGGCTTCCAAAGCAGAGCCAGCATTGAAACCAAACCAGCCCACCCACAGCAAAGAGGCACCGACCATGGTCAATGTCAAAGAGTGAGGTGTCATGGCTTCGCGGCCATATCCAACACGTTTGCCGATCATGAAGGCGCC
>Ga0063231_10000675_pt1 | contig 9827 bp, 11 predicted proteins | sample LauGreSu1BDMLBSD_2_FD_56231 | JGI IMG/M metagenome (GOLD analysis project Ga0063231, IMG submission 56231) | Freshwater lake microbial communities from Lake Michigan, USA - Su13.BD.MLB.SD v2 (version 2) | ecosystem: Environmental > Aquatic > Freshwater > Lake | place: Lake Michigan, USA...
GATAAAGGCGAAATTATTGAACGGGGAACCCATGAAGAGCTAGTTGCTAAGGGTGGAATGTATTTTGATCTATATGAACGGCAGAATCTTCAATCTGATTTAATTTAATCGTTTTCTTTTTGGTGTAAAAATGGCATCCTTTTTAATTGTTTCTCGTCCTGCATTAGCCGCAATTACTGCGATGTATGGAAGCGTTACAGCTCCAGTTAGTGCAATCCATCGATATGGACTTGGTAATACAACCGTTAATATAAAACAGGCGGTTCTGATCATCATTGAGATGAAATATCTTCTTTGTCTAGCAGATTGGTCCAGGCTTAAACTGGATTGGGCAGTTGTAATTGACTGAGTAATTACTTTGCTTTTCTTCATGGGCTAATGATAGTTGTACAGATTAATAACCACCAGTAAAACAATGAGGTGGCCCACGATGTGTGAGCCACCTCATTAATTTTTGTTAATTAGTTTGAAGTGCCTCTGGCTTTGGCAATTCTGCTCAGAATTTGATATCCAAACACTGCCATAACAGTTGCATTAATGATTCCACTAAATGTGTAATCACCACTTGCCCATGCAATATCTGAGATTCCAATGATCAGAGATGATGCAGCAATATAAAGATTTACAGGATTAGCGAATGACACTTTTCCATCTATCCAAATTCTTGCACCCAATACGCCAATCATTCCAAACAAAGCCACTGTTACTCCGCCTTTTACTCCAGCTGGAGTAGCAGAAAGAACAGCTCCAAATTTTGGAGATANAGCAAGAACGATNGCGCCAACACCGGCAAAAATATAAGCAAGNGTTGAATAAACTCGGCTTGCTGCCATTACACCAATATTTTCAGCATAAGTTGTTGTGCCTGAACCGCCGCCTAAACCAGCAAGTGTTGTTGCTGCTCCATCTGCGATCAATGCATTACCAATCTGATCATCAAGATTCTTACCAGTCATGGCNGCAACAGCTTTAACGTGTCCAACGTTTTCGGCTATCAATACAAGAACTACTGGTAAGAACAAAAGCATTGCACTGCTGTCAAAAGTTGGCGATGTAAATGATGGCATCGCTACCCATTTAGCGGCTTCAACGCCTGCGAAGTCAACATCGCCCATTAAAGCTGCAACTACATAGCCAATTACTAATCCTGCAAAAATGCTAATTCTNCCTAAAAATCCTCGGAAGAAGGCAGAGATTAATCCAATGGATAGCAATGTAATCAATCCAAGACGTTGATCGGCATTGAAATCATTCTTTGCTGCACCAGCTAAATTAAGTCCGATAACCATCACTATTGTTCCAGTTACTACTGGAGGTAAAAGCATGTCGATCCAAGCTGTACCAGCGGCTTTGGCAATGAAACCAACGACCGCTAACAAAACTCCGGCGGCAACAATTCCACCGAGGGCAGCAGGAATTCCACCCGTAGTTTTAGCAGCAGCAACTGGTGCTAGAAATGCGAATGAAGATCCCAAATAACTTGGTAGTTTATTTTGGGTGATAATAATGAAGAGAATTGTTCCAATACCTGAAAAGAACAGTGTCGTGGTTGGAGAAAAACCGGTAATGATTGGTACTAGGAAGGTTGCGCCAAACATTGCGGCAATATGCTGAATTCCCATTCCAAATGTTCGTGGCCAAGACAATCTTTCATCAATTGATACAACCTCACCTGGTTGAATCTGTTTTCCATTTCCATGAAGCTTCCAACTAAGCATCGATGCTCCTTATCTGTTACACCAAACTCAGGGTTGAGTTGGGTGGGGTACAGGCCCAAAGGGGGTGGGTGTTAAATAAAAAGAATAGATTGAAGGCTGAGAAATACCTGTAGGTAGTAGTTGATTTTGGGGTTATTTTCGGTTTAACCCCNGNNTNACGCTCAATTTCCTCANCGCTCTATGCTCAGGTAGGATTACTTCATCAAGTGGATGCATTCGCTCCCACCTACTTCGCCTCGGCGAACTGGTTGCTTCTTTAGAAGCGCGGCTGTTTTTCGCTTGTGCAATGCCTTAACAATCTAGCGAAACAGCAAGGAGCAGTTATCAGCACAGAACCACGAATCAATGATCGAATTCGCGTTCCTGAAGTTCGGTTGATTGGCTATGACGGTGAACAGTTAGGCGTAACGGCAATAGACAAAGCGCTGAAACTTTCAGAAGAGATCGGNTTAGATCTCGTTGAAATCTCACCAGATGCAAATCCACCGGTCTGCAAAATTATGGATTTCGGTAAGTATAAATACGAAATCGCACAAAAAGCCAGGGAAGCAAGACAAAATCAAACTCACATTGTTGTGAAGGAGATGCGACTTCGACCAAATATCGAACCACATGATTACGAAACAAAGCGCAATCATATTGAACGATTTTTGACTGGTGGCGACAAAGTGAAGGTAACTATTCAGTTTCGTGGTCGAGAGCAATCTCGTCCGGAGATTGGTTATCGATTATTGCAAAAGCTTGCAGAAGAGTTGATCGAAGTATCTATAGTTGAGTTTGCGCCAAAGCAAGAGGGTCGCAATATGACTATGGTGCTTGGACCAGCTAAGAAGCCAGGTTCAGCCAAGAAGGCAGCGCCTAAAGCAGCGGTGGAGCAAAAATAATATTTCGTAGTAATTCAACAGGAGGTAAGTAAATGCCAAAGATGAAAACCCANAGTGGGGCGAAGAAACGTTTTCGCGTCACAGGTTCTGGAAAGATCATGCACGAGCGTGCTGGTAAACGCCACTTGCTTGAACGCAAGTCATCAAGATTAACCCGTCGCCTATCTGGTGATGTGGCAGCTAAAGCGCCTAACGCCTTTGCGGCAAAGCGCATGCTCGGTTTGAAGTAAGGGGAGAGAACAATGGCTAGAGTAAAACGTGGTGTGCATGCGGCGAAAAAGCGTCGNACAACTTTAGAGCGAGCTGCTGGTTATCGCGGTCAACGCTCACGTCTGTTCTCCAAAGCTAAGGAACAGGTAACTCACTCACTTGTTTATGCTTTCAATGATCGCAAGGATAAAAAAGGTGACTTTCGTCGTCTTTGGATCCAACGCATCAATGCTGCAGCCCGTGCAAATGGCATGACTTACAACCGTCTAATTCAAGGTTTGAAAACTGCCGGAATTGAAGTAGACCGACGGGTACTGTCTGAGTTGGCTACCAATGATCCTGCGCTTTCGCAAAATTAGTTGAGATTGCACGCAAGAATGTTGTAACAGCTTAAACATCTTCTAACCAATAAATTAGAGATGGAAAATATTTCGAGCCTTAATTCGCCTCATATCGAGCGGGTTAAGGCTCTTATTGGTCCTAGGGGAAAGAAAAATCGCGAACTCGAAAACACCTTTGTGGTTGAAGGTTTGCAAGCAGTAAGAGAAGCATTAACTCCGAAGATAAAAGAAGGTTTAGCTGTAAAAAAAGTTTATGTAACATCAAATGGTTTTTCAAAACTTCAATCTGAGATTGAAGCAGATCTACTCAACGGGTATGAAATTATTGAAGTTTCGGATCAGGTAATGAACGCTATGGCTGATTCACAATCTCCACAAGGAATTCTTGCGCTGTGTTCAACCAAATCCTTGAAGCTAGGCGATCTCTGGGCAAGTAAGCCAGTCAAAGTTGCATTCTTTTGGCAGATTCAAGATCCAGGAAATGCTGGCACAGTTATCAGAAGTGCAGATGCTGCAGGTTTTGACGCTGTGGTTTTCTCAACTGAAAGTGTGGATGTATTCAATCCCAAAACTGTTCGAGCAACCGTCGGATCCCTTTGGCACATCCCGGTAATAAGCGATGTTGATTTGAATGAATTCCTAGAGAAAGCCAAAGAACATAATCTTGAGATTTACGCTTTAGCTGGAGATGGGAAGGAATCTTTCGATGCAAATTTCATAAATACCAATGGCAAAAAACCTGCAGTTTGGATTTTTGGAAATGAAGCAAGGGGATTGCCAGATTTAGATATGAAGATTAAAACGGTAGCTATCCCGATGAAAGGCCATGCTGAATCTTTAAATGTGGCAAGTGCTGCGGCAATTGTCCTGCATTCCATAGGCCAAGCCTTATACAGGATTTGGCCCAAGCCATAGCTTCAATAAATGCTGCAAAGGACCTTGAAGCCCTTAAACAAGTCAAAATCGATTACGTTGGTGACAAATCTCCACTTGCAAAAGCTAACCAAGCTCTAGCAACAGTTGATAAATCTCTGCGAGCTGAGTTTGGAAAAATAATCGGTTCAGCCAAAGCAGAGTTAAATGAGGTGTTTGAAAAGCGGCTTGCGGAGTTATCTAACCAACGAGATTCGCAGGTATTGCTTACAGAAAGAGTTGATGTCACATTACCGGTGCAAAAAACTCTTAAAGGTGGTTTACATCCCTTAACTATTCTTACAAATGAAATTAATGATCTTTTTATAGGCTTAGGTTATAAAGTTGCAGAAGGCCCAGAATTAGAATCTGAGTGGTTGAATTTTGATGCTTTGAATATTCCAGCAGATCATCCGGCGCGCACTATGCAAGATACTTTTTTTATAGAGCCGCTCGAGGCCAAACTTGTTTTAAGAACTCACACCTCACCAGTTCAAATTAGAACCATGTTGGACCAAGCACCGCCAATATATGTTATTTGCCCAGGAAAAACTTATCGAGCCGATGAATTAGATGCCACTCATACACCAGTTTTTCATCAAGTTGAAGGTTTAGTAATCGATGAGAATATAACTATGGCTGATCTAAAAGGAACCTTAGATCATTTTGCGAAAACAATATTTGGTTCTGAAGTGAAAACAAGATTACGCCCTTCATTTTTTCCATTCACTGAACCGTCTGCTGAAGTTGATATCTTCTTTAATGGTCGCTGGATTGAATGGGGTGGCTGCGGGATGGTAAATGAAAAAGTTCTAGTTGCATGCGGCGTTGATACCAAGAAATACTCTGGTTTTGCTTTTGGTATGGGTTTAGAAAGAACTTTGATGGTCAAATATGGCATCACCGATATGCATGACATTGTTGAGGGAGATGTTCGTTTTTCTCAAAGCTTTGGAGTGGGCAGACAATGAAAGTTCCATTAAGTTGGTTGAAAGAATTTGTATCTTTACCTCCAAAGATAACTGCAGAGCAAATTTCACAAGCATTTGTAAAGGTTGGCTTTGAGGTTGAAGGTTTTGAAGAGCAAGGTAAAGATCTAAAAGGTCCAGTGATCGTTGGAAAAGTTGTTTCTATCGANGAGCTNTCTGGGCACAAGAAACCAATCCGCTACGTGGGTTTAGATTTGGGAGAGAAGAAAACCAGGTTTGTTATCTGCGGAGCAAGAAANTTTAAAGTTAATGATCTTGTTGTTGTTGCTGTACCAGGTGCTGTGCTTCCTGGAGATTTCAAAATATCGGCCCGTGAAACTTATGGAAAAANAAGTGACGGCATGATCTGTTCCGCCAANGAATTGGGCATAAGTGATGAACATGCCGGCATTATTGTTTTACCTAATGGGAAAATAGGNGCGGATGCTATTGCCCTACTTGAAATCAATGATGTGGTCTTTGATATCTCAATTAACCCTGATCGCGGCTATGCGATGTCGGTACGAGGTTTAGCTAGGGAATTATCAGGATCTCTTCGAACAAAATTCATCGATCCAGCAAAATTAGTTAAGCCCATAAAATCTAGTTCAAGTAAAAATACAAAAACGGTTGCGGTTAAAATCGAGGACAAATCTGCCGCCGACCAAATAGTTATAAGAACTCTTGATAATGTAGAAGTAAAGAATTCGACACCATTATGGATGCAGCGAAGAATTGAAAAATGTGGAATGCGTTCAATCTCCCTTGCTGTGGATATTACAAATTATGTAATGCTTGAGTTAGGACAGCCGTTGCACGCATTTGATGCTGAATTCATTGTTGGCGGCTTGCGTGTTGTGCGCGCTGGAAAATTTAACAAATTAACAACTTTGGATAAAGTTGATCGTAAGTTAANCCCGGATGATTTAGTTATAGCCGATTCAAAAACTCCACTGGCNTTAGCAGGNACTATGGGTGGNCTTTCCTCTGAGATCTCTGCAACCACAAAGAGAGTTGCTTTAGAAGCTGCTCACTTTGATCCACTAAGTGTTGGCAGAAATTCCAGAACTCATAACTTATCCAGTGAAGCTTCACGAAGAATTGAACGTAATACCGATCCTGCACTTGCTGAAATAGCCTCGGCTAGGGCGGCACAGCTATTTATAGATCTTGCCAAAGCAAAACTGATCGGCACCTCACAGGTTTCAACACCAATAAAAGCTCGAAAACTAAAAGTGAAATTATCGCAAATATCAACCTTTATCGGTTATAAATATTCAATCAAACAAGCAAAGGATGCACTGAATTTAATCGGTTGCAAGGTTACGGGAAATGGTGATGTTTTANCCATTGAAGTTCCCTCATGGCGTCCAGATCTAAATACTTCAGCAGATGTCTCCGAGGAAATAGCACGCATACAGGGTTTCGAATTGATTCCATCNANNTTNCCAACCGGCAAGAAAGGTGCACAGCTNAACTATTTGCAACTTCGTAAACGTAATGTTGCAACATTGCTTGCAAACCAAGGATTTACTGAAGTTATCAATTACCCATTTGTGAATGAAGAAATGGTACAAACTCTGGGATTCACTGGGGATCGGGCTAAATCTTTTAAAATTGCCAATCCAATGTCCGAACAATTACCTTTGCTTCGCACACATTTATTGCCTGGTTTGTTGAGCACCCTTTCCAGGAATATCTCAAGAGGTGCAAAAGATGTAGCAATATTTGAAATTGGCACTGTGTTTCGAAATGTTTCGCCGCTCAAAAAAGTGGAGTTACCAGGCACATCCAAGCGGCCTTCGCCAAAGGCAATTGCAGAACTTTATGCGACAGTTCCTAAACAAATGCTGTTCGTTGGTGGAGTAGTGGCAGGACATTCAAGAATCAGTAGCTGGCAAGGTGCAGGTGAAAAGTTTGGTTGGGATGATGCGATCGCAAAAGCAATTGAAATCATAGAATCAACAGGTAATAGTTACGAAGTAATAAGTAGTGATTTGGCGCCATGGCATCCAGGTCGATGTGCCGAAATTAAAGTAAATGGAAAAGCTGTGGCTCACGCAGGTGAACTTCATCCTCGAGTGATTTCAGCGCTAAATTTGCCCGAGAGATCTTGTGCTTTTGCGGTAATACTTAGTGAATTACCTGCGGCAAGTAAGGTTTCAGCACCGGCAATTTTGAATATGCCTGCGGCTGTACAAGATGTTGCCCTCTTGATAGACAAAAAAATTCCAGCGGTTGAATTAATGAATGCACTCAAAACAGGAGCTGGTCCCTTGTTGGAATCAATAGTGTTATTTGATCGTTACGACCAAATTGATGCCGATAAGGTTTCACTTGCTTACACACTAACTTTCCGGGCATCTGATCGAACATTAACTGCCGATGAGGTAGCGATGTATCGTGATCAAGCAATTGCTAATGCAGTAAAAAATCTAGGAGCTATTCTTCGAGGTAATGTATAAATATGCATGATTTTGCATAAATATCCGATGGTAAGGTAGACTGTATTTATGAATACAGGTGTAATAGGGGCAAGTGGTTATGCAGGTGGGGAACTACTGCGATTGATCAGTGCCCATCCAAATTTTAAATTAACCTTTATTAGCGCCAACACTAACGCAGGGGAGTTAATAACCGCTGTCCACCCTCAGTTAATTAATTTTGGGACGCAGAGATTTTCGTCATTAGATATTGCAGAGATCAATAAATGTGAACTAGTTTTTTTGGCTTTGCCGCATGGTGAGTCAGGAAAGATTGTGAAAGATATCAAGCCCGGAATTAAAATCGTAGATTTAGGCGCAGATTTCAGGTTGAAATCGGAAGCTAAATGGGAACAGTATTACTCAGGAACGCATGCTGGTGTTTGGACTTATGGAATGCCAGAGTTGATGGATCATCAATCTATTGCTAGCGCAACAAAGGTTGCTAATCCTGGATGCTATGCAACCGCTATCGCTTTATCTATTGCCCCAGCTCTAAACTTTATTGATTCATCAGATATCACGGTAGTTGCAGCCTCTGGAACAACAGGTGCGGGTCGAAGTGCGAAAATTAACCTGATCGGTTCTGAAGTTATGAACAATTTGTCTTCATACAAGTTTGCAGGAATTCATCAGCATACGCCAGAGATTGAACAGATATTAGAGGAAATATCGAAAGAAGAAGTAAAAATCTCATTCACACCAATTCTCGCTCCTATGCCAAGAGGAATACTGGCAACTGTTACTGCAAGATTATCTCAATCTAAAACGTCGGAAGAAATAAGAAAAGATTTTATTGAGTTTTACAAGAGTAGCCGATTTGTAAGAATTCTTGATGAGGCAATTATGCCTAATACGAACTCAGTTCTCGGCACAAACTATGTGCTCATGCAGGTAGCAATAGATCCACACGTTAATCGAATTGTAGTGTCAACTGTGATTGATAATCTTGGTAAGGGAGCGGCAGGACAAGCAATTCAAAATGCAAATTTGATGTGTGGTTTATCCGAGGATTCAGGTTTAACTTTTATGGGTGTTAAATGATTGTAATTAAATATGGTGGAAACGCCCTACCAGCAGCTGGTGATAGTGATCCGGTATTGGAAGCGATTGCAGATGCGTTCTTGGATGGTGAACAGCTAGTGCTTGTTCATGGTGGTGGTCCTCAGATTGATGAAGCGTTGGCAGAAAAAGGAATTGGTAAGAATAGAGTGGCTGGCTATCGAGTAACTGATGAAGCAGTTTTCGCTACGGTGCAATCAGTACTTAGTGGCACGGTTTTAAGAACTATTGTGAATTATCTGATCGGAAGTGATGTAAATGCTGATTGGTTTATCAGCCTCTGATGGGGGATTGGTAAGAGCTCGTAAATTCCAACCAGTAGTTGATGGAAAGAAAGTAGACATCGGTCTGGTTGGCGAGGTTGATGAAGTTAATCCGATGATTTTAGAAAGTTTAATCACCGAAGGTTATCTACCGGTTATTTCACCTGTAGCGGCCGACAATGATGGAGTTGGGTACAACATTAATGCAGATCTAGTTGCAGCTGCCATAGGCGGTGCGTTAAGAGCAGATACTGTTATTTTCTTAACTGATGTCGAAGGAATCTATCGTTCCTGGCCAGATAAATCATCAATTATTGATGAGATTTCAATTGACGAGTTGAAACAAATAGCGCCAAGTTTTACCGATGGAATGATTCCAAAGGTTGCAGCCGCAATAAAAGCAATTGATTCTGGTGCATTTTCAGTCAGAATTACCAATGGTACTGATTTGGCCTGCGTGCTGGATGCTCTGGATAATCAGGGCGGAACATTGGTGACTGCATAATGAGTAAAACAAAAATTCAATCAGCAACNTCCAGAAGAGCGTTAGTCATCAAATTAGTGGATGATGAGTTGATTCATTCTCAATCAGATTTGGTTCGAGAGTTGGCAAGGCTTGGGCATGTTGTAACCCAAGCAACGGCAAGCCGAGATCTGGAAGAGCTTGGGGCGGTAAGAGGAAAAGATAATTCTGGGGTGTTTCGTTACCAATTTGTTTCCACACCAATTGCATCTAAGAACAAGGGATTATCAGAGTTGATCTCATCGGTGGATTCAAGTGGTAATTTGGCGGTTGTTAAAACTACCCCTGGTGCGGCTCAATTATTGGCAGGAAATTTGGATCGAGCCATGAAAAGCGGCAAGTTAAACGCAGCGATCGGTACTATTGCTGGGGATGACACAGTGCTTGTAGTTGCAAAGCTAGCAAATGGTGGAGCGGCACTAAGCAAAGAGATTCAGAAATTGATGGGTGGTAAATAGATGTC
>Ga0063231_10000677_pt1 | contig 9820 bp, 7 predicted proteins | sample LauGreSu1BDMLBSD_2_FD_56231 | JGI IMG/M metagenome (GOLD analysis project Ga0063231, IMG submission 56231) | Freshwater lake microbial communities from Lake Michigan, USA - Su13.BD.MLB.SD v2 (version 2) | ecosystem: Environmental > Aquatic > Freshwater > Lake | place: Lake Michigan, USA...
AGTTGACGCAGTGGCGGTGCTGCACGCGCAACGGGTCATCGCTCGCACTGCGACCGCCGCCGAGCAAGGTGTGCAGGTGGGCATGCGTAAGCGCGAAGCCCAGGCAGCGTGCCCAAATATGCATATTGCGGCGCATAACCCAGAGCGCGACCGACTCATGTTTGAGCCCGTGGTGCATGCCATTGCCGAGCTTGTGCCACTCGTTGAAGTGAGCATGCCAGGAATAGTTGTGCTGGCCACACGTGGTCCATCGCGATATGTAGGTGGCGACGACGCGCTTGCGCAACGACTCACTGTTATTGCTGAAACCGCGTTACACAAGTTGGCGCAAGGTCAACGTATTCCGTTTGGTGTGGGCATTGCCGATGGCCGACTCACTGCAATGATCGCTGCGCGCAGTGCTGCATCGGTTGGCGCGCCACGCGTTGTTGCACCAAATGAAAGCGCGCAGTGTTTGGCGGTGCTCCCGGTGTCGGTGCTTGCAGACTTTGCCGAAATTGATCGCAATGTGGTGTCGTTGCTGCAACGCCTTGGCCTTGCCCACCTTGGCAACATTGCCGAAATTCAACCATCCATTTTGGTTGGGCGTTTTGGTCCTGTTGGAAATGAAATGCAGCGACTTGCGCGAGGTCTAGACAGACACCCACCAATTGTTGTTGCACCACCACCTGAACGAGCGAGCACGCACCGATTTGACATACCAGTAGAAGACGTGAATGTTGTTGTGCTTACTGCACGCGAAACTGCAGATGAATTAGTTGCACACTTGGGTAATCACGGTGCAAGTTGTGTTCGTTTACATATTTCGTTGCACACCGATCACGGCGAACAAAACGATCGCGTGTGGTATCAACCCGAAGGGCTTACCGCCGCTGCCATGGCCGAGCGAGTGCGCTGGCAGTTGGATGCCTGGATAGCCAGTCGTGGGGTCACCAGCGGGGTGGTGCTCTTTCGGCTTTCTCCAATAGGGCTAAGGGCTAAAGAGGGCCGCCAGCTGGGGCTGTGGGGCGACAGCACCGAAGCCGATGAGTGGGCGTCGCGGGCCATCGAGCGCCTTACCGCCATGCTCGGGGCAGAGTCGGTTCGCGTTCCCGAGTGGCGTGGTGGTCGCGACCCAGCCGAAGTATTTGCGCTTACATCTGCTGCAGTTGTCGACGTTGAACGTCGCGCGTTATCGCACGTGACAACAGAGGCTCAGTGGAATGGTGCATTGCCAACTCCATCTCCCTCTGTTGTGTATGACGACCCACTACCAGTACTGGTATGCGATGCACATGGTGAAGAAGTAACTATCAGTGGAAGGCATGAGTTAAGTGCAGAACCAACTGTTGTGGTGTTGCAACAACATCGTTACAACGTGTTGTCGTGGGCTGGTCCGTGGCCAGTAGAGGAACGTTGGTGGGACACTTCGCGGCAACGCAGAATGGTGAGAATGCAGTTTGTGGTCAGCCGTAATGACACTGCAATAACTACACGAGCCCTTGTAGTTACAAGGGAACACGGGCAATGGTGGGTGGCTGCTCGCTATGGATGAATATTTTTCACTCAATCCCGATAGATTTTCTGGGTCATGAATGTGAAGGCAAACGCCAAATCCGATGCACAGCTTGTGCAAGAACTGTGTGCACAGTTCAGCGCTGCCATTCCATGCGACGAGCGTGAGCGCGAATCGGTAACAAAATTTCTTGACGTTGCACCAACACTGGTGAAGCCCTTCGATGAGTTCTCCGATCCAACGCACATCACGGGGTCAGGAATTGTTGTTGGCGACCGCGGCGTAGTGCTGCACTTACATAAGCGACTCAACATGTGGTTGCAACCAGGTGGACACATTGATGCTGGTGAAACACCAGCAGAGGGAGCCCTCCGTGAAGCGAGGGAAGAAACCGGTCTCGACGTAGTACACCCCGCAACCGGCCCGTGGTTGGTGCACCTAGACGTGCACCCTGGCCCGCGTGGCCACACCCACCTCGACCTGCGCTACCTGATGTATGCCCCCGATGCCGACCCAGCCCCAGGCGCCGATGAAAGCCAAGACGTGCGCTGGTTTGAGTGGGACACAGCAATCGATATGTCTGATGCAGGCCTTGCTGGCTGCCTGCGCGCTGTTCGCCGTCTGCTCTAGCCACAATCTAAAAGCGAACATATGTTCGCTACCCTGAGGGCATGGCCAATGTTGCGTATTCGGAGTTGCATTGCCGTTCCAACTTTTCATTTTTACAAGGTGCATCACATCCAGAACAGTTAGTTGAACAAGCAGTTGCACTTGAGTTGCAGTCACTTGCACTTACCGATCGCAACGGGTTGTACGGCATTGTTCGTTTTGCACAAACTGCTCGCGCACTCGGGCTGCCAACAGTGTTCGGTGCAGAGTTGCAGTGCAGTGTTGGCGAAGCAGTGGGCGACATTGTGGTGATTGCACGCAACACGCGAGGGTATGCACATTTGTCGAGTGCAATTAGTGCGGGGCAACTTGCTGGCAGCAAAGAACAACCAGTTTTTGGCATAGAACAACTTGCCGAGTTCTCGGTGGGTGACTGGTGGGTGCTTACTGGCGGCCGCAGTGGTGTTGCGGCTCGCGCGTTGCATTCGCACGGTCCTGCAATGGCTGAACGCCGGGTACAGCAACTTGTATCAACGTTTGGCCGCGACAGCGTGGTGATGGAAATGTGGGACCACGGCGACCCGCTCGACTCTGTGCGCAATGACGAGTTTGCGCGCATCGCGTATCGCAACAACATTGGGTGTGTCGCTACGAACGATGTGTTGTACGCAACACCGGCACAGCACAAACTTGCTACTGCAGTGGCAGCGGTACGTGAGCGATCCAGTTTGGACGATATTGACCCTCGTTTACCGCCAGCAGCTACGGCATATTTGCGCAGTGGGGCAGAACAAGAGCGACGCTTTGCTCGGTATCCGGGCGTAGTGCAACACGCCGCCGAGCTTGGTGCGAGCGCTGCATTCGACTTGCGGTTGGTGGCACCGCAACTGCCACCGTTTCCGTGTCCTGATGGGTTGAATGAAATTTCGTATCTCCGCAAACTTGCTGAAGCCGGAGCTACTCGCAGATACGGAATTCGTCCGAATGATTTAAGCGAAGATTTGTCGCTACGCGCCCGAGCATGGCGAGTGATCGATCACGAATTGGAAATGATTGANACACTCGGGTTCGCTGGGTATTTCCTGGTGGTGTGGGACATTATTCAGTTCTGCGCACGATCCAATATTTACTGTCAGGGTCGTGGCAGCGCGGCAAACAGTGCGGTGTGTTATTCGCTCGACATCACGAAAGCCGATGCGGTGTCGCTTGGTTTGTTGTTCGAACGGTTTCTCTCACCAGAACGCGATGGCCCACCCGATATCGATATTGATATTGAAAGTGGCCGCCGCGAAGAAGTCATTCAGTACGTGTATCAGCGACACGGTCGCCACCATGCTGCACAAGTTGCCAATGTCATTACCTATCGAGCGAAGTCTGCAGTGCGCGACATGGCGCGTGCACTTGGCTTTGCTCCAGGGCAACAAGATGCATGGAGCAAGCAGGTGGATGCGTGGGGTGCCATTGGTGTAACGGTGAATAGCGGTGACCACAGCATTCCTGCACAGGTGTTGCAACTTGCCGAGCAGGTGCAAGATGCACCACGACACTTAGGCATTCATTCGGGTGGCATGGTGATGTGCGATCGCCCAGTCACCGAAGTGTGCCCAGTGGAGTGGGGTCGCATGGAGGGCCGCAGTGTGCTGCAGTGGGACAAAGACGACTGTGCCGCTGCGGGGTTGGTGAAGTTCGATCTGCTGGGTCTTGGCATGTTGTCGGCGTTACATAATGCAGTCGATTTCATTGCACAGTTTCGTGGCGTGCATGTAGACCTGGCAACGATTCCGCAAGAAGACGAGGTGTATGCCATGTTGTGTCGCGCCGACACGGTGGGTGTGTTTCAAATTGAATCGCGTGCACAAATGGCCACACTTCCACGCTTGAAGCCGCGCAGGTTTTACGACCTTGTGGTGGAGGTCGCACTCATTCGACCGGGTCCTATTCAGGGCGGCTCGGTGCATCCCTACATTCGCCGTCGTAACGGGCAGGAACCCATCACATATTTGCATCCGTTGCTCGAAAACAGTTTGGGAAAAACACTTGGTGTGCCGCTGTTTCAAGAACAACTCATGCAAATGGCAATTGATATCGCGGGGTTCACTCCTGGAGAAGCAGACCAGTTGCGTCAGGCCATGGGTTCAAAGCGATCACAGTTGCGTATGCAACAACTCAGTGATCGTTTCTATGCCGGAATGGCAGAGCGTGGAATTCGAGGCGATGTTGCCGACCAAATATTTACCAAGATGGCGGCTTTTGCTAGTTATGGCTTTCCTGAAAGCCACTCGGTAAGTTTTGCGTACTTGGTGTATTCATCGGCGTGGATCAAGCTGCACGAACCAGCAGCGTTTTATGCCTCGCTTCTCAATGCACAACCAATGGGTTTTTGGTCGCCTCATTCATTGGTGCAAGATGCAAAGCGTCATGGAGTGGTGGTCAACTCTCCCGACATCAACGCATCGTGTGCTGGCGCAACGCTTGAGCGCAATGTGCAGTCAACAGGTGGCTTGGCTTTACGAATGGGAATTAATTCGGTGCGTGGAATGAGTGACGCCGTGGCACACGCCATTGCCGACCACCGCCCGTACACCAGCATGGAAGATGTGGTGCGCAAAGTTCCGCAGTTGAATGTTGCGCAACTGGAAGCACTTGCTACTGCCGGCGTGTTTAACGAAAGTTTTGGGCAACAACGTCGCGATGCGCTGTGGAGTGCTGGTGCAGTCATTCAGTCGCGTCCCGGAACGCTTGATGGAGTCACTACTGGTGTTGAGTCGCCGCACTTGCCCGGCATGCAACCAATGGAAGAAGCCATTGCCGACCTCTGGGCCACTGGTGTGTCGACCAGTGGCCACCCCACCGAGTTTTTGCGTATCGAACTTGAACGCATGGGCGTTGCTACTGCAGTGCAGCTTCCGCAGCGTGGTGCACGCGGTGACGAAAAAGTATTAGTAGCCGGAACGGTGACGCATCGTCAGCGACCGATGACTGCGCAAGGTATTACGTTCATCAACTTGGAAGACGAAACGGGTCATATCAATATTGTGTGCTCAGTTGGGTGTTGGGCTAGATACCGAAAAGTTGCGCGAGGCGCTGGCGCGTTGCTGGTGCGCGGCAGATTAGAAGTTGGCGATGGCGGAGTCATCAATGTTGTCGCTGAGCACATTGCGCCATTGCATGTTGCTGCGAAAGTAGCTGCGCGTAACTTTCGCTAATTATTCAGATGGGCGATCGTTCAGCCCGTCGTTAAACATGCGATACGTCTCGTAAATGTCTTTGCACTTATCGCACAGTGGCAACTGTTTCGGGTCGCGCGAAGGAACCCACACGTGACCACACAGGGCCTCAAGTGGTGTTCCATAAATGCGAGCCTCGAGCACCTTGGCGGCTGCATCCTCGCCGGGCTCGGTTTTCACAATGTGGGCCATGCTTGGCTCGCCGGTTTCAAGAACCTCTTCGGTAATTGGCTTGGTAGTTGCTGGCCTGGTCTGAAGAGGCATGGGCGTACTCACGGTTCCTACACTAGAGCCATGCCTACATATGAGTTCCGTTGCAAGAGTTGTGACTCGGTGTTTGAAGAACGACGCTCTATGTCGGAAGCTGACATGCCCGCAACTTGTCCGGAAGGACACGACAATGCAGTTCGGTTGCTCAGTGTGTTTGCTTCAGTTGGTGGAGCGTCGGCACCACAAAAAGCAGCACCACGCCCGGCCGGTGGTTGCGGCTCAGGCTGCGGTTGCCACTAACTGCACTTACTCCTGCACAAGCCTGACGGCACCTTTGCTGATCACAATCCATTCGCGCATTGTGATGCCTGCATTCATAAATTGTTGGCGCATGAACGCCAACTGAGATTGATCGTCTGCTTTCCATAATTCGCGTGGGCGAACGCTTGCGATAATGACTGACGTAGCAATTGCAGTGGTGCTGCACAAGCCAATGAGTTGATGAATGAGCGAAGCCGGCGAGTGCGGTTCGTCGAATGACAGCAACCCGATGCCGCGCTGTTCCTCGTCCATAAGAATGGCGATTACTTCGTTACACAGTGGACGTCGAATAGCCAGCGAGAGCACCGCAAGTATGTCTTGCGAAGTAACGATGGGGTCGAGATGGGCTCGGGGGAGCGAAAGTGGTGCACTGATGAGATTCAGCACAGTTCCTCCAGTTGTACGTGCGACTCAGTCGCGGGCAAGTACTGATGGGAGAAGTACAGCGAACTTACAGTGAGGGTGTCACGGCAATAACTGCTGCGACAATTCCAATAACCAATGGCCCGACGTATTCGGTCCATCGCGGAAGGCGCCATTGCGCTGGGGCCAGCACAAACACGCCACATGCCGCGCCTGCAAGTGCTCCACCAAAGTGTCCGCCAACTGAAATGTTGGGGATGGCAAGTGTGAGTCCAATGTTGATCACAAAGGTGAGTCCGAGTCCTGTTTGCAACGGGTTCACTCCACGTTGCCGCATGCCGACAATTGCCGCGGCCATCATGCCAAACACTGCTCCCGACGCGCCGCCGGTAAGCGCGTTTGGACTAGCGATGAGAGCGCCAGCAGCTCCACCAAACAACGAAGCGAAATACACAAGAGCAAACTTCACTGAACCAAGTGTTGGCTCAAGCATTCTGCTCAGCTGATACAACAAAAACATGTTCATGCCTACGTGAAACAGTCCAAAATGCAAGAAACCACTGGAGACCAATCGGTACCACTCGCCAGTATCCAGAAATTCTCTGGCAAGACCCATGTCGAATTGGTACTGAGAGATTCCGTTCAGCGTTCCTGGGTGCAATGCATCAAAGATGTATCCCCATACGAATAAACCCAGGTTGGCGGCGATGATTGCATGCGATGCCGTATACGGGTTGAGATTTCTGCGTTGTGCGGAAAAACGCACACGTTGTTGAGGAGGTGGAGGCGGAACTTGCGGAGGGGGGAAGTTCACAGATTCAGTTCGGATCTTTTTCGGCAAGCTCGCGGTTGGCCAAGTACCAATCGACAGTTCGACGCAAGCCGTCTTCAAATTCGGTGTGGGCATGCCAACCAAGTTCGCGTTCGGCGCGACTTGCATCAACGCGTCGACGTGGCTGACCATCTGGACGTGATGAGTCCCATACGAGTTCGCCGTTAAAGCCCACAATGCGTGCGATGGTCTCAGCCGTTTCACGAATGGTGACTTCGCGGTTGTTGCCGAGGTTGAGTGGCTCAGCGCTTGTTCGTAGTTCTGCTGCGAGCACAATTGCCTCTGCCGCATCATCGGCGAACAAATAGTCGCGACTCGCAACACCAGTTCCCCATACGTTGATCTTGTTAGCGCCTTGCTCTTTGGCTTCAACGCACTTTTTAATTAATGCAGGAATGACGTGTGAAACAGATTCATGGAACTTGTCTCCAGGGCCGTACAAATTTGTTGGAATGACAAACGCAAAATGCTGCCCGTACTGCGCTTCGTTCACTTGAGCGTGAATGAGCATGGCCTTTTTCGCAATTCCATACGGCGCATTTGTTTCTTCTGGGTATCCGTCCCACAGAGATTCTTCGCGAAATGGCACCGGTGTAAATTTTGGGTACGAGCACACGGTGCCGAGTAGCACGGTTTTTTCAACTCCAACTGCTCGCGCCGCTTCGATGGTGTGTGTTCCCATCATGAGATTGTCTAGATACAACTGAGCAGGGGCAACTTGGTTGTACCCAATTCCACCTACGCGGGCAGCCAAGTGAATGACATGGCTAGGTGAGTATTGGCGGAACAGTTGCTCGGCTACACCAACTTGAGTGAGGTCTGCTTCTTTTTGACGAGGAGCGGCAACTGTTGCACCAAGGCTACGTAATTTTGCCACCACTTTTGAACCGAGGAATCCATTTCCACCGGTTACTACGACCGTTCGATTTGCCCAATAGGCAAGCGTTGCGGCGGAAGTCATGCCAATAACGATACAGAGTTGGCACAATGGAAGGCGTGCGGGTCGCCTACACACTTGAGCAGTGCTGGCACCGCGTTCCCGGAGGCACGGCTGTGTCAGCGATTGAGGTCGCTCGTGCCATGCCAATAGTGCGATCTGATGTTGAACTACTGGGTGTCTCCGGTCGACATGGCGAAGACTCGGAAGTCACGTTTGATATTTCAATCGATGTGGCTGGGCTACCCATTTCTGGTCCACTGTTGTATGAGGCTTCGCTTCGGTTGCGCCAGCCACGAGTTGAGCGGGCATTGAGCAACATTGATCTTTTGCACAACACCAGCATCATTCCATTTGCGACGAGCGGCAAGATGGTCTCCACCGTTCATGACCTTGCATTTCTGCACCATCCAGATTTTTTCACGCGACACGGAAACGCGGTGTTTGCGCGCAGCCTGAAAGTACTGAAAAAGCGCGCCGACATGCTGCTGTGTAGTTCGACGGCAACGGTGAACGATTGTTTAGAAGCTGGATTTTCATCTGACAGAGTACGCCTGGTTCCCCTTGGTGTGAGGTCCGAACGTGCCAGTACTGAACAGATTGCACAGGTTCGTGCAGTGTTTAACTTGCCAAGCGAATTCATTTTGTTTGTTGGCACGCTCGAGCCACGAAAGAATTTGGCAAAGTTGGTTGAAGCATTACATGAGCAACGCGACCTGCCTCCACTGGTTGTCGCTGGGGCCGATGGATGGGGAAACATTTCTATTGAGGCGAATGACAAGGTGAAATTTCTCGGCCACGTTGAAGACCGCTATCTCAGTGGCCTGTACGCAGCGGCAAGCGTGATGGCCTACCCATCGTTATGGGAAGGTTTCGGCTTGCCGGTTCTTGAGGCGATGGCGCAAGGCACTCCTGTAGTCACGAGTGAATCGATTTCGACGCAAGAAGTTGCGGGTGGTGCTGCAGTGCTTGTTGATCCACGCAGCGCTGAAAGTATTCGGAACGGCATTCGTGCCGCACTTAGCGATCGCGCGAATCTTACGCAACGGGGAATTGAGCGCGTTGCGCAAGCAACATGGCAGAAGACCGCACAGTTAACGGCTGAGGTCTATGACGAAGTGATTGCAGGATGAGCGTCGTGCAGCACAATATTGCCGTCAACATGTTGTGGTGTGTGCCGGGTGCTGTGGGTGGCAGCGAGGAATACTTCATTCGTCAATTACATGGTCTCGTTGAAATTGAAGCTCCATTTAACGTGACGGTGTACGCGCCAAAGGGCTTTTCAACGGCCCATAAAGATCTCTCGTCTGCAATTCGAATTATTGAAGCACCTTCGCGCTGCACGAGTCGCGAATTGCGTGTGCTGTTAGAGAACACGTGGCTTGTATCCCAGACAAAATCTGCAGACATGGTGCACCACGGTGGAGGAACGCTTCCAAGTAGGGGTAAATCAACAACTCTGTTGACTATCCACGACGTTCAATATTTGACGTACCCGGAGTATTTCAGCGCCGTGAAATTGCGCTATTTGAAGAACAGAGTTCCTTCGGCAATTCGTCGTGCATCGGTAGTTGCAGCTCCGAGTAATTACGTACGCGAGGGTATTGAGCGGTCTTTCGGAACAGATCGCAGTCGTACTGCAGTAATTCGTCACGGCCTCGAGCCTGCAATCGGTGCGCACAAAACATCAGAGACGCAATTGCGCGCTCGGTTTAACCTCGGGAGTTCCCGAGTATTGCTCATTCCGGCAATTACGCATCCGCACAAGAACCACGAATTTCTCTTGCGATTGCTTGCCACTGAGTGGAGTAAAGAAGATGTGAAGT
>Ga0063231_10000678_pt1 | contig 9818 bp, 10 predicted proteins | sample LauGreSu1BDMLBSD_2_FD_56231 | JGI IMG/M metagenome (GOLD analysis project Ga0063231, IMG submission 56231) | Freshwater lake microbial communities from Lake Michigan, USA - Su13.BD.MLB.SD v2 (version 2) | ecosystem: Environmental > Aquatic > Freshwater > Lake | place: Lake Michigan, USA...
GGTGATGCCCTCTACCGCTTCAGCAAAACCAAGCGAAAGCGTGGCTTCAATGTCGCCGCCACGTTGTGGTCCAGCCGGATTACGTCGGCGGCCACCGCCAAACATTTGGCCAAACAAGTCGCCAAGGCCTTCGCCGCCGAAATCGTTTTGGTCAAATCGAAAACCGCCAGCACCGCCACCAAATGACGATGGACCCTGTCGACGAACATCGTCATATTCTTTGCGCTTTGCTTCGTCGCCAAGCACATCGTAGGCAGCCGAGACTTCTTTAAATTTTTCTTCTGCCGCCGCATTGTTTGGATTTGCATCAGGATGATATTGACGCGCAAGTTTGCGATACGCCTTAGTGATGTCTTTAGCGACTGCAGTTTGTGTAACACCGAGCACCGCGTAGTAGTCCTTTTCAAACCACTCGCGTTGCATGATTATCCCTTGACCTTGACCATTGCTGCGCGAAGCACGCGGCCCTTCCAGCGATAACCGGTGCGCAGTACTTCAAGCACTACCGGTTCTGAACCGTCACCCTCTTCGTGCATCACCGCATCGGCCAATGCTGGATCGAACGGTTGGCCCGCCAGATCCAATGCTTCAAGGCCCTGCTTTTGCAATGCGCCAATGAGTGACGACCACACCTGCTCCACTCCCTCAACACCGTGGGCAACTGCTGCCTCACATGCATCGAGTACTGGTAACAACTGTTCAACCAGCTTGCCAAGTGCACGATCAAGTTCGTCGCCCATTTGCGAAGCAGCGCGCTTGCGATAATTCTCGAAATCTGCCTGCACTCGCAGCGCAATGTCTTTAAATTCGTCGCGCTCTTTCAAAACGTCGTCGATAGTAACTTCGGCGTTCGAAGACGCACCTTCAACAATGGTTTCCTGCGTGGAGTCTGAAGCGTCAGACTCCACGACAAGATCTTCGTGTGATTCGCTCATGATGTCGTAGCCGTCGACTTATTTCTCGTCGACGATTTCGGCATCAACGATGTCGTCATCGCTTCCGGCACCTTGGCCACTTGCCGATGTTCCCGCAGCGTTGGTGTCACGTGCTGCTGCTTCGTACAGCTTTTGGCTAAAGGCTTGGCTTGCGGTCATCAACTTTTCGGTTGCTGCCTTGATCGCTTCGTTGTCAGAACCATTGAGTGCGGTTTTCAATTCGCTTAATGGGCCTTCAACTGCAGTGCGCTCCTCTTCGGTCACCTTTTCACCTTGTTCGCGCAACACCTTCTCGGTTTGATAGACGAGCGAGTCGGCATTGTTTCGAATTTCGGCTTCTTCACGGCGCGAACGATCCTCTTCCGCGTGTGCTTCGGCGTCTTTGACCATCTTGTCAATGTCGTCTTTATTCAATGACGATTGGCCGGTGATGGTCATGGACTGTTCCTTGTTCGTTGCACGATCTTTTGCAGAAACATGCACGATGCCGTTGGCGTCGATATCGAATGTCACTTCAATTTGCGGAACGCCTCGCGGTGCAGGTGGCAAATCAACAAGCTGAAATTTTCCCAGTGTTTTGTTGTAGTTGGCCATCTCGCGCTCGCCCTGCAAGACGTGAATTTCTACCGATGGTTGCATGTCATCAGCAGTCGTAAACACTTCTGTGCGTCGTGTTGGAATGGTGGTGTTGCGCTCAATCAATTTGGTCATGACGCCACCCTTGGTTTCAATTCCAAGCGAGAGCGGAGTGACGTCGAGCAACAACACATCTTTTACGTCGCCACGCAATACACCGGCTTGCACCGCTGCACCTACTGCAACAACTTCATCCGGGTTCACCGTGCGGTTTGGTTCTTTGCCAGTCATTGACTGCACAAGGTCTTGTACCGCTGGCATGCGGGTTGAACCGCCCACCATGATGACGTGATTGATTTGACCCTTTGACAAGCCAGCGTCGGTAATTGCTTGTTCGAATGGCTTGCGGCAACGCTCGATGAGGTCTGCAGTCATTTCTTGAAACTTTGCGCGTGTCAATGTTTCGTCCATGTGCAACGGGCCAGCTGCAGTTGCCGTGATGAACGGCAAATTGATTTGTGTCTGCTGAGTTTGCGACAACTCGATCTTTGCTTTTTCTGCAGCTTCCTTCAAGCGCTGAGTCGCCATGCGGTCCGCAGCAAGATCAACTCCGTGTGCAGCTTTGAACTGTTGCACCATCCAGTCGATGATGCGTTGGTCCCAGTCGTCACCACCAAGGTGAGTGTCACCATGCGTGCTCTTTACTTCAAATACACCATCACCAATTTCAAGAACACTCACGTCGAATGTTCCACCGCCAAGGTCGAACACCAAAATGGTTTCGTCTTCGCTCCCCTTGTCGAGACCATAAGCAAGTGCCGCTGCGGTTGGTTCGTTGATAATGCGCAACACTTCGAGGCCAGCAATTTGCCCGGCTTCTTTTGTTGCGGTGCGCTGTGCATCATCGAAATATGCGGGCACCGTAATTACCGCTTGGGTAACGGTGTCGCCCAAATATGCTTCTGCGTCGCGCTTCAACTTCATGAGTGTGCGCGCGCTGATTTCCTGGGGTGTGTATTGCTTTCCATCGATGTCGTCGCTCTTCCAGTTTTCGCCCATGTGGCGCTTCACGCTGCGGAAAGTGCGGTCGGGGTTGGTGATTGCCTGGCGCTTGGCCACTTCTCCCACCAATACTTCGCCAGCTTTAGAAAAGGCCACTACCGAGGGGGTGGTGCGTGAACCTTCAGAGTTCGGGATGACAACCGGTTCGCCTGCTTCAAGGACTGCCACTACCGAGTTGGTGGTTCCAAGGTCGATTCCTACTGCTTTTGCCATGATGATTGCTCCTTAAATGGGTATTGCTTTGGGGTGATGGATTAAATAATACGGGGCACAAGCGAACCTGCCAACCTGTGCACCATAAAACTTGAGTCATAAACACTCAACATTTGTCACACCGGCCATTTTGGGTGAAACCTCGTCAAAAACTCCTCTGCGCCTACCATCTACACCATGACTGGCACCCTTGTCCTTCTTCGCCACGGCCAAAGCACGTGGAATGAGCTCAATTTATTCACTGGCTGGCACGACGTGGAACTAACCGAACAGGGTGTGCGTGAGGCAAGTGCCGCAGGGGTAACCATGAAAGAAGCAGGGTTGACTTTCGACATTGCCCATACCAGCCTGTTACGCCGGGCAATGGAGACCAATCAACTTGCGCTTACTGCAATGGGCCTCGACATCCCTATTGAACGTTCATGGCGACTGAACGAACGCCACTATGGCGCACTGCAGGGTTTGGATAAAAAGGAAACCACGCTTCGTCACGGTGCAGAACAAACCATGATTTGGCGACGNAGCTTCGACGTTCCGCCACCACCCGTTGATNCATCAAGCCCGGAGCACCCAGCAAATGACCCTCGTTACCAACAGTTAGTTGCACAAGGGCTTGACGCATCATTGCTTCCCGCTACCGAATGTCTTGCTGACGTATTAGTACGTGTGTTGCCGTATTGGAACGACGTCATCACACCCCAGTTGCGTGAGGGGAAGAATGTTTTGGTTACGGCCCACGGCAACTCGCTTCGTGCACTCGTGATGCACCTTGAAAACATTTCGCGCGATGACATCGTGGAGTTCAATATTCCCACCGGAGTACCTCGCCTGTACGAACTTTCTGACGCTCTCGCGGTGAAGGCAGTCAAGTACATGGGAGACCAAGAGGCAATCGCCGCAGCAGCTGAGGCCGTGGCAAAACAAGCATCTGGCAATCACTGACCAGTCTTTGCTCTCTCCCTACTGCGGACTAGCGTAAGTTGCGCATGAATACGACAAACGCAACCTCAGAGACCTCCGCACCAAAGCGAAAAGGTCTCAAGCCATATCAACTGTCCATTGCTCTTGGTATCGGCATCGGTACGTTTGCAATGCTTTCGGGAATCTTCCCCCACATTGTGCACTGGCACAACGATGACCCAATTTCACGCAAAGTATTCGAAGGAATTCCTGGTTACATCCAAATTGCGTTTTACACGATCATTCCTGCGCTTTTGGTATTCGGTTCGTTTCAGTTTGCCGACCGCATTCGCAACTGGGAACGTGGCGCACCTGATCGCCGCAAAACCACGAAGAAGAACTTCAAGCAACGCTTAGCCGACTACCGCGCCGGCGTGTACATGCGCACGTTGCTTCGCGATAGTGCCGCTGGACTCATGCACTCCATGATTTATTTCGGCTTCTTGGTACTTCTGGGAGTAACCACCGTGCTCGAAATCGATCACCAGGTTCCGCCAGCGCTCAAGTTTTTGCATGGTGACGTGTACCGCGCCTATGCCGCAGTTGGTGACATTGCGGGAATCGTGTTTACCGGTGGTGTCATTTGGGCGATCATCCGTCGCTACGTACAACGCCCGTATCGCATTCGCATTAAGTCCAAGCCTGAGCATGCAATTGGTCTTGGTGTGTTGCTGGCAATTGGTGTCACCGGCTTTACAACNGAAATGTTCCGTATTGCAGAGTCTCAAGCTGCTGGTGTCAACATGGATCACGAAAAATGGAGCGTGCTTGGTTATCCATTAGCGCAACTTGTTAATGGCTGGTCGGTTTCAACGCTTGACACCACACACCAAGTGATGTGGGTTGCACACGTGTTGGCCTTTATTGCCTTCCTGATCATTCTGCCAATCACCATGTTGCGCCACATGTTCACCTCACCGCTGAACATGTACTTGAAGGATCGCGAGCGTCCAAAGGGTGCNATGAAGGCAATGCCAAACCTCACGGAGACATCGCTTGAAACGTTCGGTGCACATGTNGTTGAAGACTTCACATGGAAACAACTGCTTGACCTCGATGCCTGCACCATGTGCGGCCGTTGCACCAGTGTGTGCCCAGCACATGCCACGGGCAAGCCACTCGACCCACGCGAAATTGTGTTGAAGAGCGGCGAAGTAATGGCCGCAACTGCATCCCATGCACGTGGTGGCAAAGTAACTCCTCCACTCAGTGTTGACAGCGAAATCACCATTTCCGCCAACTCATTGTTCGAACGCATTACCAGCGAAGAAATTTGGGCATGCACCTCTTGCAAGGCATGTGATGAGATTTGCCCGGTAAACATTGAAATCCTGGACAAGATTTTGGATATGCGTCGTTACCTCTCGCTCATGGAAAGCGATTTCCCTGCAGAACTTGGCAACGCATACCGCGCAATGGAAAACCAAGGCAACCCTTGGGGTATGAGCCAGAGCGATCGTGGCGAATGGGCAAAAGACCTGGACGTCACCGTGCTCGACCCAGGTGCTGCATTCAACCATGAGTACTTGTACTGGGTTGGTTGCGCAGGAAGCTTCGACGACAAGAACAAGAAAGTAACGCAGTCAATGGCCAAGTTGTTGAAGCGCGCCGGCATTGATGTGGCGATTCTTGGACCAAGCGAAATGTGCACGGGTGACAGTGCTCGNCGAAGCGGCAATGAATACCTCTTCCAAATGTTGGCAATGCCAAANATTGAAATGCTGAATGGCATGGGTGTACGCAAAATCATCACGCAGTGCCCACACTGCTTCAACACGCTTGCTAACGAATACCCGCAGTTCGGTGGAACCTACGAGGTGATTCACCACTCGCAGTTGCTTGAACACCTCATTGATTCAGGCAAGCTCGACATCAGTGACGCAACGCTCGAAGAGCGCATCACGTATCACGACTCGTGCTACCTCGGTCGCCACAACGACGTGTACATGGCGCCTCGCAACGTCGTTGCATCCATTAAGGGTGTTGACGTAGTTGAAATGCCTCGCAACGGCACGAAGGGAATGTGCTGTGGCGCTGGCGGTGCCCGCATGTGGATGGAAGAAACCATCGGCACAAAGGTGAACGATGAGCGCGCTGCAGAAGCAATTTCAACTGGTGCTTCACGCGTCGCAACCGCATGTCCGTTCTGTTACATCATGTTGGATGACGGCGTGAAGGGTGCTGGCAAGGAAGAGCACGAAGTGAAAGTTGCCGACATTTCCATTCACTTGCTTGATGCAATTGAAAACGGTGAGCGACTTCGCGCNGANAGTTCNGCACCGCTGAGTNCGCCNGTTGCNGGCGANTAGTTCGTTACTTTAAAAAGTTTTCGAAATACCGACTTGGGGTCGGCCCACGCTGACCCTGGTACTTAGATCCGCGCGCACCTTTTCCATACGGATTGTCGGCTGGCGTCGTCATCGTCATGAAACTCACTTGACCAATTTTCATGTTCGGATACAACGTGATGGGCAAGTTCGCCACATTTGATAACTCAAGTGTGATGTGACCATCGAAACCGGCGTCAATAAAGCCAGCAGTGGAGTGAATGAGCAGCCCAAGTCGGCCCAATGAACTCTTTCCTTCAACTCGTGCCACCAAGTCGTCAGCAATTGCTACGCGCTCAAGTGTGGATCCCAATACAAACTCGCCTGGGTGCAGCATGAACACGCCGTCTTGTGGAACTTCNACAAGTTCGGTGAGATCGGTGAGGTCTTTTTTTACATCGATAACCGCTGACGTGTGGTTACGAAACACGCGAAACAGATTGGACACCTTGACATCGATTGATGACGGCTGAATACACGATTCATCGAGTGGGTCAATAATGATGCGCCCTGAAGAGAGAGCTTCGCGAATGCTTTTGTCAGACAAGATCACAACGAAGCACCCTAGTGAACGAACGCCTCGACGGGAAAACCTCGCGAAATATAAGCGTTAGGAGATAAGGCTGAGCAGTGACCAGAGTGCGGCAACCAAGCCGACCGCAGCCATGGCGAGTGACCGACTGCGTGGCGCCCGAGAGAGCGACCCTTCGGCCACCTGTTGAGGAGGTTTGACGATGGCGAGCACATTGCCCACACACATTGCCCCACCAAATGCCAACACCAGCCACACGAGGATGTCTTCACCCAAAAACATGATTAATCGCCGAGTACGTCTTCAATGGAGTTATCCATCGCCATATTTTCAAAGCGTGTGTAAGTGGCCAACCATGCAAGTTTGGCTAAGCCGAGTGGACCAGCACGGTGCTTCGCAACACTGATTTCTGCAAAACCTTTGAGGTTTGGATCTTGTTCGTAAATTTCACCGCGATACAAAAACATCACGACGTCAGCGTCTTGCTCAAGCGCTCCAGATTCGCGCAAGTCCGAAAGCGTTGGTCGCTTGTCTTGTCGACTTTCCAGGCTTCGGCTCAACTGACTTAATGCGAGTACCGGAACATTAAATTCGCGTGCAAGTAATTTCAGTTTTCGACTGATTTCGCTCACTTCTAATTGGCGGTTTTCTGGACGTCCGTCTCCACCCATCAATTGCAAGTAGTCAATAACAATGAGCGCGAGTCCGCCTTCGCGACTGTACACACGTCGTGCCTTTGCGCGAATTTGTCCAACAGTTGTTCCTGCACTGTCATCAATGATGAGAGGAATGTCGAGTCGGCCAACTGCGTGACCAATTTTGGTCCAATCTTTTGGTGTTGGCCGGCCAGTACGAAATACCGTTCCGTCAACGCGCGCTTCGCTTGCCAAAATACGTTGCGACAATTCGGCTTTACCCATTTCCAACGAGAAGAAGAGCACAGGTTTATTCAGGTGCTGTGCCGCATGCACTGCAATACCAAGTGCAAAGGCGCTCTTACCCATTGCAGGTCGGGCGCCAACAATGTTCAGTGTTCCTGGTTGTAAGCCGAGCAGCACTTTGTCTAAATCAACATAACCCGTTGGCACACCAGTCATCACGTCGTTGTTGTTGGCTCGATCTTCAAGTTGATCAAATGCTTTCTTGATCAATACGTCTAGGCGTTCAGAGCTGTCACCAACATTGCTCTCCGAAATATCGAAGATACGGCTTTCTGCTTCGTCTAGTGCGCGCTCAACATCGTCTGGTTCGCCATAACCAATTTCGGCAATATCGCCTGCTGCACCAATGAGCCGGCGCAAACGCGCAGTGTCGCGAACAATTTTTGCGTAGCGCTCTGCACTCGAAACTGCAGGCGTTGCATTTTGTAGAGCCAACAATTCTTCAAGCCCACCAATACCTTCAAGCAATTGGTGACGACGAAGTTCGTCGGCAACAGTGATGGGGTCTACTGGCTCGCCAGAAGTGTTGAGCGAACGAATGGCGTCAAAAATATGACGGTGCGCTGGCTTGTAAAACTCGTCGGGGTGAACTCCACGTTCAACAGCAATGCCCACTGCTTCGCGTGAGAGCAACATTGCGCCAAGCAATGAGGCTTCAGCATCCAAGTTGTGTGGCGGAACACGCTGCGCACCGCGAGAGCCAGACCGTGAATCGGTTCTATTCTCGCTTGTGTTCGACATGCAACTACCTTGCCCGTTGGGCCTTGTTGAGGGCTAGCGACACTTCCCTATTGTGCAACAACCGACAAATTCACCACACCGGTGATGCCGTCGAACAACGCAACGCTCACCTGGTGAGCACCCGTTGTACGAATTGGCGTATCGATGTTGACGACTTTGCGGTCGAGAACGACAGATGTCTGATCTTTCACTGCAGCAACAATGTCGTTTGCAGTTACTGAACCGAACAAGCGACCTTCGGCTCCAGCTTTTGCCTTCACCGTGATGGTGTGCTTGGCCAGCTCTGCAGAAACAGCAAATGCTGAATCGCGGTCTGCTGCTTCACGCAAGTCACGAGCGCGACGCATGGAGTTTGCCTGAGTTACTGCACCATCGGTAGCAAGAATTGCTAGTCCGCCAGGAAGCAACAAGTTGCGTGCATGTCCTGAAGACACGGTCACAATGTCGCCGCGGCGGCCAAGGCCAGTGACGTCTTTACGAAGCAAAACTTTCATGATCTATGCCTCCTCTGTTGTTGCATCGACAACTGCAGTTTCGTCGCCAAGCGGTGCCACTACGGCTGCTTCGATGACGTCTTTGTAGGTGTCTGCCAATGATTCTGACGAGTCCTTGTCGCGTGAGCGGCGTGGACGATCGTTGTATGAACCGTCTTCTTCNCCACGTCGTGGTGCTCGTGCTGAAGCAACGCGCTTNGTGTATGGCAACAAGGCCATTTCNCGTGCGTTCTTCACNGCAAGAGCAACGTCACGTTGCTGCTGCACGGTGTTTCCGTTCATGCGGCGGGCGCGCAACTTNGAACGATCCGACATGAAGCGTTGCAACAAGTTGACGTCCTTGTAATCAATGAAGCCAACCTTTTCNGCGTGCAACACATTTGGGCGCTTCTTGTATTTGCGCATCGCCGCTTTGGCTGCGCGCTCTTTGTTCTTTTTACTGGTCATGGTGTGTTTCCTTTATGCGATGNGTGATGTTCGAGTTGTGGAGTTTCAGAATGGTTCTTCGCCGCTGTCAAACGGGTTTGATTCGCCAACTGGGCTTGAACCACCCTTGGCTGCACCCTGACCATCGGTTCGTGGGGTGCGCTCAACTTGCGCAGTAGCCCANCGAAGGCTTGGTCCGAGTTCGTCAGCGATGACATCAATTGCCGTGCGCTTGTCGCCTTCGCGAGTGGTGTACTCGCGCTGCTCAAGTCGGCCGGTAACCACAACGCGAGCACCCTTGGTGAGTGACGCTGCTGCGTTCTCTCCAAGTTGGCCCCATGCGGTGACATTGAAATATGACGTTTGTTCCTGCCACTCGCCATTGACCTGATAGCGACGACCTACGGCAATGCCGAATGATGCGACGCCACGACCGGAAGTGGTGAAACGAAGTTCTGGGTCGCGGGTGAGATTTCCCACGAGTGTGATGGTGTTATCTGCCATGAAGGGCTCCTAGTTAATGAATGAATAAATGGAGATCAGGCTTTAGCAGCGATCATGCCGCGGCTAGCTGCTTCCTGATCTGGCAAACGGAGAAGTTTGTGGCGGAG